>JGI24539J26755_10001438_pt1 | contig 10997 bp, 5 predicted proteins | sample NorSeaMetagenome_2_FD_26755 | JGI IMG/M metagenome (IMG submission 26755)
TCGATCCCCTGGCACTTTGTGACCGGGGTGTCATTCTGTCCGAGATGGTGGGTGCCGCGAGGCTTAATTCCCTGCCTGAGATGGAGATTAGGACGAATTTCCGGAAGGCTTCCTTCGGGTGATTTTGGCTTTGGTCTCATATCATGGACTCTAACGTGGCGGGAAACTGCCACAGAACTGAGCCGAGGGGACCTTAAAAGCCCCTCATAATTTGGAGTGAAACTGTGGATAGAGCACTGAAAGGGAAGTTGGTCGAAGAACTCGGTCAAATCTTTGAAAGCTCTGGCGTCGTGGTGGTTAGCCGCTACGAGGGTATGACAGTTGCTGAAATGCAGGACCTGCGTGCGCAGATGCGTGAAGTTGGTGGGTCTGTGCGTGTTGCCAAAAATAGGCTCGCCAAAATCGCCCTTGACGGGAAGCCTTGCGCAAGCATCGCAGATCTTCTGACGGGTATGACCGTTCTCGCTTATTCCGAAGACCCTGTGGCTGCTGCCAAAGTGGTCGAGGCGTACTCAAAAGGCAATCCAAAGCTGGATATCCTGGGTGGTGCGATGGGCGATAACGCATTGGACGTCGCCGGTGTCAAAGCTGTTGCCGCAATGCCAAGTCGCGAGGAGCTTATTGCCTCNATCGTGGGTTGCATTGGTGCACCTGCCAGCAACATCGCCGGGGCTATTGGCGCACCTGCAAGCAATATCGCAAGCATTCTCTCGACGATCGAAGAGAAGGCTGCTTAAGCAACCAAAAAATCCTCGTGGGTTTAAACCCGTCGTTGGAACACACTTATTAATTGGAAAGAGTCTAAAATGGCTGATCTGAAAAAACTTGCAGAAGACATCGTTGGTCTGACACTGCTCGAAGCACAAGAACTGAAAACTATTCTAAAAGATGAGTATGGCATTGAGCCCGCTGCTGGCGGCGCTGTCATGATGGCCGGCCCTGCTGGTGACGCTGGCGGTGCAGCTGAAGAGCAAACAGAGTTCAACGTAATTCTTGTTGCTGCTGGCGCATCTAAAATCAACGTCATCAAAGAAGTCCGCGCCATCACTGGCCTGGGCCTGAAAGAGGCCAAAGAATTGGTAGACGCCGGTGGCAAAGCTGTCAAAGAAGGTGTCGACAAAGCTGAAGCTGACGACATCAAAGCCAAGCTCGAAGCTGCTGGCGCAGAAGTCGAAGTAAAGTAATTTCAGACTTGTTCTGAAGTTGGCTGGGGGCAGTTTTCTGCTCCCAGCCTTTGCCGTCTTAAAGCTACTGGGCGAAAGCCTGCGCGATAAGAAGGCAAATCTTTCCTGATAGGTGCCCACATCGGGGCGTCTTTCAGGGTAGGTTTATAGGTCGGGCGAGTGTCTTTGGGACGACATTCAAGAATAGGCCGAACCACAACCCGTTCTCAGATGTGCGCATCGCCGGTCCCCGACGGCAATGCGACAGTCGAGATGAAAGGTTACGTAACGCATGGCTATGTCATTCCTAGGTCAAAAACGTTTGCGCAAATATTACGGTAAAATTCGTGAAGTTTTAGAAATGCCAAATTTGATTGAGGTTCAAAAATCCTCATATGATTTGTTCTTGAAATCTGGTGATTCCTTGCAGCCGCTCGATGGCGAAGGCATCAAGGGTGTTTTTCAATCGGTCTTCCCAATTAAAGATTTCAACGAAACCGCAATTTTGGAGTTCGTAAAATACGATTTGGAAAAACCAAAATATGATGTGGAAGAGTGCCAACAGCGCGATATGACATACGCAGCTCCCTTGAAGGTGACGCTGCGCTTGATCGTTTTTGATGTAGATGAAGACACCGGTGCTAAATCGGTTAAAGATATTAAAGAGCAAGACGTCTTCATGGGCGATATGCCTTTGATGACACCGAACGGCACATTTGTGGTTAACGGCACAGAGCGGGTGATTGTGTCCCAGATGCACCGCTCCCCTGGTGTGTTCTTCGATCATGACAAAGGCAAATCCCATTCTTCGGGCAAATTGCTGTTTGCTTGCCGGATTATTCCTTACCGTGGCTCTTGGCTCGATTTTGAGTTCGACGCCAAAGACGTGGTTTACGCGCGCATCGATCGTCGCCGTAAATTGCCTGTGACCACTTTGCTTTATGCGCTTGGTCTCGACCAAGAGGGCATCATGGATGCCTATTATGAAAATGTTGATTATACCTTCAAAAAAAGCAGTGGTTGGGTCACCAAATTCTTTCCAGAGCGTGTGCGGGGCACGCGCCCAACTTATGATTTAGTCGATGCAAAAACAGGCGAGATGATTGCTGAAGCTGGCAAGAAAGTGACGCCACGCGCNGTCAAGAAATTGATCGATGAAGGGGCTGTGTCAGATCTTCTGGTGCCTTTCGATCAAGTCGTTGGTAAATTTGTTTCCAAAGACATCATCAACGAGGAAACCGGTGCCATTTATGTGGAAGCTGGTGATGAGTTAACGTGGGAGCTGGACAAAGAAGGCGAAGTCATTGGCGGGTCTTTGAAAGACCTGCTGGATGCGGGCATCACCACAATCCCGGTGCTCGACATAGATAATATAAATGTGGGCGCTTACATGCGCAACACAATGGCGATGGACAAGAACATGTCTCGCGACACAGCATTGATGGATATTTACCGCGTGATGCGTCCGGGTGAACCGCCCACCGTAGATGCGGCCTCCGCATTGTTTGATACTTTGTTCTTTGACAGTGAGCGCTATGATCTCTCTGCCGTGGGCCGAGTGAAAATGAATATGCGTTTGGCTTTGGACGCTGAAGATACCGTGCGCACATTGCGTCGCGAAGATATCGTATCCTGTGTCAAAGCCTTGGTGGATTTGCGCGATGGGCGCGGTGATATCGACGATATTGACCACCTTGGCAACCGTCGGGTGCGCTCCGTTGGCGAGCTGATGGAGAACCAATATCGCGTGGGTCTGCTGCGTATGGAGCGTGCAATTAAAGAGCGGATGTCCTCTGTCGAAATTGACACTGTGATGCCGCAGGATTTGATCAATGCGAAACCTGCAGCTGCTGCCGTGCGGGAGTTCTTTGGCTCCAGCCAATTGTCACAATTCATGGACCAAACCAATCCTTTGTCGGAAGTCACTCACAAACGCCGCCTTTCGGCGCTTGGCCCTGGCGGTTTGACCCGTGAGCGTGCTGGTTTTGAAGTGCGCGACGTCCACGCCACCCACTACGGTCGGATGTGTCCTATTGAAACGCCAGAGGGACCAAATATTGGTCTAATCAACTCATTGGCGACCTTCGCACGTGTGAACAAATATGGCTTTATCGAAACACCTTACCGCAAAGTTGTGGAGGGTGTTGTGACCGATGACGTGCAATATATGTCCGCCACAGAAGAAATGCGCCACACGGTGGCGCAGGCCAACGCGGCATTGGATGGGAACGGCAAGTTTAAAAATGATCTGGTCTCAACCCGTCAAAATGGTGATTACACNTTGGCGCAATCCAGCGCTGTTGATTTGATCGACGTGTCTCCAAAGCAGTTGGTCTCAGTTGCGGCCTCCTTGATCCCATTCCTCGAAAATGACGATGCCAACCGTGCTTTGATGGGCTCGAACATGCAGCGTCAGGCCGTGCCATTACTGAAGGCGGAAGCGCCTTTGGTTGGGACCGGCATTGAAGAAGTGGTAGCGCGCGATTCTGGTGCGGCGATCATGGCCAAACGCGGCGGTATTATTGACCAAGTCGATGCACAGCGGATCGTGATCCGTGCCACGGAAGATCTTGAGCTTGGCGATGCGGGTGTGGATATCTACCGCATGCGTAAATTCCAGCGTTCAAACCAAAATACTTGTATCAATCAGCGGCCCTTGGTGAAGGTTGGCGATTATGTTCGCAAAGGTGAAGTGGTCGCCGATGGTCCTTCCACTGATATCGGTGAATTGGCCTTGGGCAAAAACGTGGTTGTCGCCTTTATGCCTTGGAACGGATATAACTATGAAGATAGTATCCTGATCTCAGAGCGTATTGTGCGTGATGACGTGTTCACCTCGGTTCACATCGAAGAATTTGAAGTGGCTGCGCGCGACACAAAACTTGGCCCCGAAGAAATCACCCGTGACATTCCGAACGTTGGCGAAGAGGCTCTGCGCAACTTGGACGAAGCGGGCATCGTGTATATTGGTGCGGAAGTGGGTCCCGCGGATATCTTGGTTGGTAAAATCACACCAAAAGGCGAAAGCCCTATGACACCAGAAGAAAAGCTCTTGCGGGCGATCTTTGGGGAGAAGGCCTCTGACGTGCGCGACACATCTCTGCGTCTGCCACCGGGTGACTATGGCACAATCGTGGAAGTGCGTGTGTTCAACCGCCACGGCGTTGAAAAAGATGAGCGTGCTTTGCAGATCGAACGTGAAGAAGTTGAGCGTTTGGCCCGCGACCGTGACGATGAGCTGACCATCTTGGATCGCAACATCTATGCACGTCTGCGTTCCATGATCGAAGGCCGCGAGGCTGTGAAAGGTCCAAAAGGCACAAAGGGCGGTCTTGTGAGCGCTGAGTTGCTGGGTGAGACACCCCGCAGCCATTGGTGGCAGTTCGCCATGAAAGAAGAGGGCGATGCCCAGGTCGTTGAAGCGCTGAATGAACAATATGAAGCGCAAAAACGCACATTGGATGCGCGCTTTGAAGATAAGGTCGAAAAAGTTCGCCGCGGTGACGACCTACCGCCGGGTGTGATGAAAATGGTCAAAGTATTCGTAGCGGTGAAGCGCAAGCTGCAACCGGGCGATAAAATGGCCGGTCGTCATGGCAACAAAGGTGTAATCTCCAAAGTTGTCCCAATGGAAGATATGCCCTTTTTGGGTGATGGGACGCCTGTGGACTTCGTTCTGAACCCGCTCGGCGTGCCGTCACGGATGAACGTGGGGCAAATTCTTGAAACTCATATGGGTTGGGCCGCACGTGGCTTGGGGATTCAGATTGATGAGGCCTTGGGTGAGTATCGCCGGTCTGGTGATCTGACTCCTGTGCGTGACGCCATGCGGATAGCTTACGGCGATGACGTCTATGCGGAAGGTATTGAAGGCATGGATGGAGCCTCATTGCTGGAGTCGGCTGGCAATGTCGTCAGCGGTGTCCCAATCGCAACGCCTGTGTTTGACGGTGCGAAAGAAGCAGACGTAAACGACGCATTGCGCCGGGCAGGCTTCAGCGAAAGTGGACAGTCAGTCTTGTTCGATGGCCGCACAGGCGAGCAATTTGCCCGACCTGTGACGGTTGGCATCAAGTACCTTCTGAAATTGCACCACCTTGTGGATGACAAAATTCACGCGCGGTCTACCGGTCCATACTCGCTGGTCACCCAGCAGCCATTGGGCGGTAAAGCGCAATTTGGTGGTCAACGTTTTGGGGAGATGGAAGTCTGGGCGCTGGAAGCTTATGGTGCGGCTTACACCTTGCAAGAAATGCTGACGGTAAAATCGGATGACGTTGCTGGCCGAACGAAAGTCTATGAAAGCATCGTGAAGGGTGAGGACAATTTCGAAGCTGGAATTCCAGAATCGTTTAACGTTCTTGTCAAAGAGGTCCGTGGCCTTGGCCTGAATATGGAACTCCTGGATGCGGAGGTGGAGGAGTAGAGTGCGCACCCGCGCATTTTACGCCCACCGTCCCTCCCTCTGATTTAAAGGAATTTAAGATGAACCAGGAACTATCAACCAACCCGTTTAACCCGATTGCGCCGCCCAAAGCCTTTGATGAAATCAAAGTCTCTTTGGCCAGCCCTGANCGGATCTTGTCATGGTCTTTTGGCGAAATTAAGAAGCCAGAAACCATCAACTACCGCACGTTCAAGCCCGAGCGGGACGGCCTATTCTGCGCGCGNATCTTTGGCCCTATCAAAGATTATGAATGTCTCTGCGGCAAATATAAGCGCATGAAATATCGCGGCGTTGTTTGCGAGAAATGTGGCGTGGAAGTGACCTTGCAGAAGGTCCGCCGTGAGCGGATGGGTCACATCGAATTGGCCAGCCCTGTTGCGCATATTTGGTTTTTGAAATCTCTGCCGTCACGCATTGGTTTGATGTTGGATATGACCTTGCGCGATCTTGAGCGGATCTTATATTTTGAAAACTATGTGGTCATTGAACCGGGCCTCACGGACCTCACCTATGGTCAGTTGATGAACGAAGAAGAGTTCCTCGACGCGCAGGATATCTATGGCATGGATGCCTTCACCGCCAATATTGGCGCGGAAGCCATTCGTGAGATGTTGTCGTTGATTGATCTGGAAGCAGAAGCGGAGCAACTGCGCGTTGATTTGTCGGAAGCCACCGGTGAATTGAAGCCAAAGAAAATCATCAAGCGCTTGAAAATCGTTGAGAGCTTCATTGAATCTGGCAACCGGCCAGAGTGGATGATCTTGACTGTGATCCCTGTGATCCCACCAGAGTTGCGCCCCTTGGTGCCTCTGGATGGAGGCCGCTTTGCAACTTCGGATTTGAACGATCTCTATCGTCGTGTGATCAACCGGAACAACCGTCTGAAGCGCCTTATTGAACTGCGCGCGCCGGACATCATTGTGCGCAATGAAAAGCGAATGCTGCAAGAGTCTGTTGATGCCTTGTTCGACAATGGCCGTCGGGGCCGGGTGATCACCGGGCAAAACAAACGCCCGTTGAAATCGTTGTCAGACATGCTTAAAGGCAAGCAGGGGCGTTTCCGTCAAAACCTTTTGGGTAAACGCGTTGATTTCTCCGGTCGTTCGGTGATTGTGACTGGTCCGGAGCTCAAACTGCACCAATGTGGCCTGCCGAAGAAGATGGCGTTAGAGCTCTTTAAACCTTTTATTTACAGTCGTCTGGAGGCCAAGGGCCTTTCATCGACTGTAAAGCAAGCTAAGAAATTGGTTGAAAAAGAGCGGCCCGAAGTTTGGGATATCCTCGATGAGGTGATCCGTGAACACCCCGTCATGCTAAACCGTGCGCCAACACTGCATCGTTTGGGCATCCAAGCTTTTGAGCCGGTTTTGATCGAAGGCAAGGCTATCCAGCTGCACCCGCTGGTATGTTCTGCGTTTAACGCTGACTTTGACGGCGACCAGATGGCGGTTCACGTTCCTTTGAGCTTGGAAGCGCAGCTGGAAGCGCGGGTTCTGATGATGTCCACCAACAACGTTCTATCCCCGGCCAACGGTGCGCCGATTATCGTGCCGTCACAGGATATGATATTGGGCCTTTATTATACGTCCCTTATGCGCGAAGGCATGAAGGGCGAAGGTATGATTTTTGGCTCCGTGGATGAAGTTCAGCACGCACTTGATGCGGGAACTGTGCATCTTCACGCGAAAATCCAAGCTCGAGTTCCGCAGATTGACGATGAAGGCAATGAGGTTATGGTGCGGTTTGAAACCACACCGGGCCGCGTGCGTTTGGGCGCCTTGCTGCCTCAGAACGCTAAGGCGCCTTTTAGCTTGGTGAACCGCCTTTTGAAAAAAGGCGAAGTTCAGCAGGTCATCGATACGGTCTATCGCTACTGTGGTCAGAAAGAATCTGTGATTTTCTGTGACCATGTGATGACTTTGGGTTTCCGTGAAGCCTTCCGTGCCGGTATTTCCTTCGGCAAGGACGATATGCTGATCCCAGACAACAAATGGACCATCGTTGATGGTGTGCGAGCTCAAGTGAAAGAGTTCGAACAGCAATATATGGATGGTCTGATCACTCAGGGTGAGAAATACAACAAGGTGATCGATGCCTGGTCAAATTGTAATGACCAAGTGACCGACTCCATGATGGATGCGATTGCTTCGGTGAAATACGATGATTCTGGCGCTGAAATGGAGCCGAATTCGGTTTACATGATGGCCCATTCCAAAGCGCGTGGCTCGGTCACTCAGATGAAACAGTTGGGCGGTATGCGTGGTCTGATGGCCAAACCGAACGGTGATATCATTGAAACACCTATCATCTCAAACTTTAAAGAAGGTCTGACCGTTCTTGAGTATTTCAACTCAACCCACGGTGCGCGGAAGGGTCTGTCAGACACGGCCTTGAAAACGGCCAACTCTGGTTACCTTACGCGTCGTCTTGTGGATGTGGCTCAGGATTGCATCGTGCGCCAGCACGACTGCGGTACCGATCGTTCCATCACAGCAAGGGCTGCGATTAATGATGGAGAAGTCATCTCCTCTTTGTCAGAGCGGATCTTGGGCCGGGTTACGGCCGAAGATGTGATCAAACCTGGTACGGATGAAGTTTTATGTGCCAAAGGTGAGATCATCGACGAGCGCAAAGCAGACTTCATTGAAGAGAATGGTGTGATTTCCATGTTGATACGGTCACCTTTGACCTGTGAAACTGAAGATGGCATCTGTGCGGCCTGCTATGGCCGTGATTTGGCTCGCGGTACGTTGGTGAACCAAGGTGAAGCGGTTGGTATCATCGCGGCGCAATCAATTGGTGAACCCGGTACACAGCTCACGATGCGGACATTCCACATTGGTGGTGTTGCTCAAGGTGGTGGCCAGCAATCGAGTCAAGAAAGCAGCCAATCTGGTAAAGTGCATTTGGAGAATGCAATCTTGCTGAAAAACTCAACCGGTGAGCAGCTCTCTATGACACGGAACATGGTGGCCAGTATTCTCGACGTGGGTGGCGCGGTGATTGCCAGCTATAAGGTGGCCTATGGCTCGAAAATGTTGGTCAAAGATGGCCAAAAGATTGAGCGTGGCGACAAGCTGTTTGAATGGGATCCGTTCACATTGCCCATTATCGCTGAGAAATCAGGTGTGGTGAAATATGTTGATCTGGTGTCCGGCATTGCGGTGCGCGACGATACCGATGACGCTACTGGCATGACCCAGAAAATTGTGACTGATTGGCGCGCTGCGTTAAAAGGGAGCGAATTGGCGCCCAAAATCATCGTCACCGATGAAAAGGGTGAAATGCTGACCCGCGAAGATGGCAATCCAATTGCCTATGCCATGTCTGTGGATGCGGTTCTGTCTGTTGAAGATGGTCAGGAAATCAAAGCGGGTGATATCCTTGCGCGTATCCCGCGCGAGGGTGGCCGGTCCAAAGACATCACGGGGGGTCTGCCACGGGTTGCTGAATTGTTTGAGGCACGTCGCCCCAAAGATCACGCGATCATTGCAGAAATTGATGGCTATGTGCGCTTTGGAAAAGACTACAAGAATAAGCGCCGTATCGCGATTGAACCGGCTGATGAGACCTTGGCAAAAGTTGAGTACATGGTGCCAAAAGGCAAGCACATCCCCGTCCAAGAAGGTGATTTCATCAAGAAGGGTGATTACATCATGGATGGTAACCCTGCGCCGCATGACATTCTTGCGGTTATGGGTGTTGAGGCCTTGGCCGATTATATGATCGACGAGGTTCAGGACGTGTATCGCCTGCAAGGTGTGAAGATCAATGACAAGCACATTGAAGTGATTGTGCGTCAAATGCTGCAGAAATGGGAAATCACTGACAGTGGCGAGACAACCTTGCTTAAGGGCGAGCATGTCGACAAAGCTGAATTTGATGCGGCCAATGAAAAGGCCCTCTCAAAAGGCGCTCGTCCTGCACAGGGTGAGCCGATNTTGCTGGGGATCACCAAAGCCTCCTTGCAAACGCGCTCTTTCATCTCAGCGGCTTCATTCCAAGAAACCACGCGGGTTCTCACCGAGGCCTCCGTGCAAGGTAAACGTGACAAGTTGATTGGTCTCAAAGAGAATGTCATCGTTGGGCGTTTGATTCCAGCTGGTACCGGTGGCGCAACTCAGAAAATGCGCCGTGTGGCTGCAGATCGCGACAATGTTGTGATCGAAGCGCGCCGTGCGGAAGCGGAAGAGGCGATTGCCTTGGCTGCGCCGGCAGCCGTGGCTGAAACTCCTGATGAGATGTTCGAAAGCCTCTTGGTCGATACAGGTGAGAATAACGAAGAGTAAGACAGCTANACTTTGTGATTTAGGGCCGTTCTTCTGAGCGGCCCTTTTCTTTTGCAGTTGAACTTTTTGTCGAAATAGAGCTCGGTAGATGTGAGTCGATATTTATTCACGCAGCGAAGGCAGATCCATGACTGACAATATCCGCGGAGCGCTCTTTATGGTTTGCTCAATGATTTGTTTCGCTGTGAATGACGCGGTGATCAAATCTTTGGGTGGGGTGCTGCCGATTTTCCAAACGCTTGCGTTGCGCGGCGGGATGGTGGTGGTCTTACTGGCAATCTTGGTGATGCGCTCCGGTTGGCGGGTGCAGGACCTCCGGCGCCGCGATCAGATGATCCTATTGCTGCGCGTCGCGGCAGAAGTTGGCGCCGCATTCTTTATCGTTACGGCTCTGTTCAACATGGAATTGGCCAATATGACGGCCATCTTGCAAATCCTGCCGCTCACCATCCCATTGGCTGCCTTCATGTTCCTTGGGGAACCCATGGGTTGGCGCCGATTGGTGGCGATTTTCATTGGCTTTCTGGGGATGCTTTTCATTGTGAAACCCGGCAGTGATGGATTCAATATTTATTCATTATTTTGTTTGGCGGCGGTGATCTGTGTCACAATCCGTGATCTTACCGCGCGCAGTTTGGGGGCCAAGCTCTCCTCACAGGAGATGTCGCTCTTTGCTGCCGTCGGCGTGTTCTGCGCGGCGAGTGCGGCAACGATGTTTGAGCCTTGGGCGGCAATTTCTCTGACATCTTGGGTGGCACTATGCGGCTCTTCATTTGCGATTTTTTTGGGATATCTAGTCAGTGTTTATGCCATTCGCACAGGGGATGTTAGCTTCACCGCACAGTTTCGCTATATAGGCCTCATCGCTGCATTGATTTTGGGTTATGTGTTTTTTGGTGAATGGCCAGATCGTCTGGCTTTGATAGGGGCTGCGATTATTGTCGTTACGGGCGCCTTTACCCTCTATCGCCAGCGCGCAAGTAGGAGGGTGATACCTGCTTAACGCAGCCTTTGCTCGGTTGTCTGCGTGGAAGAGTAGATATTTTGTACTTCCGGCCTTGACGTTGAAATTGCGCTGGCATACGTCTCTGATGCGAC
>JGI24539J26755_10001440_pt1 | contig 10993 bp, 9 predicted proteins | sample NorSeaMetagenome_2_FD_26755 | JGI IMG/M metagenome (IMG submission 26755)
TCTATGCCAAAAGTTATGTCAGCTATATCATTATTAATCACACTTCCCCGATATGAAGGGTATGGCATGACACCATTGGAATCTTTAGCTTCTGGAACGCCATTTGTTGGAACAAAGACGGGTTATTTTGAAGAGTTTTCTTCGCATGGAAAATATGGCTCAGTTGTTGGTTTAGGAGATATAGATGGTGCAACTGATGCCATTATAGACTGGTTATCAAAAAATAATAAACTAGATGATTTTTCAAAAAGCGCGCGNCAGTATATATTAAACAATTATTCGATTGAAAAAGAAGTTAATGGAATAATTGAAGCATATAAGAGTCTTTTAGACAATAAAGAATAGAATTTTTGAAAAATAAAAGCCCCTAATTTGTGGTATTAGGGGCTTTAAGTGTTGGTGTATTAACGTGTAAACTTTTTATATTTAACACGTGTTGGCTCTAATGCATCAGGGCCTAATCGACGCTTTTTATCTTCTTCATATTCTTCAAAGTTTCCTTCAAACCACTCCACATGGCTATCACCTTCAAAAGCTAACATATGAGTACATAAGCGATCTAAGAAAAATCTATCGTGAGAAATAATAACGGCACAGCCAGCAAAATCTTCGATTGCGTCTTCTAATGCACGCAATGTCTCAACATCTAAATCATTTGTTGGTTCGTCAAGGAGTAGAACGTTACCACCTTCACGTAATAGTTTAGCCATATGAACTCTATTACGTTCACCACCAGACAAAAGGTTTAGCGGTTTCTGTTGATCGCCACCTTTAAAATTAAATGCACCACAATATGCACGACTATTCATTTCAGCATCGCCTAATTCAATAATCTCTTGGCCACCTGATATTTCTTCCCAGACAGTTTTTTTACCATCCAGATCGGCGCGTGACTGATCTACGTATGATAGTTGAACTGTATCGCCAAACTCTACAGCTCCACTGTCAGGGGTTTCTTGACCTGTTAGCATGCGAAATAAAGTAGATTTACCTGCACCATTTGGCCCAATTACTCCAACAATCCCACCTGGTGGTAAGCTAAAGGATAAATCATCTATCAATAAGTTATCACCAAATGCTTTTGAAATATTATTTACTTCAATTACTTTGGAACCTAGTCTTGGGCCGTTTGGAATAACAATTTGAGCTGTGCCAACTTTTTCGCGCTCTGATTGATCTGCCATTTCGTTATAAGCAGATATACGTGCTTTTGATTTAGCTTGCCGTGCTTTTGCACCTTGGCGCATCCACTTCAATTCGCGTTCGAGTGTTTTTTGCCGTGTTTTATCATCTTTTGCTTCGTGAGCTAGGCGTTTGGCTTTTTGTTCAACCCAAGCAGAATAATTACCTTCATAAGGTATTCCTCGCCCACGATCCAATTCAAGAATCCAAGTTGTAATATCATCCAAAAAGTATCTATCGTGAGTAACAATTAAGATTGTGCCTTTGTAATCTTTAAGATGGTTTTGCAGCCATGCGATAGTTTCGGCATCCAAATGGTTTGTTGGTTCGTCAAGTAATAACATATCTGGTTTTTGCAAAAGGAGTTTACAAAGTGCTACTCGGCGAGATTCACCACCTGACAATGTTGTAACATCTGCATCGTCTGCTGGGCAGCGTAAAGCTTCCATTGCAATATCAATTGAGGCATCCAAATTCCAAAGATCATCAGCATCAATTTGATCTTGCAGTGATGCCATTTCATCTGCTGTTTCCTCAGAATAATTCATTGCTAATTCATTGTATTTATCCAAGATTGCTTTTTTTTCAGAGACGGCTAGCATCACGTTATCGCGAACTGATAAAGTTGGGTCTAAAATAGGTTCCTGCTCTAAGTAACCAACAGTTGCACCTTCAGCGTGCCAGGCTTCACCAGTAAAATCTTTATCAATACCTGCCATGATCCGCATTAAAGTTGATTTACCAGTGCCGTTTACACCTACTACTCCAATTTTCACACCTGGGAGGAATGAAAGACGCACATTTTCAAAGCATTTTTTTCCACCAGGATATGTTTTAGACACTCCGTCCATATGATATACGTATTGGTATGCGGCCATTTTTTGACTCCAAGAAATTAATAATTTGTTGCGTTTTATCTGAGCTAGTCCAAGGGTGCAATCGATGAGTGTAAAATTAAGATAATGATGTTAATTTTATATGTATGTTGGCTTGCTTAATATATTGAGATACTAATCCATAGTTCGTGTGATTTTATATTAAGAATATCTAAGGTAATAAAATGCTTAAGAAGCCTAAACCAGTGCCATGTATTTTAACTGTTAAAGATGTATTCTCTTTATCACCACATATGGTTCGAGTAGTTTTTACGGCTCCGGAATTGGAAAGCAGACCATTAGGGTGTGAGGGGGCAAATTGTAAGATCTTCATTCCAAATAAAAAGCAAAATCCTGAAGATTTAATAGAGCAAATTTTAAATGGACCAAGGCCGACTGTAAGGACTTATACAGTAAGAAATTTTCGAAAAGATGTTTTGGAATTAGATATTGATTTTGTTATTCATAGCGATGGTGGTCCAGCATCAAATTTTGCTATGAATGCAAAGCCAGGGGATTTTTTAGGTTTTAGAGGCCCAAGTGACGTAAAAATAAAAGATTATTATGCTGATTGGTACCTATTGGCTGCAGACATGTCTGCAATTCCAGTTGTGGCTGCAACATTAGAAAAGCTTCCCAGAAATGCTATGGGAATGGCAATAATAGAAGTTCAATCTGAAGATGATATTCAAAACATAGACGCTCCAATGGGTATTAATATGAATTGGTTAATACATTCCGATCCTCACAAGCAATCACGTGCACAAGAGGCAATGATAAGAGCTAAAAAATTTCCCGATGGTATCATACAAACATGCATTGCTGGTGAAAGCGGAGTTATAAAATCTTTACGCAAATTTTTTAAAGATGAAACGCAAATACCAAATGATGATATCTATATAAGTGGATATTGGAAGATTGGCTTAATTGAAGATGAACACCAAGCTCAAAAAAGGTTGGAAAAATGAAAAATGGATTGCCTTTAGCAACACATGGATTGCGAATAGGTCTTCTTGGAGGATCTTTTGATCCACCTCACTCTGGACATCTGCATATCAGTAAATGGGCAATGAAAGAATTCAGTCTTGATCGCGTTTGGTGGTTGGTTAGTCCAGGAAACCCATTAAAAAAGGACGCACCTGTTGATTTAGACAGACGATTATCTGCATGTAAGGAGCTGGTTAATCATCCCAATATTATTGTTACAGATTTAGAGAGAACTTTTAATACACGTTATACCGCTCAAACTTTAACTTTATTAAAATCAAAATACAAAGGTGTGAGATTTGTTTGGTTGATGGGGGCGGACAACTTAGCAACATTTCACAACTGGGATAGATGGCAAGATATAATGCATATGCTTCCAGTAGGGGTGATGGCTAGACCAAATCAACAGCTTGCGGCTAATTGTTCGCCTGCAGCTAGAATGTTTAGAGAAAGCCGACTTTCTTCACAGTCATCTACAGCTCTACCTTTTAAAGACGCCCCATCTTGGAGCCTTCTAACAGGACCTATGGATGATTCATCTTCTTCAAAAATCAGAGAAAAAGGTAAATGGTCAAAGTGATTAAAGAACCATGTGCCTAGCTCTTGCGCCGCGCTCAATGGCTGCGGTATTAAGGCGAGAAATATTTAGCACATATCGGGTTTCTTGTAGAAAGCGTAATTCTTCTTCTCTCAAACGCCCATCTGTAGCTGCTAAATCACAGCACAGTGCATATGCTGTTTCATATAGTCTTTCAGGTAATGCTGCAGTGACCAACCCAAAAAGTGCGTCTAAACCTTCTTCCTCTGAGAGTAGGTCAAAAACTGTGTTACTTACAATTTTTAAATTATCCAGATCATAGTGCGCGAAAATTGGCAAATGATTGACGGTTCTTTCGATTGAAAGAAGTTCTAATGTCTTAATATTTTGGTCAGAAACNGATATTGCTACCATCATTGCTATTAGAGCATCTTGAGGTGACCATGGGGTTGTTTCATCTTGTATCATTTGGAATCTTACTTTTTGTTGTTAACAGAATATTGACCAACTGGCTTGGGGGCAATAGGGAGTAATGGAATAACCATTTTTATTGGAAAAAATATGTCTAATTTGCATGAAGAAGCCCTAAAATCTAAAGCTTGGCCGTTTGATGAAGCGCGAAAAGTATTAAAACGTTTAAAAGGTAAGCTACCAGAAAAAGGATATGTTCTTTTTGAAACTGGATATGGCCCTTCCGGGCTGCCTCATATTGGTACCTTTGGTGAAGTGGCTAGAACAGCAATGATCCAAAATGCTTTTGAAGTTATAAGTGGTATGCCAACAAAATTAGTTTCATTTTCCGATGACCTTGATGGAATGCGCAAGGTACCAGGAAATGTTCCTAATCAAGAAATGATGCAAGATTTTTTACAAAAACCTTTAACAGATGTTCCAGATCCATTTGGTACTCATGATAGTTTTGGGGCTCATAATAATGCAATGTTATGCCGGTTCTTAGATACGTTTGGTTTTGAATATGATTTTTATTCGTCTACTGAATATTATCGATCTGGAGCTTTTGATAAAGTATTATTACGTGCTGTTGAAAAATATGATGAAATTATGGAAGTTATGTTGGCTTCCTTGCGTGAAGAGCGTCAAAAAAGTTATTCAATATTTTTACCAATTTCACCAAAAACAGGTCGGGTACTGTATGTGCCTATGAAGTCTGTAAATAAAGTAGATGGCACTATTACATTTGATGATGAAGATGGAACTGAAACAACTCTGAGCGTGACTGGTGGAAATGTTAAATTACAATGGAAGCCAGATTTTGGTGCGCGGTGGTCAGCTTTAAATGTTGATTTTGAAATGTATGGTAAAGATCACTCAACAAATACCCATATATATGATAAAATATGCCGTATATTGGGTGCACCAGCACCCTCACATTTTTTCTATGAGCTATTTTTAGATGAGAATGGAGAAAAAATTTCCAAATCAAAAGGTAACGGTGTGTCGATAGATCAATGGCTCACGTATGCAAGCTCTGAAAGTTTATCATATTTCATGTATCAAAAGCCTGGGACGGCAAAGCGTATGCACTTTGATGTAATACCAAAAGCAGTTGATGAATATCACCAACAACTACGCGCTTTCCATACTCAAGATGTTAAAGCACAGCTTAATAATCCAGTTTATCATATTCACAAAGGAAATGTGCCAGTTTCAGATATGGTGATTCCATTTGCGATGCTTTTAAATTTAGCTTCTGTTTCAAGTGCAGAGACTAAAGATGCTATGTGGGGCTTTATTAATAAATATGCGCCTGATGCATCACCAAAAACAAACCCTGTTATGGATAATGCTGCTGGTTTTGCTGTGCGATATTATCATGATTTTGTGAAGCCATCTAAAGTATTTAGATCACCTTCGGATCAGGAGCGTGCTGCTTTAAGTGATCTAGCTGCAGGACTTGTGTCCATTGAAACTGCAAAAAGTATGATTGATAAAAAGAATTTAGATATGGGAAAAGACCCGGTGGATTTGACAAATTACTCACTTTCAGATGGCGATGATTTGCAGTCGTTGGTCTTTGCTGTTGGTAAAAATCACAATTTTGAGAATCTTCGTGATTGGTTTCAAGCTATCTATGAAGTTTTACTAGGGGCGTCTCAAGGACCAAGATTTGGTGGATTTATATCACTTTACGGAGTTGATGAAACAATAGAGCTTATTAATCAGGGTTTGAATGGTGAGCTTATTAATTAAGATCGTAATTTACCTGGCCAAATAATAATTGTTTAATTGGTCAGGTAACACTTAAAAAATCAAACTGTATAATAGAGCTAAAATTGCATTAATTGTTAACACCAATGCTACATTCCATTTTAGTTTTATGATTAATAAAATACTTACAACAGTTAAAAAAATTGCAGTAACATTTAGATTATTAAAATCTGGCCAGAGTAGGCTTAGTGGACCAAGTTTAGTTTCATAAATTTTTTCAAAAAATACATGGGATGTAAACCAAACAGATAGATTTAGTATTACCCCCACAACTGCTGCTGTGATGGCTGATAATGCTCCATGTAGACGTGGTTGAGAACCTATCCAGTCGATATAGGGTGCACCTGCAAATATCCACAGAAAGCAAGGGACAAAGGTGACCCACAGGGTTAAGGCTGCAGCTTGCAGTGCTAACAAAATTCCAGCTTCCTTAAAGCCTGCAAGAAACCCAACAAATTCTGTAACTAAAATCAGGGGTCCAGGGGTTGTTTCCGCAAGGCCTAATCCATCCATCATTTGTCCTGCTGTTAACCATTCCTTTGTTGTTACAACATCTTGAGCCATATAACTTAATACTGCATATGCGCCACCAAATGTCACAACTGCTAACTTTGAGAAAAAGATTGTTATTTTAGTAAGTATTTCATGTTCAGAAAATAGATATACGAATAGAATAGGTGCCCACCATATTAATAACCAGATAAGTATTGTTTTTAACGTTTTGGTAAGAGTATGCGTGTGCGATATTTTTGAAGCAGTTTGTTTATTGGGCAATATTAAATATCCCAATGCAGCAGATATAAAAATAATAATTGGGTATGGGATGTTCAAGAAAAATATTCCTATAAAAGCGAAGACTGCAATTAGTGTATGAATATGTGTTTTCAGGGCTTTTGGGGTTATTTTAAGTAGCGCTTGTAGAACGATAACCACAACAGTCGCTTTAACACCCGTGAATAAAGTGCTTATAAGCGGTATATCACCATAGAAGGCGTAAATGGTTGCCAAAAAAGCTATTAAAATTGCCCCTGGTAAAATAAAAAATAAACCAGCAATTAAACCACCATATATGCCATTAATACGCCACCCAGAATAAGTAGCTAATTGCATTGCTTCTGGACCAGGAAGAAGCATGCAGAAATTAAGTGCATTTAAAAATTGTTCTTCAGTTAACCATTTTTTGTTTTCTACGATTTCTCGGTGCATCAGTGCTATTTGAGCTGCAGGACCACCAAAAGATAAAAGTCCAATTTTACACCAAGTTGGTGCACATTGGCGTAATTTTGGACTGGATTGCATTTTAATTGTTACTCTAAAATTAAGAAGATTAATTACTCATTAAAGGAATACAATGCTATTGCTATGGGATACAAGTGATGAAGAAATTTCTAATTAATATAATCAGCCTATGAGCTGATTTTGGGAACTGATAATATGCCTGACTTTCAATATGAAATTAATGATGGGGTTGCTGTTATTTCTTGGAACACTCCAACAAGAAATATGAATATAATGGATCTTCAATCTTTGTCAGATTTAGAGATTAAAATTGACAAAGCTTTGTCTGATAATGATGTCATTGGAGTTATAATAACCTCTGGAAAGAGCAATTTTTCAGGGGGTTTAGATCTAGGCTGTATTAGCAAAATACCTGGAATAATTTCAGAGAATTACCAGGAAAATTTATTCAAGGGACTGAAGGTATTTACTAATTTAACACGCAAAATTGAACTTGCAGGAATAAATAATAAAGATACTGGTGGTAAACCAATTGTTTGTACTTTGGATGGCGATGCATTGGGAGTAGGTTTTGGGATTGCACTTTCTTGTCACAAAATATTTGTAAGTGATAATCCAATAGGAAAGATTGGTTTTCCTGATATTTTAATTGGTATGCCACCTGTGGCGGGATCTATTTCTAGACTTATCCGTAAAATAAACAAAGAACTATGCATATCTTTGTTACAAAATGGTGAGTACATAAATTTTGAAAATGCAATAAAACATGGCTTGGTTGATGAGATGAAATCATCAGACGAGCTAATACCATTTGCAATGCAATGGATCAAATCCAATCTGAAAAAAAATATTATCAAACCATGGGATATGGAAAGATATTCTAGTGAAGAAAAAATACCTAAAAAGTTTTCAAGTTTGGATGGTGAGATAAAACAAGCCAATAAAAAATCTAGTTTAAAGGGTATACATCCAAGCTTTGGGGCAATGTTTGAAGATTTATATAAAAATAAAAATATTAATTTTGATGAAGCGCTTTGGTCTGAGTTAAATTGGCTTGTAAATATTCTTACACATTCAACTCAAAATTCTATGATAAAAACGCTTCATGTTCATAAACCAGCCCTTGATAAAGGAGCTTCAAGGCCCCCCGGTGTTGAGTGTGAGCCCATTAAAAAAATAGGTATTTTAGGAGCAGGTATGATGGGTGCTGGAATAGCTTTTGTATCAGCAAAAGTTGGTGTTGATGTAGTACTCTTAGATCAAAATCAAGAAGGTGTTGATAGAGGACTGCACTCGGTTAAGCGTATGTTGGATCAAGGTTTAAAGCGGAGTAAATTTTCAGCAGAGGACGCAAAAAATATTTTTGAGCGCATTTTACCAACCGTAAAATATGAAGATCTCAATGGGTGTGACTTAATAATTGAGGCAGTGTTTGAAGATCCAAAAATTAAATCGTTGGTTACTCAATCTGCAGAAGCTGAGATTTCTAAGGATGTGATTTTTGCTACAAACACCTCAACATTACCTATTTCAGAATTGGCTAAAGCTAGCCGTAATCAAAGTNAATATATTGGAATTCATTTTTTTAGCCCAGTCCATTTGATGAATTTAGTTGAAATTATTAAGGGTAAGAATACTGGNAATAAAGCTGTNGCGGTTGCTTTAGATTTTGTGAAGCAAATTAAGAAAACTCCAATAGTAGTAAACGACGAGCGATATTTTTATGCCAATCGCTGCATTTTACCTTACATCAATGAGGGCATTCGAATGCTTGATGAGGGTTTTGAGCCAGGTTTAATCGACGATGCTGCAAAATTAATGGGCATGCCAGTTGGTCCATTGCAATTGGCAGATGAAATATCAATTGAGTTATGTTTTAAAATTATGAAAGCAACCCGCGCCGCAATGGGAGATTCATATCCCATCAGTGCAGCTGACACTATTGTTGAAAAGATGTGTAGTGAAGGACGCATGGGACGCAAAAATTTAAAAGGTTTTTATGTTTATGATGAAAACGGAAAAAGGTCAGGTTTTTGGGAAGGATTAAGCGCCCAATGGTCAGTATCAAGTAATCAACCTGATATTACGGAAGTAAAATGCAGGCTTGCAATGACACAAACCTTGGAAGCCTTGAGAGCTCTTGAAGAAGGCGTTCTTGAAGACATACGCGAAGGAGACGTTGGTGCTGTTTTAGGTTGGGGTTTTCAGCCNTGGTCTGGAGGTCCATTTGGTTGGGTNGATATGATAGGAACTGAACGCGCTATAAATATTTGTGAAAATTTAACTGAAAAATTTGGCCCACGATTTATTGCGCCAAAATTACTTTATAATTTGGAGAGGCTTGGTGAAGGGTTTTATATAAAAGAAAAAAATAATTAATGCTTAATTATGCGTCTTCATTAGAAACATCATCGTCCTTAATTTTAATTATGCGTCTTCATTAGAAACATCATCGTCTGCATCTGTTCTGAAAGTTTTATATTGGTCCCTGCAGATATCCCACAAGTATTTGTGGAAATAACCTATGCTAGCTCCAAAAATAAGAGCAAATGGCAAACCATCTCTGCCTCCTAAGCTTATAAGAATTGATGCNCCAAGTAATAAGATAGCAAATGCTAAAACATGCTGCTCAGGTTTTGACATCTTATATTTACCAACTAAAATTGTATTTGGAAAATTTTCAAAATAACGAGTGGCAAAGCCCGCAATTGCCCCAACAATTAAATTAAATAACACAGCAATTCCTTTTGTATAAACTCTATATATACAACTACTAAATTTTACTAAATTTACAAGTCTTTCATATATGTAAATATTTTTTATGCATGAATTTGACGTATTTTATAAAAAAACTAGCTCTAATGTATGAAAAAAATACTCGCAGCCTTTCTTATTATAATGCTATCCACCGCTTCAGTCTCATCAAATGAAACTGAGTACCAGAAAGTCATTAGAAGCCAGATTGAAGCCTTCAGTAACGATGATATGGAGGCTGCATTCGAGTTTGCGTCTCCGTCTATAAAAAGTATTTTTGGTAATTATATCCGTTTTGGTTCAATGGTNCGCCAAGGATATCCAATGGTGTTTCGCCAAAAAAANCTNACTTTCAAAGAAACNAAAAGTAAAAACTCTGTAGCATTTCANAATGTATTAATTGAAGATTTGTCTGGTGACTTACACTTACTACGCTATCGCTTAATATTGCTCAAAGGCAGCTGGAAAATTGCTGGNGTTGAATTTCTTAGAACAGAAATCATGGCAATATAGANATTTAAAATTTTGGGCTACTTTTCCCACGCCATGTTCTTGTTCCACCTCTACCTGCAGTGCTGCGTCCACCGCCTTTGACGGCCTTCTCAACGGCCTGTTCAACTGCTGATTGTCTTGCAAGTGGATCATCAGCTATTGCCAGCTCCACCGCTTCAAGCCTCTTTACTTCGTCGCGAATGCGCGCTGCATCTTCAAATTCTAGGTTCTCAGCGGCCTTGATCATGTCTTTTCTCAGGCTGTCTAAATGAGCTTGTAAGTTTGCGCCGACGAGTGGTTTTTTATCAATTTTGGCAGTTATGCGACTTTCATCTGTATCACCATCAAATTTACCACCCATAATATCTTCAACATTCTTTTTGATAGTTTCGGGTGTAATATTATTCTTTATATTATATTTAATTTGTCGCTCGCGACGCCTATTTGTTTCGCTAATAGCGCGCTCCATGGAGCCCGTAACTTTATCTCCATACATTATCACCCTGCCTTCAGAGTTTCTTGCAGCCCGTCCAATAGTTTGCACTAAGGATGTTTCAGATCTTAGAAATCCTTCTTTGTCCGCATCAAGTATGGCTACAAGTGAACATTCAGGAATATCTAATCCTTCTCTTAATAAGTTAATTCCAATTAGAACGTCAAAAGCCCCAAGCCTTAAATCACGTAAAATCTCAATACG
>JGI24539J26755_10001441_pt1 | contig 10992 bp, 7 predicted proteins | sample NorSeaMetagenome_2_FD_26755 | JGI IMG/M metagenome (IMG submission 26755)
GTACGCTTGTCCGACCGTTCGGCGCGTTGTACCATCAGCCGTTCGTGACGATCGAGAAGATGGTCGCGTGCGGGTGGNAGTACCCCGGCCCGGCGGAGGGATAAGCCGCGGGTGGCCCCATCGGAGATGACGAGCGCCGGTGGAGCCTCCGCCGTCGCCGCCGCGCCCGGTCACCTCGACCAGTCCGCCGAGCTGAAGAGTCTGAGGGAGGAGGAGGAGCAGTGAGTGCGTGAGTAACGATACCATAGATCAGATTGAATGCCTGTAAGAGTAAACCACGTGCGCGTATCGGTTCGGGGTCATCATCGGCATGTGCGACCGGTGTATCGAGGCTGAGGCGTGTTCATGCAAACCTGTAATCTGACGCGTGTGCAATTTTGGCGATGGGTTATCGTAGAACCGCGGTCATGGCGAGGCACAGACTGCGTCTCGTGAACCGCCCATGCGCTGTCTCGAAGGAAACTCCCATGTGCTGACTCGGTACGAATGGTCAGGTGAGCGTGGGAAGGCGCTGCGCCGCACGTGTCGCTCAACTGCCGCCGAATACCAAAACACTGTGTAAATCAGTGAAACTTGGTGTTGCATGAAGCTGGGCGTTGGTTAGATTCACCGCGTCCGGAGCACAGGACTCGAAGATCCAGCCGAACCACCAGGTTCAGATGTTCCTCAGGTGTGACGTCGCTGCCACCATCGCACTGGCTCGAGCTGGACGGCGTTCGATGACTCCCCGCAGCACCACGCGGGAAGGACAAAGATCGCGAGTGACAATCTGCACCTGCCGATAGATTTAGCAGGCGGGTCGCGAGGGACGTCAGCCGTGGCACGACGTCAGGGTCCACGAGAGGTGTATCGAGTCGCCGGACTCATTGCCCTGATCAAAGACCATCAGCTCGCGTGCTCGGAAGGTTGTCAATCACATGTCCGGCGCAAGACGGCGCCTATACTTGATGAGAGGGGTCCCTCAGTCTTTGCTGTGCAGTGGCGCTGTGGCAAAACCGACCAATCAGGTGCCTCGAATGCAACCTGGGAGATTGCGAGAGATCCATTTTTTTTCACTCGGCGTTGTTCACGCTGTCCGCGGATCTACCCACACTTCAACCCCGCCGAGCATGATACCGACGGTGACGACGCCCCTCACGGCGGCCTCCACGGCACGCGCCACGCTCGCCGCGCCGATTAACCGTCGCGCGCGCGCCCCTCGCGCCGCGACCAAGATCCTCGCGACCGATTCCAGCGACTCCAGCGAGAACGCGTCGACGTCCCAGCCCTCGTCCGCGATCGGCCGCCGCGCGTCCATCGCCGGCGCCGCCGCGGCGCTCTTCTCCATCACTCGTGGCGCATCCTCCGCCCGCGCGGAGTCCATCGGCGAGTCCCTCCTCGAGCGCAGGCGCGTCGAGGAGGGCGCCAAGCGCGCCGAGCTCGACAAGCTCTACGCCGAGCTCAAGGAGGAAGAGGCGCGCGTCAAGGCGTTCCGCTTCGAGGAGGAGGAGAAGGCCATGACCAACCTCAACGCCATTCGCGTCGAGGAGGAGCAGAAGGCGCGGCAGCAGGTCATCGACGGTAACACCCTCTGCGTCACCCCTTTCGGCATCGACGTCGTCGGCATCACCCAATCCGTCGCGCTCGTCGGCGCGGTGGGCGCGGGACTCACGTCCAACGCGCGCAAGGCTGAGATCGCCGAGCTCAACGAGAAGCTCCGCACGATCAACGTGACGCTCCGCCAGCAGGTGCGCGACGGGCAGGCGGCGTCACGCAGCGGCAGCGGCGGCATCTACCCCGACGGCGGCGGCGTCGGCAAGGGCGCGAGGACGGGCCCCGGAGTTGCCAACAACGTTGTTGACGCCGACGGCGCCGAGGCGGCGGCGCCGCCGATGGACTCGCTCGACTCGGAGGACGAGTTCGGCATGAGCGCGGGCGCGGGTACCAAGGACTTCAACGCCGAGAGCATCAAGGAGCTCAAGGAGGCGCTGCGGGGCGGGCGGCGGCTTCTCACGGAGGGGGACGAGCAATCGTACCGGGAATCCGAGAAGCTCTTCGAGAAGGCTCTCATGCTCTCGCGCATGGTGGGCGACGTGGTGCAGGTGCGCAGGGCGGTGCGCGGCCTGGCGGCGTCCAAGCGCGGCAGGAACGATTTCAAGGGTGCGATCGCGGGCCTGAAGGAGGTGCTGCAAATCTCCGAACAGCTCGGCGATCACGTGGGCGACGCCGACGCGCTCGGCTCCATCGCGGACATGTACACGGAGATGGGCGACCTGGAGAACGCGGGCCGGTACTACGACATGTACCTCGACGCGCTCAACGAGGAACTCTCCATGTAAAAGCAGCTATGTGATATCACGTTTATGTGTGTAAAGAAACCACCACCGAATTCGCCGCCCCGATTCGCCTCAACCGACAATCAATCTCTTCGAACCGCCGTCAGCGAAGGAAGGATGGGACGTCGGTGGGCGCGACGAGCCCGCTCTCGCACACCACGCTGGTGATGCACTCCGCCGGCGTCACGTCGTACGTCAGGTTCAGCACGCTCAGCCGCTCAACCTTCTCCCAACCCTCGAGTCCCTCCCGGCGCCGTTCCCCGCCCTCGTCGTCGTCGCCGCCGCTCGCGCCGGGCGCCTCCACGCTCATCGATCCTCCTGCCACGTCTCCCCGTACGCCCGATCGCCCGACCCACCGTCCTAAGCTCGGGTTCCGTCCACCGTGCCCGTACGCCGCCGGGTAGCTCGTCGTGGACGCGACCGCGGCTGGATTCCCTGTAAACAAAACACACGTGACGTCAGTCTAATTGCCCGCACGAGAATGAAAATAAACTCACCGAGTTCGTTGTTAGCAACCGCGTCGAGCTGAACCCGTTCGTGAAACTTGCACGTCTCCGCCGCGACGAGCACGGGGATACCCGCGCCGCGCGCCACCGCCGCGACCGCCGCGGTACCCACGCGGCTCACCACCGCGCCGTTCGCGAGCACCGCGGCGGCGCCGATGAGAACCTTCGTGGCGCCGCCTTTAGTGAGGACGTAACCGAGGCCGGGGAGCGTGACGTAAGTGCAGTCGACGCCGGCGCGAAGCAGCACGCGCAGAGTATCGCGTCCCTCCAGGTTAGGCCTCGAGTCCACGACGGTCACCGCGAACCGCACACCTTTGGCTTTGGCCTTGAGTAATATCTCGCGGACGTGGTGCGAAGCGCCGTGGGTCACGACGACGTCGCCGTCGCAAATCTCCGACGACCCGTGCTCCGCGATGAACCCACCCGCCGCGACGAGCTTCTCGCGCTCAAAGTACTCCAAGTGCTTCANCGTCCNNGCCCGNGCCTCCTCCTCCGTGGGCACCGCGTCCTCCGCCATGCGCGCGAGGTGCGTCTTGAGCGACTTGACCGCGTTGCCCATGCTCACCGCCATCGGCCGCGCCGCCTGCAGGTGCTGCACCACGCCGTTGACCAGCGAAGTGAGCGCGTGAGCGTACTTGGTGTTCTTCGGCGTCTTGAAATCGGAGATGACCAGCTTGAGCGTGTGAAGCAACGCGACGCATCGCGCGCGGCCGCCGGTGATGGTCCCGTCGGCGTAGTGCGCGGCGAGTCGAGCCACCGCCGGGTGTACGCCCCCCGCCGCGGTTGCCAACAAAACGGTTCTAACCTTGGAATCCGCGTTCGCGCCTTCGTCCTCGTCCGCGAACTGCCTGAGGTGCGAGAAGTGGTCCATGATCTTACCCGAGGGGCGTGATTTGGCCTTGGCGGAGGCGGCCGCGGTTGTCTTGCGCTCGTTCTTCTGGAGCTGGCGGGCGCTGGGCAAATCGCCACCCTTCGACTCCGGCGCCGCGGCGTTGTTGGGCCCGGGCGCGTTGGCGTTACTAGTAACGCCCGCGTTCTCCTTGCTCTCGCCAGCCCCAGCCTTGGATCCATCCCCGCCGGTCGCGCCGGTGTCTTCGGCGGCCTTCGCGGCTTTCGCCGCGCGCTGCGCCTCTTGTTGCGCCCTCCGCTCGGCTTTGCTCATCTTCAGTTTCTCCTCCTTCGTCTCGCCCGGCGCCTTGTCGCCCATGGACGCGAGGTGCGCGGCTTTACGCGCCTCCTTCGCAGCCTTGGCGGCGGCTTTGGCAGCCTCCTTGTCCTCGGCGGAGGCTGGTGCGGGGGCCGGTGCGGGGGCTGGTGCGGGGGCTGGTGCGGGGGCCGCAGCCGGGGCTGGCGACGCCTCGGGCTGCTTCACCGGGGTCTTAGCCTTGGGCTTCGGTGTCGAGAAGCTGCCCATGCGCATGTTGTGCATGATCTCGGGGATCTGGACGTGGACGTGGGTGCAGGGAGACGCGGGGGCGAGGTCAGCGACGGGGCGCGACGGGGCGACGAAGCGGGCCGCGACGTCTGCGATCGGGGTTGGTTTTTGAAAGGGTTTTTGCAGACTCCGCGCGTGTCGAGGGGTTGGGAGAGCGCGGGTGCGTACGCACCCCGCGAGTGCCGTCCGCGGATCGCGCGTCGCCGCCGGACTCCAACGAGCTCCCGGATGGGTGCGTCCCGTCGAAGTGCGGGGTGATGTACACCGGCGAAGGGGACCCCACGGCGCCCTGCGCGTCGACTCCATCGCCGAACGCCATCGCGTGGCCGTCGGCGGTCGATCCGGCGCCTTCGCCGTCCTCGTCGCCCGCGATGGCGAAGCCCACCGTGCGCTTGATGGGCTGGGGTCTTCCGGGCGTGCCTCGGATGTCCATCGCGTGTCGTCGTCAGCGCCGGACTGGTCTGGCGCGCCTAGTCTCTCGCGAACTTCTCAGGGTTTTGTTTCGATACCACGCAAAACAGCGGATAAAGAGTCGCCAACTCCGCCGACGCCGACACACTACTCCTACGTCACGGATGAGCGCCCACGCCGTCTCTCTGCCGACCCAGCTCGCGCCCGCCCGGGCGGTCGCCCGCGGCGGCAAGCGCGCCAAGACTCGCGCTCGCGCCTCCACGGTACGCCCCTCACCCGCGCGATAGACACGAAGCCTACGCATCTCGCGATGAACGTGAGCAACCTCCGCCGTCCGAGTCTCACCCGTCCCGTCCTCGTCCGTTCGCAATCCGCAGGCCATCCGCGCGCAGAAGATGGAGGTTGAGCAGAAGTGCAAGTTCAGCGCGGTGCCTTACGGCTACTTCGCGCAGGAGCAGCTCGACCACAAGGGCCCGCGCTCCAACGTGGACCGCGGCGACCCGCACGACTTTAGCCGGCCGATGGTCAAAGGCATGCAAGGCGGCCGCGCGTCCTGCGGCAGCTGGGCGTGCAGCGAGGGCGGCTGGGACTCCCCGAACGCGCGTGGGACCACCGAGTGGTTCTACGTCTTCTCCGGCAGCGGCGCGGTGACCGACCCGGACGGAACCCCGCACCCCTTCGCCGCGGGCGACACCGTCGTCCTGCCCAAAGGATGGCACGGCAGATGGGACGTCTACGAGCACATCCACAAGGCGTGGCTGGTGTGCGAGCACGAGGACGTATCCGGCGCCAGCCTACGGCCCGTGGTCATCAACAACTCACAGCTCGTCGCACCGTCCAACAACACCGGCCGGACCGGTAACGTGTGCTACGACGTAGGCTGCGTCAAAGTGGGCTCGTGGACGTGCGCGCCGGGCAAGTACACCATTCCCGAGCGTGACACCACCGAAGTTTTCCACGTCCTGACCGGCGAGTTCTTCGTCACGGATGGCCCGCCCGACGGCGCGAGCGCGCGTCGGTGCGTCGCGGGTGACACCATCGTGCTCCCCGAGGGCTGGAACGGTCGTCTCGACGTCATCGAGGTCACCGAGGCGGTGTGCTGCGAGGTTTCGAGAGACGCGGCGATGGCGCACGGGTCAGTCGCGCCCGGAGCCGCGAGGCCCACCGCGGAGGCCATCGCCGCGAACAGGCCCCCGCCCGCGCGTCCTTCCACCGGCGGGTACGTCGCGCCGCAGCGGGCGTCGGTGACGTACGACCCGGACCAGTACGATCCTGACGCGAACCAGAGGTCGGGGTTGAACTCGGGGGGTGGATATGCCGCAGCGGCTCCGAGCTATGGGGGATCTTCTTCGAGTCATCACGGGGGAGTCGGCGGCGGGGCCAAGCCATCGCGCGTGGTCCGCGCGTCCGACGGGGTGGTCTACGACCCGGACCAGTACGATCCGGACGCTAACCAACGGTCCAGGTGAGCGAAAGGCGCTCGATACATACGACTACGTAGTTAGTTGGGGTACATTGACTAATTGGTTTTACATTTCACATTTCCTCTATTAGCGACCTCGCGTCGCCTGCATGACTGCGTACCCGCTCCACTTCAGCATGGTTCCCCGCGCCTCTTCCCACGAGATCCACGCGTTCGGCCGCTGACCCCGTCGCGCGCAGAGCATCTCCCTCACCCGCGTGCCGTCGCCATCCGTTCGCTCGCGAAGCGCGTGGATCAGCGAGTAGTGGTTCTTGAGGTGGAACACGAGCGCCGAGCCGTCCGCCGCGAACAGCGTCCTAAACTTTGCCCACTCGTCCTCGAGCACGTCCGGCTCGTAGCTGCGGGATAGAGGCAGCGCGAGGTCCTTCCGCAGCTTCGTCTTGGCGCCCACGGCCACGCGGCATGTCACGGACGGAGCGGGCGGGGCGTCGGGGTCCACCGCGGCGGCGGCGGCGGCGGCAGCGGAGACCCGCCTGAACGCCTCGGCTACGCCCCAGTTGCCGAACGCCGCCGTGCTCGGCCGCGGGCGTCGCAGCTTCTCCAGCCCGGCCATCTTACCGATGATCTCCCACAGATCTCGTCGCCACCTCCATACTACCCCGACGGGCTCGGTATCGGCGCCGTCTTTGGCTCGCGAGAGCGCGGGCCGAGTGGGGAACTTTTTCTTCAATTTCTTCTTCTTCTTCTTCCCGCCGCCGCCGAGGTCGACGCCCGCGGCGAGCGCCGCGATGAGGTCCTCCTCGCACGGTTCGGAGTTAGCCGACACGTTCGAGGACGACGCGCCGTTCTCGTCTGCGTTCTCGTCGTTCTCGACACCCTCGTCGGGTTCCTCGTCCTCGTCATCCGCCGAGGCGGCGTCGGCGTCTGCATCATCGTTGGCATCCGCCGTTCGTCGCGCCGCGTCTTCCCGCGCGAGTCGCGCGAGCGCGCCGAAGGATGACATCGGCGCCGGCTCACCGGGCGGATACGCGCCTCCTTCGGGAGGATCGTCATCTCGTGCGAGGACTTCGTGTTCGTGATCCGGGTCCATGGATGATTCGCGTTCCGCGAGTTCGGCTTCTCCGCGCGAGGCGATGAGTTCCGTGACGATGCGCATCACCTCCGGTCGCTTCATTCCGGGCTCGCCCTTGCTCACGCCGCCCAGCGTTTTCCCCGAGGGATCCACCGCGATGGCGGCTGACAGGGCATCCATGAAGTCCCCGATGGGCGCGCCGAGCATCCGCTCGAACCTCGCGCGCTTGGCCGCGATGGCCTCGGACAGCACGTCCTGCAGATGCGCCACGACGTGTGTCTGTCGTAACGCCCCGGGCGCGTGACGGTCGCCGCCGCACGCCAACGCGTTCCACGCGCCCGCGACGACCGCCGCGGCGCACGCGGGGGAGGTCTGCTTGACCCACCCGCCGTGTACCGCGCCGGAGACGTGCAGGCCCCACCGCGCGGGCACCGCGTCGGCGTTAACGAACGGCGCGACAATGGATGGTTCCTCGGACGTAACGTCGTCGGATCTCGCGCTGCCGCGCTTGGGCGGGTCGCCGACCACCGCGAGGGTCTCCATGAGCGCGCGCCACGAGCACGCGTCCTCCTCTGACTCCGGCGTGTCCATCTCGTGCACAATCGCGTCCGCCGGCATGGCCTCGGGCTCAGCCATGGCAGCGCGCGGCCGTGAAGTGGCCAACCAGTCAACGGAAAAGTGCGTCTCTGCTCAGTTGTTGAGTTTACCGCGTGAATCTCACTTCGGGGCGCGCCGACCTCGCGTATGGGGATGACGACGGTTTGGAGGCCGCGCGTCAGGATAGCCGTTCCGGATGTCGACGATGCAGAGAACACTGATACACGGAGAGACGAGTTGACCAAGCAGGGCACGAAGCGGAAGAGAGCCCCGATGCACTTCGGGCCGTGCGAGCACGGGGTGAAGCCTCGCTCGAAGTGCAAGGTGTGCAGTGGGTGTCCACACGGTCGTCAGCGCTCTGAGTGCAAGGAGTGCGGTGGGGCATCAATCTGCGAGCACGGTCGTCGGCGCTCTCGGTGCAAGGAGTGCGGTGGGTCACAAATATGCGAGCACGGTCGTGAGCGCTATACATGCAAGGAGTGCGGTGGGGCATCAATCTGCGAGCACGGTCGTATACGCTCCATATGCAAGGAGTGCGGTGGGGCATCAATCTGCGAGCACGGTCGTGAGCGCCATCGATGCAAGGAGTGCGGTGGGTCTGCAATATGCGAGCACGGTCGTCAGCGCTCTAAGTGCAAGGAGTGCGGTGGGTCACAGATATGCGAGCACGGTCGTCAGCGCTATCACTGCAAGGAGTGCGGTGGCGCAGGAATCTGCGAGCACGGTCGGCGGCGCTATGACTGCAAGGAGTGTTCTTGATTGACGCGAAGGTCTACTCAAGCAACTTAAGTGTTATCCACGGGCTCGTATCAATCTGACCGGCTGCTAGCTAGAACGTCACCTCCCCGGCCTCAGCCTCCTGCCTCGCCCTCACCGCCGGCGGCACCACACCCCCCGCCCTCGCCACCTCCTCCGCCCGTACCTCGTTCCCTTCCGCCCACTCCAACTGCGCCAACGCCTCGAACACGGGCGGATACCTCGGAGTCAAAGCCGCCCCGCTCTCCAACGCGGCTCGAGCGGCGTCCACGTCGCCGACGGACCCCTCGAACAAACCACGCTCCAGCCACAGCGTCGCCGCCCTCGGGAACGCCGCCACGCCCCGCGCGAACAGGTCCCGCGCGGCGGCATCGTCACCCTCGTTCGCCTCCATCGTCGCCCACGCCTGGTACAGGAACTGTCGGTAGGAGTCGTCGGATGACTTTTGGAGGCCGAGCTGGTACCGAGACCGAGCGGATCGGGCCCCGGACACGCGGCGCTCGAACTGGCCCCACTGGAGCCACGTGGCGCCGTCGGTGGGGTCAACCTCCGCAGCGCGATTGAACAGCGTCCGCGCCACGGTGTTGGCGCCGTCCCTCTTCTCCAAGAGCGCCCACAGCCGGAGATGCGCGGCGCAGTCCCGCCGAGTCGCCGACCTCAACCGTTCGCCGCCGTTGTTACGACCGTTACTGTTAACGGTCGACCCGGGTGAAGACGAACCGTCGGAGTTTGAACTGTGGGAGGAGTCAGCGGAGTAGGACGCGTACACGGCGCCGCTGCCGTCGACCGCCGCGGCGTCGACGAAGGAACCGTCGAACGCGCCGAACTCGTCAAACGTTCCCGACGAATTCAGCGTCTCAAATGTTCCCTCAACGCCGCCGATGGATCCGCCCCTGCCGCCGTTGGACGCCACCGCGCTTCCCTCCATGAACAGCCTTCGCGCCCTCGCGACGTCCCCCGAGTGGTGCGCCGCGGCAGCCGCCGCGGTGAGGCAAGGAAGGCTCACGTCCTTCCCGCTCTCAAACGCGGCGATGGCGGCGTCGAATTCGCCGAGCTCCTGCAGCAACAACCCGAGCGAGTGCCTCGCGTGTGCGTTCGTCGGGAAGTCATTCGCGAGCGCCTCGAGCTCCCGTCGTGCGCCGTCGGTGTCCCCGATGGACTTTAGACTCAGCGCGCGCGCGTGACGCAGGCGCTCGTTACCGGGGCACTTGGCTAGGCCCTCGTTGGCGACTGCGAGTTGGCGCTCCGCCTCGTTCCTGACTGTTTGCCCATACATACGCGCCACGAGCCCACCGCCGTCGATGCCCCGCAGTGCGATCGTCTCGGCTTTCCACCACTGCGTCCACGCCTGCGAGTTCTCCGGGCACGTGTCGACAGCCTCGCGGAAGAGGGTCCTGGCGAGGGACAAATTTTGGTCGCCGCCGCCCGCGCCGCCGCCGACGCCTCTCGCCACCTCGAAGGATGCCCACGAGCAGAGCAGCGAGCTTCGCGCGCGAAGCTTGGCGCGCGATCCGCCGTGCCCACCGAGCTTCGATGGCCTGCGTTGGCCTCTCTTATCCTGTCGGGGCGGGCGGCCCTCGGACTTCCCGCCCTGGGTCTGGGTCCCCGTTTTTTCGTCAGTTTGCAAATTGTCATCGGAGGGATCGTCGTCGATGGCCGCGCGTCGCCGTCGGCCCTCATCCTGCCGCGCATCCACCTCCTTCCCCTTCCGAACCCGTGTGCCGCTCGATCTCTTCATCATCCCACGCGCCGCGTCCCGTGTCGCCTCCTCACCTTTCCGGAACAGCCGCTCCGCCTTCCCCAAATTGCCCAGCCTTCGTTCCATGTTAGCCCACGCCTGCCAGCTGGGCGCGTGCGACCCGTCCGCGTCCACCGCGTCCGCGAAGAGCTTCCGTGCCTCCGTGAAGTTCCTGTCGTCGACCTCGAGCAGCGCCCAGGCCTGCGACGTCGCCGCGCGCGTCGGGTCCGCGCGTCGGCACTCTCGGAAGAGCCTTCTCGCTTTCGCGAATCGGCCTTTCGATCGCTCGAACACCGCCCACGCGTGGTACGCCGCCGCGTGATTCGGGTCGAGCTCGACGCTCCGGGCGAAGAGTTCCCTGGCGCGAGCCGCGGCGCCCTTACCCCCGCGCCGCGCCTCCAGCGTCGCGCGAAGGTTGGCGACGACGGGGTTGTTCGGCTCGTGCTCGGCGCACGCCTGCGCGATCGCCAGAGCGTCGTCGAGCGCGACGTCGGCGCCTCGGCCGTCGACGTCCTCGGCGACGAGCCTCGCGGCGGAGACGCCGATGTGGGCGTTTCGCGGGTAGAGTTCACGCGCGGAGGTGAGCAGGCGGAGCGCGCCGAGGCGATCGCCGCTGCGCTCGAGATTCTTGGCGCGCCAGTGGAGGTTGACGTCCGGCGCGTGCGGGCCGTGACGCCGGCGATTCTTGTTTGTCGCTCCGTCCCCGTCGCCTCGTTGGGAGGGCGACGCGAGGGCGCCG
>JGI24539J26755_10001443_pt1 | contig 10987 bp, 3 predicted proteins | sample NorSeaMetagenome_2_FD_26755 | JGI IMG/M metagenome (IMG submission 26755)
ACAAAGGGTCGACTGAGGTAGAAGGGTGCAAAGCCTCCCCTCTACGAAAGTCAACCGGACTAAATGTAACGTAATACCAGAGGGTAGGTTGTAGTACCGAAGTGTAGACATGACACAATGGGCGTCAGAGCAAATGCCCCTCACGCCCTACAATCTCCGCAATTATGCGGTGGAAAAATACCAGAGGGTAGAGTTTTACCGAAGTGTAAGTCAAATTCTAGACACCCTAGCTACAAATGGGCGCCCAAAAGGCTTTGCACCAAGGATAAAAGAAGAACATCCTACAACTACACAAGCAGTATCAAAGCGCGTACAATGCAAAGAGAAATGGATCACAGCTCTCAGGAAAATCCAGAAGAGCATGAAAATCACAAACCGCAAGGATCCAGAAGAGGAGCCATCATACCACAGGGTAGAAAAAATACCAGAGTGTAGGGGTGCAGTTTCGCACCAAGTGCAATCGATGAAATAGTCTCCGGGCGCCAAATTTGATTGGGCATCGGAGAAAATAAGACAACTACCAGAGTGGGAACCCGAAAAAGAGGCCCCACAGCAAAGGGGTCGACTGAGGTAGAAGGGTGCAAAGCCTCCCCTCTACGAAAGTCAACCGGACTAAATGCAACGCAATACCAGAGGGTAGGTTTCAGTACCGAAGTGTAGACATGACACAATGGGCGTCAGAGCAAATGCCCCTCACGCTCTACAATCTCCGCAGTTATGCGGTGGAAAAATACCAGAGGGTAGAGTTATACCGAAGTGTAAGTCAAATTCTTAGACACCCTAGCTACAAATGGGCGCCCAAAAGGCTTTGTTATTAGCCCACTGAGAGACTGGTCGATACACATGTAGGTTCGAGTACAAATCGTGGATGTTGCTACCGTGCAGGGAAATTACATCCCTGTAACTCGGGATGTGATAGAAAGGAGAAGTCAACAAATGTGGGGGAGGAACGGTGAGAGTGTTGTTAAAAAATTGAGCTTTCCGGTATGCCTCGGACAGGGCAAACTCGGGGAAATTAATAGTGGGTTTACCCTTACGCAGGGTGGGTGGGTAAAGAATACGGTAGGAAAACCACGGCATGAACATGATTTGATATTCCGTGGAATCGGGGTGACGGAGAGTGTGTCCCAAAAATTTCATTCGCCTCCTGGAGGCTAAATGACTGGTGGGTGCCAGCTTAGGGGCAACTCTAGAAGCACACCGCGAAATGTAGGCATTAGAAATGGGAGTATCACTCGGGTTAACCACCCGATGATAATACGGAGATTTAAGGCCCAGGACCTGCCGGATAACTTTCCAATGCAACGCATCAACCTTAGCCGCCAGACTCTTGGTAATAGTCTGCGATTCCATCGAGTACAAAATAATGGACTGCAAAACTTGCGAGTAAACTCGTAGACGCCAACCTCGCGGTAGAGACTGGCACTTAAAAAAAGGAGAAAGTAACTTACTTGCTCCGTAGGCTTTACCCATTCGCTTAGAAATATCCGGAGCGGATTTGGCCTTGGGGTCAAGGTAAATTCCAAGGTATTTTACAAGTTCCGAAGTGGGGACCTCGGTGCCGAAATCAAAGGAGGTAGAACAGCAAGAACAGCACTGACATCCGTGCTCTCCATGTTCAAGGGCAAAGTGCAGAGAGAAATCAGTATTAAGGCGCAAATGTTCACACTTTGTATAGTTGAGCAGCAGCCCCACGCCTCCTGCTCGTCGTTGTAGTATGTGCAACAGTCGCTCCATGACTACCGCGCTACGGGAGAAGAGGACCGTATCATCTGCATATTCCATATCCCACAGCGGGCTGGCCGATGAAAAGATAGTAGGAAGGGAGCCGAATCTAGTTAGATATTCCGCGTCACAATCCGACATTACGCAAGTGAGGACACAGACAAAAAGAAAGGGGGAAAGGGGACATCCTTGCCTAACTCCCCTGCCCTGTGTTCTTGAAGCAGAGGTAGAGTGTGGATCTCTCACCCTGAAAGAGGGAGAGGAATAGAGAGCTTCGATGGCTTTGACGAAGGTTTCAGGGACGCCAAGCCGAAGGAGGGAGGAGGAGATAGCTTTGTGAGAGATGGTGTCAAAGGCCTTGGCCCAATCCAGAAAGAGTATGTGAATGGATGCATCATGCCTATCGAACAGCTCCAGAATACGGCGAATAATATGTACCGGCTGGGAGCAAGAGCGGCCTACTCGAAAGCCAAATTGGTGAGGGCGAAGTCGGGAGTTGAGGGCGCTCTCCAACCGTGCATGCAGCATGCGGGTATATATCTTGTAAAAGGTTTGGGTCAGGGAGATGGGTCTATAGTTACTTGTATCGGAAGGAGACTTTTGTGCTGACTTGAGGAGAGCAATAACAATTGATTCATCCCAAGTGTCCGGGGCAGTGCCTCCAAGGAAGCAGTCGTTAAAGAGACGAAGAAGGTGAAGCTTGAAAAAAGGGCTACTCCATTTAATAAGGTCAGCAGAAAGGAGGTCACTACCTGGGCTCCGCCCTAGGCGTATCTTAGACAGGGCTTTGTCCAGCTCTGACATGACAAAGGGAGAGAGAGTAACCGAGGCTTCCTCGTCAAAGAGGGGAGTGTCTGAAAAAGAAAAGGTGTCCTGACTGGCCCATACTTGTTCGGCCCAGTAGGTAGCGAGTGTGTCAGCTCTCTCCTCCAGGGAACCAACTCTACCATCCGGTTTGCGTACGCCTACCGGCTTGTGTTGGAAGCCTTTGCGGAGAGACTTAATAAGTTGCCACTGTTGTGCAGGGGCCCCTCGGTAGTCTTCATTAAGCTTATTTTCGATCCAGAGCTTCTTGTCCTTTTTGGCAAGCTTTTTGGTTTTATTCCGCCAGTATCTCCTCTCGGATTCCTGGGAAGGGGAAGTGAGACCGTGAAGGCGTTCAATAGAAGCCCAGGTTTCGGAGGAGATGTACGGCTTACGGGGAAGCACTGGTCGCTGAACTAGAGTAACCGCAGAATCTTTGAGAGCGTTAACTAAGAGTGAGGTCTGCNCAGAGACGGAGTGAGCCTGCAGCCAGGATGTGTCTGTTTCCGTGGCAGGCGACCAAATAGGGACAGGGCTGACAGAGGAAAACCTGCCCTTCCATGCGAAGCGGCCAGTCTCGCCCTTTTTAGCAAGCGAGTCCGCTCTCTCATTGCCCGGGATACCTATGTGCGACGCCACTTTCTCAAAAAAGAGGTGCCTGACGGACAGGGTGGAGGAGAGTTGCGCCCTCAGAACAGAAATAAGGGCGGCATGGGTAGTGGGGACGGCGAGCCCCAGCATAACGTCCAGCGCGTACTGAGAGTCGACCTTTATAACAACAGGAAGGGAAGAGTTTTGTCTATGAAGGAAATCAAATAGTTCAAGAAGCGCCTGGAGCTCTCCAGTATTATTGGAGCCTTCCAAGGCGCCTGCAGCAGCAGGGTCGTCTGGCTCGGTAACAACTTGTCCATAGCCATCCGTCCACTCGTCAGGAGACAAATCTGCTTCGGTAACATGTCGGACAGTGTAGCCCCATCCGGCAGGGTTGGATGGACTTACCGCTCTATTATCTTGGCATGCTCCATCCGTGAACGCCTCGAAAAACGGAGGTGAGGGGGGAGAGCGGAGAGGGGAAGGAACAGAAGCAGCACCATGTGCCGAGAGGGAGTCGATGATTTTTTCGTGAAAAGCCATCTTGAGGTCGCGGTTCGGCGGCTCATAGCGAGGCGGGGGGACCACCTTAGGAGCCGGAGCAGCCTCCCTAATTTGAAGGGAGAATTCAAACGGCGCATGGTGAGAGGGAAGGTACCAGTCCCATCTGGCCCTAACCTGGGAAACTGAATTACGCCTAGAAACTGGGGCTATAAGGTGATCGAGGGTGCAAAAGTCCTCGGGGAGAGGTGTCTTCCAGTTAGCACCAACGGAGGTGCCTATTTCCTTATAAGTTGTTTTGAATCGACAGGGTTGGTCAATGAAGGAAGCCGGCAGACAAGAGTCTGTCGTTTCAAGGAATTCAGTCAGAAAATTACTATTTTGTTCATGAGTATGTTTAGGAGTCACAGGGAGGGAGAAGATATGTGGTCCTACGCGATCCGTGACCGCCAGCCCCTGCGTGTAGAATCTGGCATTAAAGTCGCCAGCAGCAAAAAAGGGTACATTTTCATCGAAATGGTGGAGATAGAAATCCGTAGCCTCTGCCCAGAAGTCTTCCTTGCGTTGAGTATCTGCCTCAACTGCCTGTATTTGGGAAGGAGCATAAAAGTTAGTAAGGTGGACAGCCCTTGGCTGGGACCGTATATGTACAGAACAGACACGAGAGCTACACGCTATAAAATTATATACATAGGGTCGAACATGGGGAGCAATAACAAACCCCACCCCAGCGTGGGTATGACCTAGGGTACCAGAAAGGTAAATCTGGAAACCCGATTTCAAGTAGTGATGTGACATTTCGTCATGAGTTTCCTGCATCATAACAATGTCAATTTGATGTCTCTTCATATGAGCGAGGATTTGGTCCATTTTGGTGACACCCTCAGGGCCACGAAGACCTTCAACATTCCAACTAACAATGTGAAGTTTCTTATGTCTGGAGCCTATGCCAGCAAGACGTTGGCCTGAGGCTTCCTGTACATAAGACTTGAACCAAGAGGCTCGAGAAGTAATATTGACTGAGTGCAAAGAGGTTAAACGTTTGGTGACACGTTGGCAGCTAGTGTGACTAGCCCGGACCCTTTGCGGGGGGCGAGGACATGACTCTAGGGTCAATTTTGTCGTGTCCCGGACATCCCTACGCCAGCCTCGATATTCCCGACGAGCTTGTACACGTTTTTCCCTAAAGGAAACGAGACGCGCTCTGGTACGATCCAGGCTACGGCGATGGGGTCCCCCCGAGGCTCTTGTGCTTTCGCGGCCACGAACACTCTTCCTTCCCGTGAGACGATGCTCATGCATACTTTGTACAAGGGAAAGAGGAAAGGTTCTGCGGCCTCCCGGCTCACCCATCTGGGCGGTAGCACCTAAAAGTTCTTGTCGCATGGCAAGGCGTGACTGGCCAGTGAGAGAGGTATAGTAGAACTGGCCTCTACGTTGAAACCAAATACTAAGGTGAGAATGACAATTGAGGGATTTGTATATTCTCCTGCCATTGGAAACGTTATGAAAGGCAGGTTTCCGATGGGTATCTGGGCCCCCCCACAAAACCGTNTNTTTATCAGAAGGGAGAAAAAGATGGCAATGAGGACACTTACAACTTAGAGGGTTAGAGTAGGCTGCAGAAAGCGAAATCCTCTCAGGTAGCGATTCACTTAATGGGAAGAAAGGAGGGGGGGGAGGGGAGGTAGACAACCCCTGGAAAACTTGTACCGTAGTGTTACCAGTGGCAATACGTGCCGCCAGTTTCACATTGGAAAGAAACCAAGTGTCGAGCAAGAAGTACAAAAGACACATCATCAAGATTCCCAAGGGTGAAAGGCGGCTGCTAGAACGACGGTCTTGAGTGCGCACCTTTTCCGGACTGAAGGCGAGCGCAGTCCATGATCTGAGTGTCTGGTGTAAGATGATTTGACAGGGACTGAGCTTAACGTCAGTCTCCGTGGAAAATGAAAGGTACTTGACTGGAAAATGGCTGGCACTGGAAGGCAGTTGCCCAGTGTAGAAATGAAAAAGACTAGCCAACTTGTGGCAGGACATTGTCCTATGCACTTTGTGCTTACCAGAGGGTAGAAAAATACCAGAGGGTAGAAAAAACAGAAACAAACCAATGACTACTATAAGAATCATGCTTAAATCCAGCAGTGAATCTGAAGGTCAGATAACCTGCCTCATCCGGGGATGGGGGGATTGAGATCCTTTAAAATTTGACAAATGAAAACAGAGGTTGAGCAACGTCCAAGAGACGATATGTGCTCCCCTCTCACACAGTGCCAGAACCAAGGCTTCAATAATATTGCCCTTGGTATTGGTATTCCTGGTCTTACTGTATTCATAGAATTGGAAGTCCCGGAACTGAGAAGAAACAAGCCCATTTATAGGTCTGCCCTGGGCACTTTCGCTGGCAACATATAGGCTAGCATCATACAGTCGGTTGAATGAATCATTAGGAGCTGCAAGCCATTTCTTATTTTGCTTGAGAACGCCAAAGAGAGAGGCGATTTGTGTGTAAATGTAATCAGCGAGGGAGCTTCCATACGCGGCTTCCCGTCTGAGCTCATTCCCAGACTCTGTACGATGGTCGCCCAAAAAGAGTGAGTGTAACGGAGGGTCATGTATGACTTCTTTCAGTAGAACACATGCCATGTCAATAATTCTAAACTGTTGAGCATCCGGCTTTGCAACACCGTGGATGCATTTGGTAGTGAGCATGAAAATATTATCAATATTAATGGCCGCTGAAATATGCGGCTCGTCGTTGAGAACGGTGTGGAAGGCGCAGGTCCAGGAGGATGCTGTTAACTCTGGAAACGGGAGGCGTGAGAGCAGGGCCTTGTGGGCCATATAATGTCTGACAAAGGCTAGGTCGACCGGGACTGTAAAGTCGTGCTGCTCAATGTAGTGCTGCATGTACTCCTCGATGATTAGCGTCCACATGGAGCCCGTAACGAAGACTTGCTGAGGGTTCAGTTTGTCGAGCAGGTAAGACGTGGAGCCGAAACCCTCAGAGGGGTCGTAAGTGCCAGCTTGGGCCGCGGTGCCATGAGTAGGGGGATTCCAAAGGGAGATGGGCATGACATGTGGGAGAGTAGGCAACTCAGCAAAGATAGAGTTCCAGATCCATTGTTTACAGTGCATAACTGCCGGGCCGTAGGACTGTACAATAGGGTCAGGTACCCCGGCTGCAGTAAAATCAAAATTTGTAAGATAGGAATCAATGGTACCCTGGTCCGAGCGGAATGCCTCCAGCATTGGCCACTCCAGTTGAAATTTCTCCAAAGCCACAAGCAAGGCTGTGTCAAAAGGGTGTCTAGTTCCTTGAGGGAGGATTTGAGAAGGATTGGTCTGCAAAAACTGAAAATAGTTTGCGCATGCAGCGCATGGCCCCAGTCCAAAAGGAGCGTCACAAGACGTATTGTGAGACAAAGGGTAGGGACAAGGGAAAGGAAAACGTACAGGAAGATCCATGTACTCCTCAACTGTTTTAATGTTAATGTTTGAGGTGCACATACTGCAATTGCGGTTCGTGCCCATCAGGGAAAAGCAGGCATGACAAAGCTTCAGGACTACTCCTGGAAGGACGGATTGTCTGATGCAGGCTGTCCGGGCAGGAGAAACAGTGTTCCGAACAGCAAAGTTATTCGTGTCAAAAAGGTCCAACATATGCTTGTAGTACGTGGGCCAATCATCGCCGTCCCCAATATTTACATCAAGGACTTGTTGAATTTGGCATCCTCTCGAGGGGGGCTGTTGTTGAGGGGTGCCTTGAACTTGAAAAGTCTGTTGGGGAGGGCGGGGTTGACCTCCTTGGGGATCCTGACCTGGGCCAGGAAAGCCACCTTGATAGCCCCCTTGGTAGCCCCCTGAGCCACCTCCATATCCCCCTCCTGGTCCGCCCGGGGGATACCCCCCCTGCGGTAAAGGGACTGCAGGGGACTGAGAAGGAGGTGCAGTTTGAAATTGCTGTTGTCGTGCCAACTGTTGTGCCCAGGCGGCAGGGAAAGGAGTGTAACCAGAAAAAGGGTACAAAGGGGGAGGGGCAGCGAACTGAGGAGGGGGAGAGAAGTTACCAGGAGGGAGATCAACAGCACCGGTGGGGGCGGCCGGAGGAAAACCCCACTGTTGTGCAGGCTGCCACTGTGGCGCTGGCTGTTGTTGCCACTGTTGCGTAAACTGTTGGGGAGAGGAGGTAGTAGGCGCGGTATCGTAGGTTTGATTGGCAAGATTCCTAGACCAATTGGAAGAGTGAGCACCAGCTTGCTTCTGTGAAGAGGAGTCCTGGCTCCACTGTTTGTTCCAATTACTGTCTTTGGCATTCTGATCATCCCATGAATCATCTTGCCAGGATCTACGGTCGTTGTAAGATCTCTTTTTGTCTGGAGTATCAGAGCTTTTGCTATGGCTATTGCCCCTACCGGTGCGAGCGAGAGCCCTACCTCTCCCGCCGCCCTTGCCAAACTGAGTAACATCAATGCCAGTGTCTTCAATGGCTTCTTTCACAACAGAGTGCAAACCTGGAGAATGCTTGACAGTGATCAAAGAGTCCTGCTCCATGGCCTGAGTCATGGCAGGGGTCAGAGCAACATAACGGATTGGACGCCAGGCAGTGTACATGGTAATGGGATCCGCACTAGTAATGTCAGTCTGATATGCTACTGAAGGAGTAATTCTAGTGTTGCCCAACGTGGTGGCAAGACGGTGAGACTGGATAACATCGAAAGCGTCTTGGAATCTGGAAAGGAGGGCCTTGGTGAAACGTGGGCAAAAATCGGAAAGGAGGTCCTGTGCCACCCAAATGGAAACACTGAAATATCTCTGCGCTGCAGGGAGAATCTGAAAGCTTACCTGCCCTAGCAGGCGTCGCTCTCCTTGGAGCTCTCGTGGAGTCCATACTTGCATCATGGCCTGGTTAACATCCAAACGTTGTCCATGGAAGGGTGTATCAGGATAGTTACCAAGAGCGTCACACATAGCGGAGAAAAATTGACTATCGAGGCGAGTCCAAGTGGATACCATGGGTTCACATTTTATCCAGGAATCATGGCTATTGCCCGCAGCATCTCGGCTGCGCCATTTGGTCACTGCTTTGGAAGTTTTGACAAATTTGAGAACAGCCTCACAGGCCCAGTCTGTTGTAAATGTGACAAAAAGGATAGTTTCGGTAACGGAGACAAGGTGACTAACCCTAGACTGGATGTGGTTCCAATCAACATCCTTGATTTTGGACAGGAGGTACTCAAGGCTTTGATCAATGCTCGAATTCTGGATTAGAGGAGGGAGTTTACGGAAAATAAGTGTGCGTCTGGCGACAGCATTTTCAAGAGTGTCGATCTGACTCTGCATGAACTCGTCCCGAAGGCGAGATTCTCTATGTACATCACCGTGCTGCTGGAAAAAAGACTCAAGGGTACTGTACACCCGGTTGAAATTTGGCATAACATCTCCTACATGGTAGGCAAGGAGAGTGCCATAGGCCTCGCTTGAGGAAACAGATTCAGCAAGAGTGAAGGAGATGTCGTTGCCAACAGGAAATGTAGGTTCTGACATGACTGTATCTGGCCTTAGCTCAACAGGAACATTGGAACGATCATCTGCAGGAGGAGGTGGCGCCATAGAGAAAGAGCCGTCTGTGTCAAAGCTAGCGCTTTCCGTCCTACCAAAGATACTGTACACGGCTTTTCTGGCTGCAGGATCCGTTTTGAGTTGCTCAATATATGCAGGATCGAAGCCACCCCAATCGAGGCAAAGCTCATGGAGATCCTCAAGACTGACTGCGTCAGGGTCTGTTTCAATTGATGCATCTGGTTCTACTTCCTGCTTGACCCCTTTGGGGCCAGCCTGAGGTAAAGAGGAGATGAGAGTGGAGGGGGCCCCCCTTTTGGTTCCTTCAGTAGTAATTTGGTGGGTCAGGGCGCTGGCAGCCATTGCCAGCTGGTCTTTCGTGAGCCCAGAAAAGTCTCCAGTGGTCATTGCCGATTTGAAGATCTCAGCGGTCTTCTTAAGGCTGGCAGCATGCTCTGCTGCTTGTAAAGCAATGGCGTGGGCACTGAGCTCAGCGAGGGCAGCCGCGCCCCCCGGGGAGGCGTCGGCATCTGCAGCCACTGGTGTGGGGGCTGGAGCAGGTACCACAGGTGAAGAGGGGGCTGGCACAGGGCAGGGGGCGGACGCACCACCGACCTGCAAAGGGGTGAGGGCGGCTGGTGGGTGAGGAACAGGCGGGGCGAGAGGAGGAAGGACAACAGGGCAGGAGAGAGGGAGCAATTCATGTTCTACCAATGCAGTGATATATGGAAAAATGGCATCAGCATTACTGAACTCATGCCAATTGTGATGCCGTGAAATCGCCATTAAAACGGAGATGTGATTGCCACACATATCTGGGCATTCCTCAGGGTAACAGTTAAGGTCCATACATGTCTTAATTTCAGGCAAGAGATCTGCCCAGCCAACCCATGAGGGCCAGCCGGGCTCCTGGCAAAGTTTATCATAGACTGCTTTGACATTGTCTGTAAAAAGGGCGGACTGAAAATTGACTGTGCCTTGATGTCCAGCTGACAGCTGGGGAGGAGGTTCCTCGATGACCGGGGAAACTAAAGGAGTTCCCTCCGTCATGTTACCGAAGTGTAGGTAGTACCGAAGGTTAAGAGAGCCAAAGCTCTGTTTCCAACTACTAGGAACTTGGAAATGTCTAGGTGCAACAAAACAAGGGACTGCGTACTGCCCTGTTTTGTCGAAAAAGAACGCTTTAAAGGAGTGGAAGTCACTGCGGATGGAGCAAAGCAAAGACTTGAAACTACCGTGGAAACACTTGTTAACCAGGGACAAGTGTACCTTTTCTTGTTCAAAAAGAAATGGAAGAAACTGTTCGGAAAAGACAAAGAAAACGTAAGGTACTCGTCGAACAGGATATAAAGCAGGGCTATACCCAAACATACACTAGCCTATTCAGGAAGAATTGGAGTCCTGGTCCCAGTTATCCAGGATGTGAATAAGATCCTCGGATTCACGGAGTGAGTCAAGATAGTCTTGCAGTGTGTGAAAATCAGCCCGGATGGACTGCAGTTCTGCGGCGTATTCAGCCAAAAAAGTGGANCNACTAAGAAAAACTGGCACCTTTTCCTCTTCGAAAAGATAAGGGATAAGAAGAGGAAAGACTGATTGGAGCATGTACCGAAGTGTAGGTATGTACCGGAGGGTAGGTTCAGCTAGGCTGGAAAAATAAAAGAACGTGTCCGAGTACTGCTTACGCAGTGGAAAATGGAAAATGAAATGAGAGACCTGTAAACAATAGATCAACTCAAAGGTTATGGTGTAGTTGTAATGCCGTGGCATGTTGAACCATATAGTAGACTTACACACTCATGAG
>JGI24539J26755_10001444_pt1 | contig 10985 bp, 4 predicted proteins | sample NorSeaMetagenome_2_FD_26755 | JGI IMG/M metagenome (IMG submission 26755)
GTTTATATCTGCAAGTGAATCACTTTGTATCTTAAACTGTGAATTTTTATTACTGATATGATTTATAAAATCTTTTACGTTAAAGCTTTCTTCTACTAACAAATCCNTAATTACNGCCTTAGTGGTCAAACTATTGTTTAAATCCTCTAAATCATCTTTGAGTGTTTGTAGACCAACCCCTCTTAGATTATTTACCTCATCGTTTCTAATAGTTAAAACAATGCACATATTTTTTCTAATAAAATCACTTCTGTTTATCGTTTTGATAAAATGCTTTAAAAAGGCATAACTCTCTGGATCAATCCAGTGAAGATCCTCCATAACAAAAACTGTTTTGTTTTTGTTTAATTCAAGTTTTTCAGCAATTTCAACGCCTATTTCTGTCATTGTGCGACTGTTGTCTCTTTTAAAATCACTGATCAAATCTGAGGAGCCTCCTGCTATGTCTGCTAGGGCTTTAACTGCCTCCCCACTTATAGACTCCATTTGTGTAGACCTATCCACAAATTCTTCAACATTTAAAAGGTCTTTAAAGGCCTCAAGAAAAGGTTCAAAGGAGACAGAATTCTCATCCTGTATCTCATCACAATCACCGTAGTACCATTTCCAATCATTTTCTAAAAAGACTCCCTTAGCCTCATTTAAACTTCTTGTTTTCCCCATGCCCATTGGAGCAGCAACAACCATTATGTTTAATTTATCATCAGACAAATCATTTTGTATTGGGTCATATAAATCTGATACTGGATCTATTACATCATTTATAAATACAAGGTTATTTAAAAGTGTATTTCCTTCTGGAGATTTTAATTTTTTACTGTTAAGTACATCTATGTACTTACCAATTAACCAGTGAATGAGAGAAATAGGAGCAATAAAAATTAAAATATCTAAAAAAGTGTCAACAGATATATCCTTGAGCGCATAGGTGTTAAAAATAATAAGTGCAATAATACCCGCAATGACACCAAATAAGGCCTGAGTTTTTAAATTTGAATGTTTTGTTTTACTCGTAAACTGAAAATATGATCTTGCAATCAAATCACCCAATACAAAAGTTAGAATTACCAAAATAAAATGTGCAGCTCTAGGATAGTACTCAAATTGAATGATATAAAATACAAAAAGAGGAATATAAGTAGCGTATAAAGATGCATTGGCAAAAGTTCTATACCCTCTAAGATTATGGAAACCATCTATTTGCAATCTGTTCACTAAAAATAAATTAATAAACGTAGGNATAATACTCATNGCCAATGTAAGAGCGACAACCCAAAGTATAGCTGCAGATTCTAAATAATGATCTGTGGCATCTGGAGCTAAATATGAAACAGAAAATATCATCAATACAGATAAAAATATAGGTGATATAAAGCAAATGGTAACAAATTTAATTTTTCTTAGGAGTTGATAGAATAAGTCTTTGATGGAAAATAGTTTTCTGGTTCTAATATATTTTATGATTTTCTCATCAATCACCGCAATTAGGGCTATCAACAATATAGATTCTAATATGAGTAAAATAATATTAAAACCAACGACTCCAATTTTATCATGAGTAAATCCCCTTGTAAATACAGCTTCTGTAAATCCTCCCTTTTTTGAGTAGGTATTAAATTTACTCTCAACTAGCCATATTTTTTCATCAATAATATCCACATTACTAACATCAAAAATTCCAAGATTTTCTAATTCAAGTTTAGTAGAAATTAAATCTAAAGCAGCTGTATCTAAGTTACCATCAGTAAGGCTAGCTGCTCGCTCAACTCCTAGCAAACGTTCTAAATCTTCTTTGGTAAGCACATAGTGGTCTGTGCCTGCCATGATTGTCTGTTTAATAATTTCAAACATTTCATCATCACAATCTCGTCTAATGATAATAGACGAAATATTAACATTTGCAAGTGGTGGCGTACCAATTTTTTTAAATTTAGTGGCAAACAAATCATTTAAGGCGTCATCATATGCATATTCTATGGCATCATCTGCAAAACCCATATAAGAAGGAAAACCACTAAAATAAGGAAACAACTGAACCTTATAATTCATGTTGAATTCACAGGTAGCTATCGTTAAATCTATTTTATCTTTAAATGCCAAGGCCCAAGAATCTTCTTTGCTGGTCATCAAAATTGAATCACAATAGGTTTTAGCCATATTTAAAAAGTATTGATTGCTATTGGTTTTTCTACCTATGTAATCAAGGGTTAAAACATGCTTTTTGTACCTATTATAATTACTTGCAATAGAATCGTTCTGTCCAGAAGCATAACAAATTGTTGGGCTTGCAAAAACAAACAAAAATATTGCGATGAAATAAATAAATAATATTGGCTGGTTTTTTTTCATAATTAAAGTCTGCACTGGTTATTTTATCAATAAAATAAACTTGATTTTATAATTTATATTTTTGAAGTATTTGAAATTTTTCAAGCACTAACTCGATATATAAGCATAAGGAAGTAAAGATTTGTATTTTCTAATTTTGGATGCTGAATAACTAACCATATTACCTTGAAGGTATAAATTTCTTGCATTGCATTGGGTTAGTCTTGCTAAAAATTCGGGTTCAATTTCATCAATACAATTATCCCTTATATCGAGTTGATAAATATTTGTAAAACTATTAAAAGCCTCGGGAATTGTATCCATTTCAGAATTCCTGAAGATGAGAGACACTAATTGCTCTAATTTGGAAAATGAGCTAGGTATATTGGGCGTTGTATCATGAGTTACAACTAATCTTTTAAGATTGGTAAGGTTTCCAAACTCCTTTGGGTATGGCTTTTTAACTCCCTCAAATCTACCTTCTAAAACTTCTAGTTTAGTTAAATTACACAGAGAATTTGGAAACGGTTTTTTAAAAGTACTGAATCGAATTTCTTTTAATTTATGTAACGCACCTATTTCTGATGGAAGCGAGGTTATGGAAGTAAGACCAAAATCTAAAACTTCTAAATTTGATAATTGTTTTATTTTGGGAAGTAATTCATTGACTTTTGTCTGAAATAATTGTAAATTCTCTAGTTGAGTCATTTCATATACAAAATCAATTTTCTCTATCTGTGTGTGGCTAAGCTCGATTGTTTTAAGTTGCTTTAGTTTACTCAAATTATCACTGATTTCTGTAATATTTTTACAACCATTTAAATTTAGTACTTCTAAATTTTCTAGATTACCTGAAGTTTGTGGTATGGCACTTAAATTTTTATTGTGAGATAAATTTAAAGTAGCTAAGTTAGAAAGACTGCCAACAGCTGGGTCTATCGTTTCAATTTCGTTATTTTCTAGATTTAAATATTCTAAGTTTTTTAATTCTCCAATACAAGCAGGGATATCTTTAAGATTACAATAAGACATATCCAAATACGTAAGAAGCTTTAGATTTTTGATACTATTTGGAATGCTTATTTGCTCCTCTTTACACCTATTTTCACAAATGTTTAAACTGGTAAGTTTTGGTAATTTAGTAATGATGTCCAGATGATTTTTTAAGGGATTTACTGAGACATTAAATGATAAGAGATTTTTAAGCTGGCTAAATTTTGGAGGCAAAAATTCTATGTCATTTACTTCAAGACTCAGAGATTCTAAATCTTGCAATTGATGAATTTTATCACTAATACTTTTAATATTATGATTGTATCCAAAGTCTAGTATTTTTAATTTTAAAAGGCTAAAAATGCTTTCAGGAATATCAGTAATACTGTTACTACTACAATCTAAAAACTCTAAATTACAAAGGCTACTTATATCTGGTATTTGTGAAATACTATTACTAGATATAGTTAATTTCCTTAAATTTTTAAGCTGGAGAATACCATTATTAAATGACTCTAATCCATTTCCTTTTATGTTTAACTCTTCAAGAGATTGAAAATCTTTTATTCCATCTGGAATTTCTTTAACTTTTGATCTCTCATAATAAACATTTCGAGTTACTGTCCAATTGCCTTCAGATTGCGAACCCTCAGCCCCTAACTCTCGCCAATTAGTCCAACTAAGATCTAAAGATTTAATATGAGATAGTTTATGCAAAGACCCTGAATGTAAAAGCTTAGTTAACATTTCAGAAGATTCAACTCTTAAAGTATCTACATTTTTATTGATTGTTATTTCACAAATTCTAGAAAAAGGTATTTCTAGCCACATTGAATTTAATACTAAAATATTTTCAGCATAAACTAGAGGTTCGTGAGAATCATTTTTTTTGTTGTAAACATGATTTATGGGATAGGTTTTAAAAGTTAAATCTTCATTGATGTCTTTTAAAGGATTGTCATACACAATAATATCTTTCAAGAATATCATTTTTGAAACAACATCTGGGATACTTTCCAATTGATTTTGAGATACATCTAAAAATTCTAAATTTTTTAGCTTGCTTAGCTCCTCTCCTAAGTTATTTATTTTATTTCCTGAAAGATCTAAATGTTTGAGAGAGCTAATCGTAAAAAGAGAATCTGGAATAGACTCAATATTTCCTCTTTTTATGAGTAGAGATTCTAATTCAGATAGGTCACCAATGTTTTGAGGAATTTCAGATAATGGCTCACCGTATCTAATAACTTCAATGTTTTTAACTCCTACTAAAGAAGATAATTTGCCAGTTGAAAAATGTGCAGCAAAAGCACCGGGGTAAATAGTTACTTTATTTATTTTGTTGGATTCAAATATTACTTTGTAATATGAATTTGGAACTCCAGAAAATTCTGAAGTCAAATTTAGTTCTCCTTTAATATCATATTGGCAACCACTTTTAGGACTTTCACGTAACTCTGCACTTGTTCTTAAACGAGGCGCATTTCTATACATTGAAGGTAAGGAACCCTCTGGCGAAAAGGTTATTAATAGAAGCCTGTAAATATCTGCTATTTTTCTATCCTCATCATTATTTTTAGGAAGTTGTAAACCGTTACTAAGCCAATATTTATTAATATCGTCTAATTTTATTTTACTTAATTCATCAATCAAAACAGTTGGTTCTGGAAGAGATTCAAATAATAATTTTATTTTTTTCATAGTTTTAATTTGAATTAAATATTAATAGTGAAAAACAAAATTTGTATTAATTAATAACTTTGTTTACTTAAATAATGATGTAATCTCAAATCTAATTAAAAACAATTGTATTTTTGATACATAATTGATACATAAATAACGGCTAAAAAAATGATCACTGAATTAAAAAAAGAAGTTGAATCTAAATTTGGGAAGAAAATCGAAAAACGTGGAGACTGTGAAATGATTTCGAATGCAATTTTGGAATTTCTTGATATTGAGATTAGCTATAACACGTTGCGGAGGCTATACGGATTAGCTCCTTATACCAAACCAAACACAAAAACACTGAACACATTAGCTCAATTTGTTGGGTACAATAACTATTATCATTTTTCAAAAAAATATATTTTTAAGGACATCACAAAAATATTTCAAATTACATACAAATGCCTTTACGACAACAATGAAGCTGAACTTTTAGAGCTCGTAAAAAACACGAAACGAAGTAATGAGGATTTTGTTGATTTTATAATCTTAGTGATAAGAGAGTTGTTTTACAGAAAGAGGTATACATTAATCAATGCAATTTTTAATTTAAAAGAATTACATTATACTAAATTTAGTTATTCAGAACTACTATGTATAGGAAACTCTATCGGACTAATTCTTCGAGAAGAAAATCGAGTTGACAAAATTCTGACTAAAAACATAAATTTTATAAATTGTATATATTTGACTTTTGTCGATTATTCAAGTTTGAACTCCTATTATGGAAAATGGTCAATCTCTTTGAAAAAATCAAAAATATCTAAAGAAATTAGAGTGTTTAATAATGCAGTGTTGCAGTTTAAAAACTTCTTAAATAATAAGGAAATAAAAGAACTGGACAAGGATTTAATTTACAATCAAGATATACACCCTATTTTATGCAGTCGTTTACTAGCATTGAAGTTTTTATCTAAAAATAAGTTTGATGCTATAAAAATTCTATCTAAATACCAGAAAGTTCATTCGAAAATGAAAAATTCAACTGATTACTCCTATGAATTATATACCACAGTAATACTGACAAAAAACAAAAAAGCTATGAAGTTTTTAATTCAAGTATTAGATTCAAAAATTGATTTTTTATATCAAACGCACCACTTGAACTCATTTTACTTGATGAGTGCATTTTATTATAAATTAACTAACAACAAAGTTGAAGCAGTCAAAATATTTAAACAGTTTAGTTTGAGTGAATGTCGTTTTAGTTATGAGGAATTTATTAAACTTCTATACTTCATTTATAAGTACGATAACTCCAAATTACCTTCAGAAAAAAATCAAATAATAATGCGCTACAAAGAGTTAAGAGATAAATTAAACTATCCATATTTCTCAGAAGATTTATTACTTAAGTATTTCGATTAAATCCTCCCCAAAACAGTTCGACTTTACTCCCTTTGCCTCCACAGTAGAACCCGCAACCTTTTATGGCTGTGGGTTTTTTATTTTATATAAATCCTCACCAAAATAGTTCGACTTCACTCCCTTTGTCTCCAAGAGAGTTAGCGGCACACATCACAGATCAGAGAGGATATTTCATCTCTGAGTCTTCTGTCTATAGGATACTAAAAACAAGAGGATTGATAACCACTCCAACTCATATTGTAATGGCTGCAGCAAAGAAGTTTAAAGACCAACCTTCAAGAGTACATCAACAATGGCAGACTGACTTTACCTACTTTAAAATCAAAAATTATGGATGGTATTATTTATCCACTATTATGGATGATTACTCTAGGTATATTGTGAGCTGGGAACTCTGTGAAAGAATGAAAACTGAAGACGTAAAAAGAAGTATTGATACTGCAATTTATAATGCAAATCTGGAAGAAAAAGAACTTCCAAGATTACTATCTGATAACGGAAGTTGTTATATATCTAATGAGTTAAAATCCTATTTGTCAGATATAGGAATGGGACACGTTAGAGGCAAACCTAATCATCCTCAAACCCAAGGAAAGATAGAGAGGTATCACAGATCTATGAAGAATATTGTAAAACTACATCATTATTACAGTCCATCAGAGTTAGAAAATGAAATAAACGACTGGGTAGAGTATTACAATAATGAAAGATATCATGAATCTTTGAGCAATGTAACGCCATCCGATGTCTATTTTGGTAGGGAAGAAAAAATCCTTCAAAAAAGGAAGCAAACCAAGCTAATAACTATACAAAAAAGAAGACATGAATATTTAAAACAAAAGCTGATATCAGCATAATTATGAAATGTAAAAACTATTTACTAAATTTACTTGAAAATATTCCACTTTGGTATGAAGACGTACAAATATATTTTTATTAGATTTATTTTTTAAATATTATCTTTAGAGTACAATATTTTAACCTTTTTGACTTCTATGAGATCCTGCTATTTACTGTTAATCATTGGTTTAATTTCCATTAAACTACAAAGTCAAAATAGAATTGAATTTTTCAAAACAGTTCCTATTATTGACACTGATACGCCAAATTGGGCCAAATTAATGTATTCTGACAATCCGAATGTTGGTGAGGTCGAAGATTTATACAGCGCTTACTACAAGAATATTAAATTTGTAAAAACAATTCACACCCAAAATCATAAGCACTGGATAAAGATAGTTGAACCCATGTTAGATGATAATGGTTTTATTAAGCAACTGAATCAGTTTGAAGAAGAAAAGAAATTTGAGTCGCTTAAAAAAAAACGTGAACCACAAATTGGATTTAGAGTTCCAGGATCTGACACTAGTTGGGTTGCCATGGGACCATTCGAGACTTTTGGAACCAACCCAGCTATACCTATTTCATGGCATAAAAATGTTTATGCTATTGACCAGTCATTATCAGATCCTAATATTCTTATTTGCGGAACTGAAGCAGGTGGGGTTTATAAATCTACAGATAAGGCCAATAATTGGACACTGATTTCATTGGGGGAAGTTTTCGCTGGAGATAATGCAGCAGTTAAAATTCATCCTACCAATTCAAATAACTATTTAGTTTCATCTAATAACAGAATTTACCAATCTATTGATGGTGGAGTAACATGGTCAGAACGCCATTTCACAAATGGAACTGGCCATGAATTTGCATATTCTCCATCGGACAATAACATAATATTTCATGCCTCATCAACAGGCTTATTTAAAACTATTAATGGGGGTTCAAATTGGACACAAATTTACTACCACAGTTGTTGGGATATTGATTTTCATCCCAACAATCCCAATATTGTTTATTTACTAAAGTCTAACCCTACTGCAAAACGCAGTGAACTTTTTAGAAGTGATAATAATGGTAATACATGGACTCTAAAAGACAATGGATGGTATGTGCCTTTTGATTTTATTAATTCAAATGACCAAGGTGGTAAAATTGCTGTAACAGCTGCATCTCCAGATCTAGTTTATGTATGTCTTATTGGAGAATCAAAAACTGATGATAATGGTTGGATAGGTGTCTACAAAAGCAATGACAAAGGTGATAATTGGAGCAATCCAAGTGGACAAAATGGAGGTCCCTATGCAGAAATAAATGGGGATGATGTTTGGAATGTGGCAGCCTACAGTGATGGTTACCACCAAGGCTTCTACAACTTTGATATGGAAGCAAGCAATGTTGACGCCAATAAAATATGGATCGCTTCCATCCGATTAACAGAGTCTAGCGATGGCGGACAAACGTTCCAATCCATTGGCGCGGCAAACTCAACGCGTTTGAATTATATCCATGCGGATGTTCAAGACATTGAGGTGAATGGAGATGATATTTGGATCGCAACAGATGGTGGAATTGACTATTCAGATGATGAATTAATGACACACCAAGCGTTAAATCGTGGAATTCAAGCTGCTGACTTTTGGGGTTTTAACACAGGATGGAATGAAGATACTTTTACAGGTGGTAAATATCACGATGGAACTAGCGGATGGTTCGAAAATTATGGCTTAGGAAAAACTTACAATATTGGAGGGGTTGAAGAAGCTTCAGGCTATGTGCATCCTGTAGAGAGTAGAAAATTAATGTTTCGAACGCACTACGCTAGCGATAACACATCTGTAAAAACAATCCCTGAAATTTTTGGGAATGAGGTAATCAATCATCCCTCTCTTCCCATTCGGCCAAATGAATCTTATTTACCCGCTGAACGAAGCGGTGTCTATTTTGATCCAAGATATGCACATCATATATATGTTGGTCTTGGAAATTCGGTTTATAAATCCACAAATGGAGGCACTAACTTTGATGTAATTTACTCTTTCCCAAGTGGTTTGGTTTTTGAAATGGAAATATCAAGAAGCAATCCAAATGTTATCTACGCAGTATTAAATCCATCAGGTGGGTACTGGGATCCATGTGAAATTTGGAAATCTACAGATGCAGGAATCTCATGGAATAAAACAATTACTGACCCTGGTGGAAATCGCAGGCGTTTTAGAATTTCTATTCATCCTGAAGATGAAAATAAACTGTGGGTAGCTACTCCAAGAGGTCAAGAGGGCTCAAAAGTTTACTACACTGAAAATGGAGGTGTTACATGGCAAAATAAAACGACTTCAAATCTTAACGGTGAAGATGTTGCTGATATTCTATTACAAGGAGGCACCAATAATGTGGTTTATTTAGCCACGCGTTATGGGGTATTTTATTGGGATGAAAACTCAGCGGATTGGATAAATTATTCCGCAGACTTACCATTGGTAACAAAATCATTACAAATTAATCCTTTTTATCGCGATTCAGAATTACGCTTGGGCACCAACGGACGTGGTGTTTGGGGAAGAAAAATGCAAAAGACAGACTTTTTACCAATTGCACAACCAATCACTTATTCTGATCGTGTAGAATGTCTTATGGATCCAGTACAATTTGATTGTTATTCTATATTAAATCATCAAGGGGCTTCTTGGGAATGGACAATAACACCCCAACCGGAATCAATTTCTTCTAATACAGCTAGAAATCCAATTGTAGTTTTTGGAAATGAAGGCAATTATGATGTAAGTCTTAGAGTCACGGATGGATTTGGCAATTCAGATACAAAAACAATAACAGACATGATATCGGTTGTAGATGACTGCCCTGCTTGTGAATCTTTTGGAAACATGTCATGGGATACAGCCATTACTCTTGTTAATTTCAATGGCATATTTAACGGTACTGGTAAAACAAGCTCATATTCTGACTTCACAGAAACTTTTTCATCTACAGTTCAAATTGGAAATGATTATAATCTGAGTGTAAATCTAGACACTGATGGAAATTATAGTATTTACTCCACTGCTTGGATTGATTGGAATCAAGATGATGATTTTGATGATGAGGGAGAAAACTACAATTTAGGATTTGCAATAAACACAACTAATGGCATTACGAGTTTATCTCCACTTTCAATTACTGTGCCCAACAATGCACAACAAGGAGAAACAGTGTTGAGAGTAGCCGCGAAATTTGGTGCCTATCCTAATCAATGTGAGACTGACTTTGATGGTGAAGTTGAAGATTATACTATTTTTGTTGAGCCTTCTTTAGGAATCGTTCATAACAATTTCCAACTCACACCTGTAATATATCCAAATCCAACAACTGGAAATTTATCAATTGACATGCAAAAAAGCTTTGAAAAAGTCAATATAACAATCACAGATTTAAATGGTAAGCAAATTCAATCCGATTCATATTACAACACACAGGTATTAAAAATTACTCTAAATGAAGCAGCAGGTTTATATTTGGTTAATATTGAATCAGGAAATTCTAGAGCAGTTTTTAAATTATTGATCGAGTGATAAAACACATATTAGCACGTTGGAAATGTTTTTCATTTCAAAATAGCTAAATCCGCCCCCAATATGCAACAACGTTCTAACAAAGCCATTCACGACCGTGATGAATCTAATTATGCCTTAAAAGAGGCATTGGTAGAAGTTGAAAAATATAAAAGTCAC
>JGI24539J26755_10001449_pt1 | contig 10976 bp, 7 predicted proteins | sample NorSeaMetagenome_2_FD_26755 | JGI IMG/M metagenome (IMG submission 26755)
GGCGCTATTTATCGCGTCGCAAGTCGTAGATGTCCATCCACCACACGCCAACCACCGAGTACGTCACGAACAAACCGTACACGAACAGGTAGACGTAACCCATGCTTCGATTCAGCCTGAACCCCGTGCAGACTAGCGACGCGTAGTACACGAGCAGCACGCCCGCGAGGATACACACGGACGGCCACAGCTGCGCGGTCGAGACCTCCTCGAAGCCGCCTCTGGCTGGCAGGAAGACGAGCCACGGGAGCCCGAGGCCGAGCCAGATGTCAAACACGTTGCTGCCGACGGCGTTGGCGACGGCCATGTCGCCCTGGCCCGCCTTGGCGACGGACACGGACGATAGCGCGTCAGGGATGGATGTTCCCGCGGCGAGCACGAGCGTGCCCATGACCACCTCGGGCACGTCGAGGACGCAGCCGACGACCGCGGCGGCGTCGACCATGCCGTAAGAGATGGCGGAGATCCACAGCACCGAGGAGAAAAACGACACGAGGTACCAACGCTCCCACCCGGACTTGCCGCAGTCCGGGACGGTGAGCGTGAACGCGGCGTACCACGGGAGGGACAACAGCCACATGGGCCACCCGCGCCAATCGTCGGGAATCGCGAAAGGGTTCGTCGCCGCTTCCTCGTCGCTCGAGGAGTCGTCGGCCGTTTCATCTTCGCAGCCCTTCGCCACGCCTTCCTCGGGGGACCAAGAGAGCTCCACCACGGATCGTGCCGCGCCGATATCCGACTTTTGAAGGACCGTATCCGTGTCCGTCTCCCCAACAAAGGACGCGATCTTGTTACCCAGCGTTCGCCGCCTAAACCCGCGCGCGGCTCGCTCCATCCACGCCATCGCGTGTTCGTTCTTTGTCATGAATCCTACGTACGAGAAATAAAGACACACGCTCACCACCCCTTCCCACCAGTACACCCTTCCGTCCCACATGACGCCCATGACGAACGCGATGGAGACGGCGTAGAACGCGCAGTCGCGGGTCACCGGGCGCCAGTCCAACGCCAAGTGACTTTCGCCGGAGAATATGACGGTGGCGGCGACGATGATCAGGATGTTGAAAACCGCCGAGCCGACGATGGTCGCGACTCCCAGCTCGTTGGTGGCGTTATCCGAGACCAAGGACATCGTCGACGTGAACAGCTCAGGGGCGGACGACCCAGCCGCCATGAACGTGGCGCCCGCGACGTCTTCGCTGAGCCCGAGTTTCTCGCATATGATCTCGAGCGAAGGCGTGAAGAAGTCGTCGCAGACGATGGCGATGCCGAGGAAGAGGTAGAGGATGGCGAGCACGTGGAGAGCCCAGCCGCCGTCAGAGACGAAGGAGGGAACGCCGCGGCACGAAACGGACGATAACAACTCGCGTTTCGGTCCGCCGTTCGAGCGGAGCGTTTCGCTCGATGACCGCGTCCACCCGAGCTTTGGGGCGGCGGCGGCGAGGGCGAGGAGGCCGGCGACGGCGAGCAGCGTCAGGTGCCTGGTGCGGGGCAATTTTTGGGTTTGGTTCGGGTTCAGCTTTGGGAGTCCCGGTTCCGTTCGTGGCGCCGCGAATTTGGGCGCGAGGGGTGGGGATCGGGCGGGTCACGTCGCGTCTCACCTTCGCGATCTGCGCGTTATACGACGAGCCGCGAGGTTCGTGTTGGACTTTCCTCGGGTGAATATCGCCATGGTGCCTGTGGGGGTTGGCGAGGTTAGATTTGGCGATCGATCGAGATGTGAGAGGGATGCCGATGGGGAAGGGCGCTCGAAGCCTTCGATCACGGGAACGATAGTGATCGATGCGACGTGGCGATACGCGCCACGGCATCTGCACTGGCATCGCCGGTGACTTCCAAGGGCAAGTCGCCGTCTCGGGGGCGTCGAGGTCGCGGGAGGGTGCGCGAGACACGAAGCGCCGCTCCTTTTTTGGCAGAGTGGCCCCCCAAAAGAGAAAGCCGGTTCGGTATTCGGGCGGCATGAGGGCGCGTACCTCTCGACGCTCCAACGCCGCACGCGCGGTGTTCGCTGTCGGTGTGAGAGGGTATCGACGGGATCGACGCGCCGGTTGCGACTCTTCACGGCGGTGCGTGCGTGCTAATGACCGAGGTCGCCCGACTCGAGCCGCTGATGTGCGAGCTCATCGGTTCGGCCAGACTCGTACCCTCGGCAACCGAAACCGCTCCCGCGAGGAAGATGAAACGCAAACGAACAGCCGCGTGCCAAAACGAGGTAGGCGGCTCACAGCTCGCGGCGCGTCCACGCACACGCGCCCCGCACGAACGCCGCGGACCGAATGACGGCGTCCGGCGTGGCCGTCGTGAGACACACGGTCACGTTCGAAGGCGTCGACGCGCCGTCTCAGTGCGCGCCGGCGCCTTCCCCGGGCGACGGCCGCATCCGCGCATCGCCGCCCGCCGAGAGACCAATCGTCACGGCAAACCACATCCACATCGAGGGCGCCTTCAGGGGCGCGGGCATCGCCCCGCACCTCCTCGGGGGATGGAACGGCGCCCACCGCGACGAAATGCACGTTAAAAACGACGTACAGCACCCCGCATCTCGCGCGGCGCCGCGCACCCCGGTCGACGCAGCCAGGCAGAGGGTCGCCTTCGCCGAGGTCAAGCTGCACGTCGAGCGGATCGACCTGATGGACAAAACCGGCGTCGTCGTCGCCGTGGACGCCGCCCCCCCTGCGTTGAACCGCGCGACGTCCGCGCTCGCGCAACCTCGTGTCACCAACCTCACGTTCGCGACGACGCAGAGGCCGGGAACGTCCGCGTCGTCGACCCGTCCCGGCCGCTGCCGCGGTACGCAGACCCTTCGGCGATGTGCACCGAACAAGGCGTCCAACTCTGATGCACCCCCGGCGACTCGCACCGGTTACACCCCCGGGCCGCACGTCACCCGGCCCCACACGAGCGCGTCCCTCGCCGCCGCGAGGCATCCCTCCCGCACCGGCTTGCTCCCGGCGCAGGGGCGGTGCGACGCGTCCGCGGCGGCGGCGCTCGCGGTGCTCACGTCGAGCGAACGGAAGGAAGGTGAAGGCGGGCGCGGATGGGCTTGGAACCTCTCGCCGCCGTCGCCGCCCGGCAGAACAGACGACGATTCCTCTCCCGAGTGGAACCCGGGCAGGATCACGCCTTGGTGATCACGACGCTGCGTTCGGTGGGTCGTGATGTATATATATTACTACAAAGCCAGTTACAACGTTGACGTCAGCTACCCTTCTGGTCCGCGTCCCCTCCTCCAATGGATGTCCAGTATCCCCCCTCCACGGACCCCGCCCCGCCGCCCCACCCCTGGAACAGCCCCTCGATCCCTTTCCTCGCCTTTTCAATGTCCGCGAGCCTGGCGCGCCTGAACTCGGTGGACTCCAGCTGCGCGAGCTGGTGCTCCACGTTGGCCACCGCGCCCTTCACCGCTTCCACGGTTTCCTCCGCGCTGTCGAGGTAGGCGAAATCCCTGGCGAGGCCCGACGCCCAGGCCTCTAGCGCGGGCGTGAGCGCCTCCCGCTGCTCCTTGGAGTCCTCGCGGAGCTTGTTCAGCACGGCGACGAGTTCGTCGAGCCGGGCGAGCATGTCCTCGGCGGACCGCTCGATCTGCCCGCAGTGCTGCGAGATCGAGTCCGAATCGGGTTGGACGTTCGCGGCGACGTCGTCGCACAGCGCGGCAGCCTTCTCGTCTCCGCTCATCGACGCGACGACGCGGGTGGTCTCCGCCGCGTCGGTCATGGCTAGGCTAACGCGCGCCCGGACGGGTTTCGGCGCCGAACCCTCCTCCTCTGGCGCGGGAAGTTGTGATGTTGGAGGGACGAAGTTCACTCATCTCGACTACAAATCTAAACCTAACTCAACGCCGGAGCTCTCGCGGCGCCCAGAGCCCTCGCTTGTACTTCTCCACGTGGCTCAGCAGCTTCTTCCGTTCCTGGATGCTCAAGCCAAACCCCTGGAGCTGATCAGTCTTGGTATCGTGCAGCAGCGCCTTCATGTTGGCGAACTTNTCCTCGTGNGAATCGAGCCCNAGCGCCTNCAGAAACACCGCCACCTCGCTCGGCTTCTCCTCCCCCTCCCCCTCAGCCTCAGCCTCGGCGGAGAACCGCCTGACGACGGAGACTCGCGCCGCCGCGGGAACGACACACGGCCGCGCGAGGATCGCGCCCGAGGCGCGTCTTGCGAAGTGGGCCAGCATGGCGCGCGCTAAGATCAATGGACGGGGCGCGAAGAGTCTTCAGCGAAAGAATTTTACAACTTACAAGCTTCCAAATACAGTCTCTCATCAAGCCGGTCTCGTCGGGGGCATCAACCCCGGCCCCGTGTCCGCCGCCCTGCCCCACACGTCCCCGGCGGGAATCGACCCGTACTTTGGCGAGAAATCGTACGAAGCCAAGTCGTCCGCGCTGCTCAGGTGGACCCCGTCCCGCGGCACCGCGAAGGCGACGTGACCGGACGCTTTCCGAAGTTCATCCGCCTGAGCGGGCCCCCTCGTGCCGAACGGGTACTCGTGCAGCGGCACACGCCCGGACTCGATCGCATCGTTCACCGGGTCCACGATCTGCCACGCCGCCTCGAGCTCATCCCCGCGGACGAAGTGCGCCTGGTGGCCGTGCACCGCGTCCAGGAGTAAGCGTTCGTACGCGCGTCTGGGCGCCTCCCCCGCCGCCTCTTTTCGCAGCTGCTCCGCCCGCCACCGCCCGCTGAGTTCCATCTCGGACGGCACCGGCTGGACCCCGAGCCCTGGTTCTTTGATCGTGAGCTTCATGTACATCTCCTCGTGGGGTTGGAGGCGGAGGACGAACTCGTTGGGTCCCGCGTAGCCGTTGGCCACCGCCGGGTCGGTCGGGTCCCCGGGTTTCTCGAGATCGCCGAAGATATCCCCCGGCGTCTGCCGAAGCTGGATGCGAATCTCGCTCCGCTTCTCGTTCAGAGCCTTGCCCGCCTTTAATATGAACGGCACGCCGTCCCAGCGTTCGTTCCGAATGTTCAGCACGAGCATGGCGAACGTGGGCGCGCGGCTATCGGCGGCGACGTTGGGGTTATCCTTGTACCCGAGCTTACCCTCGTGAGCCACGTACTGACCCGCCACAACCTTGCGTTCCACGTCCACCCTGTCAACCTGCCGCAGCACCTTCAGCTTGGCGTCCCTAATGTCCTCCGGGTCCAAGCTGACCGGCCTGTCCATGGCGAGCACGGCGAGGATCTGCAGTAGGTGGTTCTGGAGCACGTCGCGGATGATGCCGTGCGCGTCGAAGTAGTCGCTGATGGCGCCGAACGGTTCCTTGTGAATGATCTGCACGTTGGCGATGTTATCACGGTTCCAGATCGGGGTCAACAGCCGNTTNGCGAACCTCATGACGAGCAAGTTNTCGATCACCTCTTTGCCGAGGTACCGGTCGATGCGGTACAGGCTCGGTTCGCTCCACGTCCGAGCCAGGTGCCGGTTGAGCGCGGCGGCGGAAACCGCGTCGTGACCGAACGGTTTTTCCAACACTAGGCGTGTCCACCCGCCAGCCACGGCCCGCCCGCCCCTGTGCACCGCGTTGGCGACGGGAGGGTAGAGCTCGGACGGCATCGCGAAGTAGTAGAGGCGGTTACGGTGCGGCGCGTCGGTATGTTCCGCCTCCCACCGCTCAACGATGTCGAACGTGACTTTGAGAGATTCGTCGGCGGTGGACGCGGCGTCGTCGTCGATGCTCGAGCTCGAATCCGACCCGCCGCGGCCGCTGGTGACCTGCGGGGACATTTGTGCGTACGTGGTGCGCGTGAGGAAGTCCACGAGGCAGTGCTCGGGGCACGCCGGGTAGGTGTGCTCGCCGGCGACGACTGATCCTACGGAAATTCGTCTCGACCCTGGGGCGGAGGACCGCTGGGAATGGGGTAATTTGTCCCCGCCGTCGGCGTCGTCCTTGAGGCTCTTCCGTGGGGAGTCCAGCTGGTAGATGGTGGTCCTCGCGAGGGTTTCGGCGCACCCGCCGATGTCCGCGCGGGTCGGCGGCGCGTGGAACAGACCGTCGAGGTCCATGCTGCTGCTCTGGCGGTTGAGCGTGTGAAACGAGCCGTGCCGCTGGTGCCCCGGCATGATGCTCCCTCCTCCGGAACCCCCGGACCCGTTCAGCTGCGCGTTCAGGCTGAGTGCCGCGCGCGGGGTCTCCCACGCCTGACGTATCGCGGCGGCGACGAACTCGTGGAACTGTTCATCCGTCAGCTCGCCCCGTCCCACGCCCACGATCCTCGCCTTCGGGGGCAGGTGGCCGGTCAGGTACAGCTGGAACAGCGCGGGTAACAATTTGCGCCGGGCGAGATTGCCCGTCGCCCCGAGCACCACGAAGGTGAGGCAATCGCGCCGGGACTGCTCCTGCGCCGGGAGCGGCATCGTGTATCGACCGCGTAGACAACCACGGACGCGGCGATGACGTCGCTGAATGAACCGCGGGTCGCTGTGACGCCCCGACCTGGGCTCTCAGATTTACTTTGTAGGTTGTTGCTTTTTCCCAAAAGCGATGATCAAAAAAGTGCGTGGGCCTCGCGGCGACGCCCTTCACTCGCCCGATGCGCCAGGGCCCCGGCTTCGGAGGCGCCGGTCCGTTTCGCCTGCCGACCCGAGGTCCGGACGCTCAGCTCGAGATCCACAGGCCCAACTGCCTGTGCTGCATCGGCCCGCCCGACCACGCGTTCGAGCGCTCCTGCGCCGCCGTCGTCGCGCTGCGGATCGACGGCGTGGGCCCCGCCGAGGCTGAGAAGTTCGTCCGTCTGTGCACGGCGGCGGGCGGTGGTGACGCGACGCGCCTGAGCAAAGGGAAGGCCAAGGCGGCGTGCCGGAGCGTGCGGTCGAAGGCATCGGGTCTACCGCCGCTGGATCTCGCCGCGGTGGAGTCGATGCAACGGGCGGTGTTGGACTGCTACGGGGTATCTGAAGAACGAGTGCCGACTGTGGAGGAGTCATCAGAGGCGGCGGGTGACGAGGCACGCGTGGAGTGATCCAACGCGACGACGTGGGCATGTCGACGTATCCCGAGCACCCGCTGGTGAGCATGCACCGCCGCGCGTCGCACCCCGACCACAACGCGCGCACCGCGCTGGCGTGGATGCCCGACCCAACCGCTGAAGCCCCAAGAATCATCCGGTGGTCCTACCGAAAGCTCTGGTCCGTCGCTTCATCCGCCGCGACGCGCGTGTGCGATGCGCTCGTCGGCGTCGACGCGCCGAAACTGTCGCAGATGCAGGACCCGCGTCACGGCCTGTCGCCGACCGTGGGACTGCTCGTGGAGGACGGAATCGAGTTGCCCGTGTCCATCCTCGCGATTCTCCTCGCGCACGCGGCGGTGGTGCCGGTGGGTGCCCAAGACCCGCCGGCACGGATCAAAAACATCCTCGACGACGCCAAGTGCTCCGTCGTGATCGCGTGCCCGCGCGCGGGTGACGGAAAGGCGTTGGGTCGGCTGAAGATGGCTATCACATTGGCTATCAACGCAAACGTTAAAGTCATCGACGCGTCCGAGTTGATCATCGAGACGGCCGCCGCCGAGTCGAACGAACGGTCGGTCGCGCCTCCTCCGGCGTTCCCGGAGGATAAACTGTCGCACGTCTTCTTCACGTCCGGCAGCACCGGCCGGCCCAAAGGGTGCCTCGCCACGCACGGCGGACTGGCGCTGTACTGCGCCGGCAAGAACCAATCGCTCGACGTTGACGAAAACTGCGTCGTTCTCGTGGCGTCGCCGCACTCCTTCGACCCTTCGCTCGGAGATTTCATCAGCGCATGGGCCGCCGGGTGCGTCGCGGCGATCGCNCCGAGGTCACACTTGTTCGCGTCACTCGCGGCGTGCCTCGCGGTGAGCGGAGCCACGCACGTGCTNACCACGCCGTCGACGCTATCCACGATTGAGACGACNNAGAACGAGCCGCTCACCAAAATGCGCCTGCGAGTGGTCGCTCTGGGAGGCGAGCCCACGCCAGCGAGCCTGGCGCGCGCGTGGTTACCACTCGTGCCGAGGCTCGTAAACGCGTACGGCGTCACGGAGTGCACGGTGTACCAGGCGTTTCAAACGTACGCGGACGTGGAGGCGCGAAGGGCGATCGGGCGCGGTTTCGCCGGGTGCGAGATTATATGCGCGAAGGAACCGGGCGACGACCCGTCGAACGTCCTCGGTACCGACGATCCGGACGGGTCGTTCGGGGAGGTATGGATCGCGGGTCCGCTCGTGGGGCTCGGGTACGCCGGGGCGCCGGAACTGACCAAAGACCGGTTCGTGACGCGGATTGAAGATGGGGGCGTGACTCAACGCTACTTTCGAACGGGCGACTTAGGAGTGCGGGTCCGCGACTGCGTCAGCGGGGAGTGCCGCGTGGAGGTTGTCGGTCGACGCGACTCGCAGGTGAAGCTCAACGGGCAGCGCGTGGAGCTCGGCGACGTCGAGGCGGCGGTGTGCGCTGCCGCTCCGAGACTGGTGCTCGAGTGCGCCGCCTCGACCCAAAGGTTCGATCGCGAGGGATCCATTGGCGCTAAGTCGCTCATCGCGTGGTGCGTGCCTCCGGGTACCGAACACGGAACGGTCGAGTCACGCGCCGGTGCCGACGCGTTGACGGCGGATGCGCTCCGGTGGCTCGTGGCGGCGCGCGTCCCGCCGCACATGGTCCCGTCGCGCTACGGAGTCGTCGACGCGAGGCTGCCGACCACGGCGAGCGGAAAGTTCGCGAGGTCGGTCGTCGCAAAGTGGGGCGCGCCCCCGCCCCCCGACAGGGAGGACACGGGATGCGGCGAGCACGTACACGGGACCGATGCCGGGTGGTCAGGTGCGGGTGGCATCGACGCGTTCGCGGCGGTCGTCGCGAACGCGTGGGCGAACACGCTCGGTCTCTCTTCGGAGATTAAATTGAAATTATCCGCTCGGTTCGCCGAGCTCGGGGGCGATTCCATGGCCGCGCTCCGCGTGTGCCAACGCATCGCGTCGACGTTCTCGGATACGGACAAAGAAGACACCGGCGTGTTCGGGGAGGCGCTGGGCGGCGCGCTCGCACCTGCGCGGCTCGTACGATCAGGTTCACTCGGCGCGCACGTAGCCGCGTTGAGAACCGCGGCGGCGGGGGGGGAGTTGGGGGAAGCGGCGGCGTCGTTCGCGCGCCGGGAGGACGGGGATCAACCCACGGCGGATCAGCCCACGGCTGCGATCGGTACAAGTACCGGCGTCGCCGTGGTCGATGAACGCGCTTTAGATGGCGCCGGGCTGCTCCGCCGAGCCGCGTTCGAGGGCGCCGCGGATGTCCTGGAACAGCTGCTCGACGCCGGCGTGCCCGTCGAGGGTTCGAGCGATGGCCTCACGGATACCCTCACGCCTCTTCACGTCGCGTGCGGCGGTGGGAAGGACCGCGAGGCGGTCGCGATGGCGCTCCTCGCGAGGGGTGCGAGCGCGCGCGCGAGGACGCGACGCGGTCAGAGCGCGTTCACGATCGCCGCCGCGANNGGACCGCCGTCGCTGCTGACTGAAATNTTAGACAAGGGCGGCGCCGCGTCAGTCGCCGACGACGACGGGCAGACGGCGCTGCACGTCGCCGCGAGGGCCGGCGCGCCCTCGAGCGTCATCTCCCTCGTCGCCGACGCCATGGACGGCGTGCACGTGCCCTCGACGACCGGAAGGGCGAAGGGGCGAAAGAAATCGCGAGGAAAAGCGAAAGGTTCATCAATCGGTTCGGGCGTCGCCGCCGTGGACTCGAGGGACTCGTGGGGACGGACGCCGCTGCACTGGGCCGCCGTGAACGGACACAGGCCCGCGTGCGTCGCGCTGCTGGATAAGGGCGCGAACGTGAACGCGGTGGACGACGCGGGGGAGACTCCGACGGCGGCGGCGGAGCGTCGAGCCCTGTGCTCCGCGAAGGAGAGGCCCGACGGCGCGAGGGCGTCCACGTGGGGTGACATAGCGACACTCCTGGGCGGGTCGGGGCAGACCAAACACTTAAAGGCGCGACTCGCGGCTCGCGCGGGTATCAAGTGACCGTCACCTTGGTCAAGACTGACGTAAGAGTCTTAAAGGGCATGCGCCGCGTTAAATAAAAGAATAGCTAATTAGTCAGAGACGCTGAGAGCCCTGCGCGAGGTGCGCCGTCTGCCGAGGAACTCGTGCCACTCCTTGCCCCGATCGTCGTCGGGGGGTAAGTGCCTGCCGTCGATGGACGTCCACGGCGCCACGACGTTGTGCCTCCCGACCATCTGCTTATACACCGCGCGGCTGAAGAACGAGCCCATGTTCCCGATGAACACCTGCCCGTGCGCGAGAAAGTCCAGCGCCTCCAGCGCACCCTCCGTCTCCTCCTTCCCGATGTCCATCCTGTTCTCGATCCACCCGGCGCCGTGGTTCAGCTTGGAGCGGTCGGTATCGAGCCAGTGCACGTCGTGCTTCTTCTGCTCCTTCGCCCACTCGACGGCGTCGGACTGGTCAGACGCTAACAAAATGTCCGTCACCCCGTACTTTGCCGTCATGCGCTCGATCGCCTTGTCGTAGCCGTGCGGCGCGATGCACGGCCGGCCGCGGTTCTGGTTCCACTCCCACGATAACGTCCGCTCCTCCTTCTCCACGCGGTCGCACGCGTCTCCCATGCGCATGTGAATCGACAAAAACACGCGGTTCCGCGTGTTTTTGGGCAGGTTCACGTTGGACACCACGTTGTTCACGCACGAGTTCCGGTATCCCTCGGTACACGCGTTCAGCGGCATCTGCCAGCGGAACATCCAGCCGTGGATCAGCTTGGACAAGTACCGCGACTGGGGCTCACCGCACGATCGGTCGAAGATGCACGAACGCTGCGACCAGACGTGTCGGGCAGTCTTCAACGCGCCTTCGTCCGCTTTGGCGCTCTTGGACGGCGTCGTGACGCCGAACATGCAGTTCCACGCGTCGTCGATCGCGCAGTCCAAGTACCGGCCCCACCGTTCCTGCTTCGGGAACACCGCCATCGCCCTGGGCGGCGGCGCATCGTCTTGAGCCGTCTTGACGAACTTTTCCCAA
>JGI24539J26755_10001450_pt1 | contig 10975 bp, 8 predicted proteins | sample NorSeaMetagenome_2_FD_26755 | JGI IMG/M metagenome (IMG submission 26755)
TAAAGATACAGGTTGTTTAATATTGTTATTATATTCAATAAAAGAGTTGATTTGAGGGAGACCAGTAGCTATTGTTTCCCATTTTTTTGCATTAGCAATTTTTATATTGTTTACTGCATTTTTTGAGTTACTATTATTTATTAATCCAAACTCTATTGCTTGATTTAATGTAAATGAATCTTGACCATTTAAACTAAATGAGTATAAAACTAAACATATAAGGATACCTATTTTCTTCATTATTTATTGATAAAATGATTTAACTTTTTTAATCCTTTGTCTGTAACTATAGCTCTCAAGTGGTATTCAATAAAATCTATTTTGAGACTTAGGGTATCATATAGTTTTGAAGGGAAGGTTTCAAGATCTCTAATACCAATCATGCCCTTAAAGTATAATCTGGATATGAAATCTATTTTAATGTCTTTTCTAAATAAACCAAGCTGAATTCCGTTTTCTAAACTTTGTATAGTTGATTTTGTAATAAATTCAAATTGTTTTTTATTTATAGCCTTGTGAATTAAAGGGTAATATTTTTCAAGTTGATAAAGAGGAGATGTGCTTTCATTTTTTAAATATTTAATCAAAAACAAATTTATAGCGTATAACTCACTAATTGGATCATCCGACGTTTTTTTTATTTCAGTAACTCCTTTGCTAATGCTTTCAAACATGTAATTAGTTGTGGCATTTACAAGTTCAGTTTTGTTTTCAAAAAAATTATAAATCGTTTTTTTAGACATTCCCAATTCACTGGCAATTTGGTCCATTGTAACACTTTTAAACCCAATGGTTAGGAATAATTCACGAGTTTTTTCTAAAATTAATTCTTTCAAACTTATTTTTTTGGAGTGCAAATATANCAAGGAAACTTTAAAAACGCAAATAGTTTCCAAAGTTTCTTCAATAAATAATATTTACGTAACGACTAAATAATGTATTTTTGATTTTTATATTTTTACTTTGGATAATATCAAATTCTATGCCGATTTAATTGATAAAGAATTAAGTGAATTAACTTTTTCAAATTCTCCTAAATCATTATATGACCCTATAGACTATATTTTAAAAATTGGTGGTAAAAGAATACGACCTTATTTAGTATTATTGGCTGCAGAATCTTTTGGAGGTGATTACAAAAAGGCTTTGGGTGCAGCTCTTTCAGTTGAATGTTTTCATAATTTTACTTTGATGCATGATGACATTATGGACTCTGCGAATCTTAGACGCGGAAATGAAACGGTACATTTAAAATGGGATACTAATCAATCAATTTTATCTGGAGATGCACTACTCATTTACTCATATAATTTACTTCAAGTTTATGAACCAACTATTTATAAAAAATTAAATAATGTATTAAATAATGTTGCACTTCAGGTCTGTGAAGGACAACAACTAGATTTAGATTTTGAACATAAATCTGATGTTTCATTTGAGGATTATATTAATATGATAAAGCTAAAGACGGCTGTTTTAGTAGGAGCTGCTTTAAAAATGGGTGCCATAATTTCTGAGGCTAATGATAAAGACTTAATTAATATATATAAATTCGGAGTCAATTTAGGAATAGCATTTCAATTACAAGATGATTATTTAGATACATTTGGAAATGAAGAATTAGTTGGTAAATCTATTGGAGGCGATATTATTGAAAATAAAAAAACAGCCTTGTTCCATTTATCCTTATTAAATGCAAATAAGCAACAAGCCAATGATTTAATTGCTCTGTTTAATAATTCTAGTTCTGAAAATAAAGTTATTAATACTACAAAGATTTTTAAAGAAACTAAAGCTGATATTAAAACATTAGAATTAGTTGAAGATTATACAAATTTAGCTTTACAGTCTATAAATGGGTTAAGCATTTCCAATGAAAGTAAACAGATATTTATAGATTTTTCTAACTCTCTACTCGAAAGAAAACTTTAATTTAGTTAAACCAATTCATGTTATCATTTTAATTAATATTTTAGGTAAGCCTAAAATATTTTTTTTATAAGGCTAAAAATATTACATTCGCTGAATGTTAACATTTTCNGAAGAAAATCATCTAAAATCAATTTTCCATCTTTCAACAGATTCAGAGTCTGGGGTATCTACAAATTCAATAGCAGATAACTTAAATACTAAAGCCTCATCAGTTACTGAGATGCTAAAAAAATTAAGTGACAAACTTCTAATTGTTTACAAGAAATATCATGGGGCTCAGCTTACTGATAAAGGCAGAAAAACTGCTTTAAACATAATAAGAAAACATAGGCTTTGGGAAGTTTTCTTAGTTGATAAATTAAATTTCAAGTGGGATGAGGTACATGAAATCGCTGAACAATTAGAGCATATTCAATCAGAAAAATTAACAAATGAATTAGATAAATTTTTAAACTTTCCCACAAAAGATCCCCATGGAGATCCGATTCCTAATCCAGCAGGATTCATAAAGCTTACCCCAAAATTAAAATTAAGTGATTTAAATATTGGAGAAACCGGGAAGTTTATTGGAGTAAAAGACTCTTCATCTACATTTTTAAAACACTTAGATAAAATACAAATTTCGTTAGGTTCTAATATTAAGGTATTGCATCAAGAGGAATTTGATCAATCTTTACATATCGGTTTAGACGAAACGAATTTAACTATCTCAATTCAAACAGCTAGTAATTTATATATAACTAAAATTTAACTTTAATGTTTCAAGAAATAATAATATTTTTTCAAAATACTGATCCCGTTTTAGGTGCTTTATACGCTACACTTTTTACGTGGGGGCTGACAGCTTTTGGAGCTTCATTTGTTTTTTTATTTAAAACAATGAATAGAGTTTTTTTAGATGGAATGTTAGGGTTTACAGGAGGCGTAATGGTTGCTGCTAGTTTTTGGAGTTTATTAGCGCCGGGCATTGAAATGAGTGAAGGCGAAGGATTTGTAAAAGTTATGCCTGCTGCTGTTGGATTTGGTTTAGGAGCTCTTTTTATTTTTGGCCTAGATAAAGTTCTTCCCCATATGCATATTAATTTTAAAGAAGCAGAAGGGATTAAGACCCCATGGCACAGGACTACATTATTAACATTAGCAATAACTTTGCATAATATACCAGAAGGATTAGCAATTGGCGTTCTTTTTGGAGGAGTTGCTGCAGGAATTCCTGAAGCATCAATAACCGGAGCAGTTGTTCTAGCAATCGGGATAGGAATTCAAAATTTTCCTGAGGGGATAGCTGTTTCAATGCCGCTTCGAAGACAAGGCATGAGTAGATGGAAAAGTTTCATGTATGGTCAAGCCTCTGCTGCAGTTGAACCAATAGCTGCAGTTATAGGAGCAGTAGCTGTAACCTTTTTTACTCCAATTCTTCCATATGCTTTAGCTTTTGCTGCTGGAGCTATGATTTTTGTAGTAGTTGAAGAAGTAATTCCAGAAACTCAATTAGATAAAAATACCGATATAGCAACTCTTGGATTTATTGGTGGTTTTATTGTAATGATGGTTCTAGATGTTGCTTTGGGTTAATCTTTTTTTCTTTCTTTTCTTTTAATTTTTTTATGAAATATTTTTTTCTCTTTTTCTCCTTTATAATAAGTGCTCAATTAACTAATATAAATGGATTAGTTAAGTCAGAATTTGGTAATCTTGGATATGCAAGTGTTAGTCTTTTAAATTCCGAAAACGGAGTTATTGCAGATGGAGATGGATATTTTGAAATTGAAATTGATTTAGAAAAACATAATGAACTTTTTGTTTCTTATTTAGGCCATATTTCAAAAAAAATCTCATTAAAGAATAATACTCTAAATTTTAATAACTTAATTATTTATTTAGAAGAAGATATTAATGGTTTAAACGAAATTGTAGTTACTGGAACACTAAAAGATGAATTTGTAACAGAATCTCCTGTAAAGGTAAATGTTATAACTGCAAAAAAAATAAATTCATTTTTACCATCAGCTGGGACTAATATTACTAAAATTGTTCAACTTATAAATGGTGCTCAAGAAGTAATTGCTTGTGGAGTATGTTATACTAACTCAATAAGTATTAATGGATTGGAAGGACCTTACACATCAGTTTTAATGGATGGTATTCCAATGTATGGAAATTTAGCATCTGTCTACGGATTAAATGGAATCCCTAATATGATAATAGACAGGTTAGAAATTGTTAAAGGTCCAAGTAGTACTTTGTACGGATCTGAAGCTGTTGCAGGTGTAATTAATATAATAACCAAAAATCCCGAGGATCAACCTTTTGTTTCTTTAGANATCCAAGGAACTTCACATATGGAAAGTTATATAAATATGGCTGTGACACCTAAAATTGGAAAGACAACAGGGTATTTTGGAGTAAATTGGGATCGAAAAAACGATTATGATGATTATAATAACGATGGGTTTGGGGATGACATTAATTTAGATCGGATTTCTATTTTTAATAAATGGAATATTTATAGGGAATCAGAAAAAGAATTTATCATCTCTGCAAGATATTATTTTGAGGATAGAAGAAATGGAGTGGAAGAGTATCTAAAAAATAATAATTATAAGAAAATCAGAGGAGATAATAAAATTTATGGAGAAAGTATTTATACCAATCGTTTAGAACTATTTGGAAAATATGAATTTGATTTTTTAGAAGGTTTTGAGTTAAATTATTCTTATTCCAAACACAATCAAAACAGTTATTATGGTTCAGATTATTACCAAGCAAATCAAGATATATTTTTTTCTCAATTTACATTTAATAGAAATTATAAAAATCATGATTTACTAATTGGAGTTTCAATAAAAAACAATTTATATGATGATAATACAATTGCTACTCAAACAATTTCAAAAGGAGAAATTATCAATAAAGAATCTAATCAATTTACACCTGGATTATTAGTTCAAAATCAGTATAAACCCTCTGATAAATTGTCTTTAATCGGTGGGCTTAGATTAGATCACTTTAAAGAACACGGGTTCATTTATGCTCCCAGTTTTCATATAAAATATAATCCTGGAAAATGGCTTTCTTTTAGATTAAACGCTGGTACAGGTTTTAGGCTTGTGAATTTATTTACAGAGGATCATGCATTTGTTACCGGGCAAAGGGAAGTTAAAATTTTAGAAGAATTAAAACCAGAGAGATCTAAAAGCTTAATTTTTAATTCTAATTATATATATGCAGGACTTAGTGGTTCAGGGAATTTAGATTTAGATATTTTTTACACATATTTTTCAAACAAAATAATCCCAAATTATAATAATCAAAACTATATTATTTACGAAAATTTAGATGGATATTCTTTTTCCAAAGGTATTAGTGGGGCATGGAATCATACTTTTTTAAATGGGATGGCCTTTTCTATTTCATTTAATCATCAAATTGTTAAATATTCAGAAATTGAAAATAACGTAGAGTCTTTTTTTGATATGGAACATTCTCCAAAGTGGAGTGGCGGGCTAAATATTAAAATTCCAGTTATAAGCGGTTGGTCTATTAATTCATCCTCAAATTATGTAGGAAAAATGCAATTACCTAAGGTGTTTGACATGAATGATGACGGAAGCTTAAGCAGCACAGCAAGGTCAATAAAAAGTACGCCCTTTAGTATTCATAATATTAATATTAATGGCATCTTAAATAATAAAAATGAAATTTATTTTGGAATGCTTAATATTTTTAATTTTAGACAAAAAGAGTCTCCGCTAGTTGGCTATAATGATCCAAATTTTGATAAAGGCTTTAGTCCTTTTTTTGATACTTCATATGCTTATGCTCCAAATCATGGGATGGAATTCTTTATTGGTTATAGATTTAGATTCGGCAATAAATTGTTAAAATAAAACTAGTTATTACTTTCTAGATGCTTTCGCTATTTGTTCAAAGTCAACATTTTTATATGTAAAATTTGATTCATTAAAAAGTGCTTTTCCATATGTTTTATTCCAATCATTGTGAAAAGCTAGTTCAATATTCGTTGGAGGAACAACAGAAAATTTTACANTATATAATTCATTAATTTTTCCGGGAAGAGAAATATTTCTAGCATAATGAAAATTGTCAATTAAATTTATGTGGGCAATAAGATCAATAAAAGTACTAAGCCCTGTTTTTTCATTTATAATTTGAGCAGTAATATGTAAATAAGGAATAAAACCACCCTCAGGACTACCTTTAGGAATATTTTCTGTATCCCAATTTACTCTAGCTTCAATATGAACATTAGTCTGATTTTCTTTCAAGTGCATTGATGAAGGGTAAACATNATCTTTAATTGCACCTTCAAAAATGAAGATTAGTCCAGGTTCAATTCTTTCTTCTCCAATTATAAGTTCTTGAGCACTTGAGTAGAGTGTAAAAGTTAAGATTGAGACTACGCTTAAAATATAGTTTTTCATTTTAATAAGAATTTTTAAGAATTTTAATATCATTTAAAAGCTGATCCATTTGTTTTGTGTCGGTTCCATCATAAAACCCTCTGATCCTCTTTTCTTTGTCAACTAAAACAAAATTTTCAGTGTGAATCATGTCGTATTTACCGCCATCCCCATCATTTTTTGCTACTAAAAAAGATTTTCTAGCAAGTTCATAAATATCTTTTTTATCTCCAGTAAATAAATTCCATTTGGAATCGTCAACTCCCTTTAGATCAGCATAAACTCTTAATTTATCAACAGAATCTACCTCTGGTGTTACCGAAAATGAAACTAACAAAATATCAGTTTGGTTTTTTAACTTCTTTTGTAAATAGCCCATGTTTTCAGTCATTATTGGGCAAATATCAGGACATGTGGTGAAAAAAAAGTCTGCTACGTATATTTTGTTTTCATAAAATTCTTGGGTAATAAGTTTTCCATTCTGATTGGTAAGAGAAAAATTGTTGATGACATGGTATTTCTTAACATACCTAATATCTTCTTCGACTAGTTCTTCAGCAACCATTGAGGGACTGTAAATAGGCAAACTTACTTTAGGTTGAAGTATAAAGTAAAAAGAAGTTATTACAATAATTGAAAAAAAACACATTATAAAAATAATAGGTCCATATCTTTTAAAAAACTTTTTGTAATCGTTTGATATTTTCAAAATAATTGTTTTAAGAATTCATTAAATTTTCAATTTCTTCAACTTCAATTGGGATGTTTTTCATAAGGTTGATAGGCTCTGAATCTTTCTGAACAACAACATCATCTTCAAGTCTTATGCCAAAATTCTCTTTTGGCAAATAAATACCAGGCTCTACTGTAAAAACCATATTTTTTTCAATTGGATAACTCAAATCCCCATAATCATGAGTATCTAGACCTAGGTTATGAGAAACTCCATGAGTAAAATATTTTTTAAATGCAGGATTTTCTTTTGTTTGATTTTGAACATCACTTTTTGACAAAAGACCTAATTTCAATAATTCTGAGCTCATTATTTTACCTACTTCATGATAATGATCTTTCCACATAATTCCTGGTTTTAATAATTTAGTTGCTTCGTTTTTAACATGTAAAACAGAATTATATATTGATTTTTGTCTATTAGAAAACCTGCCAGATACAGGGATTGTTCTAGTCATATCACTAGAATAATTTGCGTACTCAGCTCCAACGTCTAAAAGCAAAACATCTCCTTCTTGACATTGATTATTGTTTTCTATGTAATGTAATATTGTTGAATTTTTTCCTGATGCAATAATTGGAGAATATGCAAATTTTTTAGATCTATTTCTTAAAAACTCATGAGAAAATTCTGCTTCAATTTCATATTCCCAAACACCAGGTTTTACAAAATTTAAAATTCTTCTAAATCCTTTTTCAGTAATATCACAAGCTTTTTGAATTAACTCAATTTCTAATGAACTTTTTATAGATCTTAATTTTTGAAGTATTGGATTACTGCCTTTAATATCTTTAGAAGGATACTGTTTTTTAATCCAATCATTAAACCTTTTTTCTCTAGTTTCGGTTTCTACTTTTGCTCTATAATGTTCGTTTTTGTTCAAATACAAAACTTCAACATTTTGCATTATTTTTTTTATAACATCATCAAGTTGATCTAGCCAATACACTTTCTTTATACCTGAAATAGAAAAAGCTTTTTCTTCATTTAGTCTTTCGCCTTCCCAATGAGTTAATAGGTCATTAGGCTTTGTAAGAAATAAAATTTCTTGATAAATAGAATCATTTTTTTTATAAACAAGTAAAATGGTTTCCTCTTGATTTACTCCACTTAAATAAAACAAATCACGATGCTGCTCAAAAGGCAATGTAGTGTCTGCACTTACAGGATAGCAATCATTAGAATTAAAAAAAGCCACACTATTGTCTAACATGTTTTCAATAAAATGTTTTCTGTTTTTAACAAATAAAGTATTAGTAATTGGAAAATATTTCATATTTATATTTAAAAATTCAAAAATAGTATATTTAAGGTACAACTAAACACAATTATACAGAATGAAATATTTATACTCGATATTATTATCAATATTATATACATCAGGATTTTCTCAAGTTTCCACAAGTTCAAATGATATCATTCAAAGTTTGAATGTTCAAAATGAATTAATTAAAAATTCATTAGTAAAGAATTTAGAATTTAAAAATATTGGACCTAGTGTAATGAGTGGGAGGGTTACTGATATTGAAGTAAACCCTAACAATCCGTTAGAATTTTATGTAGCGTACGCTTCAGGTGGACTTTGGCATACAGTTAATAACGGTAACACATTTAGCCCCATTATGGATAATTCTAACACCCAAAATATTGGTGATTTTGATATAGAATGGAATACTAGATTAATAGTTGTAGGTACTGGAGAAAACAACTCATCAAGGTCTTCATATGCTGGTATTGGAATATTAAAATCTAATGACAACGGTAAAACTTGGGAAAATATTGGGTTAAATGATTCTCATCATATTGGTAAAGTTATGATAAACCCTAGCGATCCTGATGAAATAGTTGTCGCTGCTTTAGGACATTTATANTCAAAAAATAAGGAAAGAGGAATATTTAAAACTATTGATGGAGGATTAACCTGGAATAATACTTTATTTATTGATGAAAACACAGGCATAATTGATTTAGATATAGATCCAAATAATTTTAATATTCAATTTGCATCATCTTGGCAAAAATCTAGAAAAGCGTGGGATTTTAAAGGAAATGGAGAAAAGTCGGGAATTTATAAATCTAACGACTCAGGGAACTCATGGAATTTAGTTTCTACGAAAAAAAGCGGATTTCCNGTTGGGAGTGGAGTTGGAAGAATTGGATTATCAGTTTTTAATAGTAACACTCTTTACGCGGTTGTTGATAATCAGTTTAGACGTCCTAAAAGTAAAGATTTAGTGATTAAATCCGAATTGTCTAAAAATTATTTTGAAACGATTACAAAAGAAGAATTGTTAAAAACAGATGATTTAAAATTGAATAAATTTCTCAAATCAAATAATTTTCCTAAAAAGTATAATTCTAAAAAGATTAAAGAACTAGTAAAGTCAGACTTAATAAACCCCTCAGATTTAAAACTTTATCTAGAGGANGCTAATACGGTTATGTTTGAAACTCCAATTATTGGAGCTCAAGTTTATAGAAGTGATGATGGGGGATTAAACTGGACTTTGAAAAATTCATATTATTTAGATAGATTATACAATACTTATGGATATTATTTTGGAAAAGTGCATGTNTCACCTGTAAATAAAGACCATATTTATATATACGGAGTTCCTTTTATAAAATCTGTAGACGGTGGGATGACTTATGAATCAATTGATTATCCTAATGTTCATGTAGATCATCATGATTTATGGATAAATCCAAAAAATCCTAATCATTTAATAAANGGTAATGATGGAGGAGTTAATATTAGTTACGATAATGGTGAAAATTGGTTAAAATTAAATCAACCAAGTGTTGGACAATTTTATACTATTAACGTTGATGATGAAGTNCCATATAATGTTTATGGTGGTCTTCAAGATAATGGTGTTTGGATGGCTAGTAGTAGATCGAAAGAAAGTTTAAGATGGCATCAAACTGGAAAAAACAATTGGAGATCTATTATGGGAGGTGATGGAATGCAAGTTCAAATTGATAATAGGGATTCTAATATTATTTATACAGGTTCCCAGTTTGGAGTTTATTATAGAATTAATAAATCTAAAAGAACATATATAAAGCCAAAACACGAATTAGGAGAGTCTCCCCTTAGGTTTAACTGGCAAACACCAATTTTGCTTTCTTCACATAACCAGGACGTATTATATTTAGGCAGTAACAAACTCCATGTTTCTTATAATAAGGGTGATAAATGGTCATTTAAATCTGAGGATTTAACAAATGGAATTAAAAAAGGAAATGTTCCATTTGGCACTTTGTCTTCAATTGATGAATCGATTTTTAAATTCGGAAAATTAGTTACTGGATCCGATGATGGCTTAGTTCAGTTATCATTTGACGGGGGAAATAATTGGAAAATTATTTCTAATGACTTACCTAAAAATTTGTGGGTTAGCAGAGTTGTTTTTTCAAAGCACAAAGAAAATAGNATTTATGNTACTTTGAACGGTTATAGATTTGATGATTTTAAACCTTATGTTTTTGTTACTGAAGATAATGGTGAAAACTGGAAATCTTTAGATTCAGATCTGCCAATTTCGTCTGTTAATGTAATAAAAGAAGATCCATATTATGAAGATTTACTTTATCTAGGAACTGATAATGGCGTGTACATGAGTCTAGATAAAGGATTGAGCTGGAATTCTTTTAATCAAGGTTTACAAAAAGTAGCTACACATGATTTGGTTATTCAAAAAAGAGCAAAAGATTTATTAATTGGCACACATGGAAGATCAATTTATAAAATGGATTTATCTATTATTTATTCTTTTCTTGAAAAAAGAAATTTAAAACAAAACCATTATATAATTCCAAAAGATATTAATTTTTCGTCAAGATGGGGTGGGAGAACATATAATTGGTCCGAGTTTAATTTACC
>JGI24539J26755_10001451_pt1 | contig 10964 bp, 11 predicted proteins | sample NorSeaMetagenome_2_FD_26755 | JGI IMG/M metagenome (IMG submission 26755)
CTGATAATTACACGACGGTATAAATCATTTAAATCTGAGGTTGCAAAACGACCTCCATCTAGTGGCACTAGTGGACGCAATTCTGGCGGTATAATTGGAATCACTTTCATGATCATCCAAGCCGCTTTATTCTCACGAGTTTTGTTTGCATCACGCAGCCTCTACAACTTGAAGTCTCTTTAGAGCCTCTGTCTTACGTTGTTTAGAAGTTTCGTTGTTTGCTTTATGACGCAACTCGAAAGACAATGCATGAAGATCAATTAGATTTAATAAATCAATCAAACACTCTGCACCCATCTTAGCGATGAATTTGTTTGGATCTGTATCATCTAAGTATTGATTCTCCTGAGGAATTGTCTCTAAAATAGTTAGATACTCTTCTTCTGTTAAGAAATCTAATNTCTGAACAGATTCTCCCTCTTCGTTTTTGGCAATACCTGGTTGGATAACTACGTAACGCTCATAGTATATAATCATATCCAACTTCTTTGATGGTAATCCAAGAAGATATCCTATTTTGTTTGGTAAACTACGGAAATACCAGATATGAGCAACAGGCACCACCAAATTGATGTGTCCTACTCTATCACGACGTACTTTCTTTTCTGTTACCTCTACACCACAACGATCACAAACGATCCCTTTGTAGCGAATTCTTTTATATTTTCCACAAGCACATTCATAGTCCTTTACAGGTCCAAAAATACGCTCACAAAACAAACCGTCACGCTCTGGTTTGTGCGTACGGTAGTTAATTGTTTCTGGTTTCAACACCTCACCTCTAGACTCTCCAAGGATTGCCTCTGGTGAAGCTAGTCCAATAGAAATCTTATTGAATTTTGGTGGTGCTTGTTCTTTATTATTTCTTGCCATAATGCTGTAAAATAAAATTTAAAACTATTGATTTGGAAACGACTGTTTCCGGAGAAAAACTAATTATTTCCCGCGCCGTAGCGCGGGAATATAATTTATTCTTCTAGCCTGATGTCTAATCCAAGACCTTTTAGCTCGTGCATTAACACGTTAAAAGATTCTGGAAGACCCGGTTCTGGCATTGCCTCACCCTTAACGATACTCTCGTAAGTTTTAGCTCTACCAATCACATCATCAGACTTCACTGTCAATATTTCACGTAAAGTACTTGATGCTCCATATGCTTCGAGTGCCCATACTTCCATCTCTCCAAAACGCTGACCCCCAAATTGAGCTTTACCACCCAATGGTTGTTGTGTAATTAGTGAGTATGGTCCTATAGAACGTGCATGCATCTTGTCATCAACCATATGTCCTAGTTTCAACATATAAATCACACCAACAGTTGCTGGTTGATCAAAACGTTGTCCAGTTCCACCGTCATAAAGGTAGGTATGTCCAAATCTTGGAATTCCAGCCTCATCGGTTAACTCGTTGATTTGATCTAGTGGTTGCACCATCAAAAATTGGAGTTGCATACTTGCGACCTAATTTTTGACCAGCCCATCCTAAAACGGTTTCATATATTTGACCAATATTCATACGAGACGGTACACCAAGTGGATTCAATACGATATCCACCGGAGATCCATCTTCTAAAAATGGCATATCCTCATCTCTTACAATACGAGCTACAATACCTTTGTTACCGTGACGTCCTGCCATCTTATCACCCACTTTTAATTTACGTTTTTTAGCAACATAAATTTTAGCAAGTTTTAAAATTCCTGCAGGAAGTTCATCTCCAACAGAGATCGTAAACTTCTCACGACGCAAGTTACCTTGCAGATCGTTTTCTTTGATACGGTAGTTGTGCATTAGGTCTGCAACCATTTCATTGGTTTCATCATCTGTTGCCCAAACTCCTCCAACCAAATGCGTATAGTCATCTACAGCATTTAACATCTTGAGTGTATACTTTTTACCTTTTGGAAAGACAACTTCACCAAGATCGTTTGTAACGCCTTGGGCAGTTTTACCTCCAACAATTGTAAATAGTTTTTCTACCAATACCTCTTTAAGAGAGTCAAATTTTCCGTCATACTTCACCTCAAGTGCAGCAATGTCTTCTTTATCTTTAGCTCTTTTACGTTTATCTTTTACCGCACGGGCAAATAATTTTTTATTGATAACAACACCATGTAATGATGGAGATGCTTTTAAAGAAGCATCTTTTACATCACCTGCTTTATCACCAAAGATGGCACGTAATAATTTTTCTTCAGGGGTAGGATCGCTTTCTCCTTTTGGAGTAATCTTACCAATAAGAATATCACCAGGTTTTACTTCTGCACCAATTCTAATCATTCCGTTTTCATCAAGGTCTTTAGTGGCCTCTTCTGAAACGTTAGGAATATCATTTGTTAGTTCTTCGTTTCCTAGTTTTGTATCTCTAACTTCTAATGAATACTCATCGATATGAATAGAGGTAAAGATATCTTCACGCACTACTCTTTCTGAAATTACAATGGCATCCTCAAAGTTATAACCTTTCCAAGGCATAAAGGCAACCTTCATGTTACGTCCTAGTGCAAGCTCTCCTTTTTCTGTAGCATACCCTTGACATAATACTTGACCTTTTAATACTCTATCACCTTGTCTAACAATAGGCTTTAGGTTAATAGATGTACCTTGATTTGTTTTTCTAAACTTAATTAATTGGTATGTTTTGCTATCACTATCGAAGCTTACCATTCCATCTTTTTGAGAACGGTCATACTTAATAGTAACTTCATTTGCATCTACATACTCAACAGTTCCATCACCCTCTGCATTGATAAGCACACGAGAATCTGAAGCAACTTGACGTTCTAGTCCAGTTCCTACAATTGGCGAATCTGCAATTAATAAAGGTACTGCTTGACGCATCATGTTAGATCCCATCAAAGCACGGTTGGCATCATCATGTTCCAAAAATGGAATCAATGATGCAGAAATTGATGCAATTTGGTTTGGCGCAACATCAGCATAATTAATCTGTGTTGGATCTACCACAGGGAAATCACCTTCTTCACGGGCAATTACTCTGTCTGTATCAATTTTTCCACTAGCTTTTAAAGGAATGTTTGCCTGTGCAATCATTTGTCCTTCTTCTTCTTCAGCAGAAAGGTATTGTGGAGTTGTCTTAAGATCAATAACACCATCTGTTACCTTACGATACGGTGTTTCAATAAATCCAAGATTGTTCACTTTTGCATATACAGCCAAAGATGAAATAAGTCCAATGTTTGGTCCTTCAGGAGTTTCAATAGGACATAATCTTCCGTAGTGAGTGTAATGTACATCACGTACCTCAAATCCTGCTCTTTCTCTAGACAAACCACCTGGCCCTAGTGCAGATAACCTACGTTTGTGGGTAATCTCTGCTAGTGGGTTTGTTTGATCCATAAACTGTGATAATTGATTCGTTCCGAAGAAAGAATTAATCACAGAAGATAAGGTCTTGGCGTTAATTAAATCAATAGGTGTAAATACCTCGTTGTCACGTACATTCATTCTTTCACGAATGGTACGAGCCATACGGGCTAAACCAACACCAAACTGAGAAGATAATTGCTCACCTACGGTACGTACACGACGGTTAGATAAGTGATCAATATCATCAATCTCTGCTTTAGAGTTAATAAGCTCAATTAAGTACTTTACAATGGTTATGATATCTTCTTTGGTAAGCACTTGCTTATCCATTGCAATATCAAGACCCAGTTTTTTATTCATACGGTAACGTCCTACCTCACCAAGGTTATATCTCTGGTCAGAGAAAAATAACTTGTTGATGATACCACGAGCGGTCTCCTCATCTGGCGGTTCAGCGTTACGCAGTTGTCTATAGATATGTTCTACGGCTTCTTTTTCAGAATTCGTAGGATCTTTTTGTAGCGTGTTGTGGATAATTGCATAATCTGCAAGATGATTATCCTCTTTGTGCAATAAAATGGTTTTAGAACCAGAATCTATGATCTCTTCGATGTGCTCTTTTTCAAGAACAGTATCGCGATCTAAGATAATTTCATTACGCTCAATAGATACAACTTCACCTGTATCTTCATCTACAAAATCTTCATGCCAAGTTTTCAGCACACGTGCTGCTAACTTACGACCTAAATATTTTTTTAATCCAGTTTTAGTAGCTTTAACCTCTTCTGCAAGATCAAATATCTCAAGGATATCTTTATCTCTCTCAAAACCAATAGCTCTAAAAAGGGTTGTAACTGGTAATTTTTTCTTTCTATCGATATAGGCGTACATAACGCTATTGATATCGGTAGCAAATTCGATCCAAGAACCTTTAAAAGGAATTACTCTGGCCGAATATAGTTTTGTTCCATTGGCATGGAATGATTGTCCAAAGAATACCCCTGGAGAACGGTGCAGTTGAGAAACTACAATACGCTCTGCTCCATTGATACAAAAAGTACCNGAAGGAGTCATGTAAGGAATAGTACCTAGGTATACATCCTGTACAATTGTTTCAAAATCTTCGTGCTCTGGATCTGTACAATACAGTTTTAAACGCGCTTTTAAGGGCACACTGTAAGTAAGACCACGCTCAATACACTCTTGAATTGAATATCTTGGTGGATCTACAAAATAATCTAAAAACTCTAACACGAACTGGTTACGAGTATCTGTAATTGGGAAATTCTCCAAAAAGGTTTTGTATAATCCTTCTTGGCCTCTTTCTTCTGATTTGGTTTCCAACTGGAAAAAATCCTGGAAGGATTTGATCTGGATGTCCAAAAAGTCCGGGTAATCGGGCTTATTTTGAACAGAAGAAAAATTCAATCTTTCAGTTAACATTGCTGACATCTATGGACGGAATTTAGTTAAACAAGTTATGTTGGTGTATACTCAAAAAATATAGNAACCTTTATATACACAAAANGGTTTAGGTCTTTCCGCGNTAAACGGAAGACCTAAACCTTAAGGTTTGGAGTTAGNAAAGCTTACTTAAGCTCAACCTCTGCTCCAGCTTCTTCTAATTGAGCTTTAAGCGCTTCAGCTTCGTCTTTAGACACACCCTCTTTAATTGGAGATGGTGCATTATCAACTAATCCTTTTGCGTCTTTAAGACCAGCACCAGTTAATTCTTTAACTAGTTTTACTACCGCTAATTTTGCTCCACCGGCTGCCGTAAGAATTACGTCAAACTCAGTTTGCTCATCAGCAGCTTCTGCGCCACCAGCTCCACCAGCAGCAACAGCTACAGCTGCAGCAGCAGGCTCGATACCGTACTCATCTTTTAATATAGTAGCTAATTCATTAACCTCTTTTACGGTTAAGTTAACTAATTGTTCTGCGAAATCTTTTAAATCTGCCATTTTCTATCGTTTTTAAAAATTGTAATTTATTGTTTGTAATTTAATTAGTGCATTGTATTGATTATCCTTCTCTTTCAGAAAGTGTTTTAACAATACCTGAAAGTGTATTTCCACCACTCTTAAGAGCAGAAATAACATTTTTAGCAGGTGATTGTAATAACCCGATAATATCTCCAATTACCTCTTCTTTAGATTTGATGTTTACTAGATTGTCTAGTTGATCATCTCCAATGTAGATAGCCTCTTCGATATATGCTCCTTTAAGTAAAGGCTTTTCAGATTTTTTTCTGAATTCCTTTATGATCTTAGCAGGTGCATTTCCTGTTTCTGAAAATAATAAAGATGTGTTCCCTTTTAAGATGGTTGGCAAATCGCCAAAATCTTTATCAGAACTCTCCATTGCTTTTGCAAGCAATGTGTTTTTAACTACAGCCAACTTCACACCTGCTTTATAGCAAGCACGACGTAAGTTTGATGTTTTACCAGCGTCCAACCCAGAAATATCTGCTAAATAAATAGTAGTGTTTTCTGTAAGCTGTGCAGTTAACGTTTCAATCACTTGTGATTTTTCTTGTCTTGTCATAAGTCTGTGTTTTACTGCTCAGTGAAACCTTTTGTATCAATCTCGATACTTGGGCTCATTGTGCTGGACATGAATATACTTTTAATATAAACACCCTTAGCCGCTTGAGGCTTCAGTTTTACCAACGTAGTTAATAATTCTCTTGCGTTTCCTGCAATATTAGCTGCATCAAAAGATGCTTTTCCTATTGCTGCATGAATAATACCAGTCTTCTCAACTTTAAAGTCAATCTTACCACCTTTCACGTCTTTAACCGCTTTAGCAACGTCCATGGTCACTGTACCTGTCTTTGGGTTTGGCATAAGACCACGAGGCCCTAATACACGTCCTAAAGGACCTAATTTACCCATCACACTTGGCATAGTTACAATTACGTCAACATCTGTCCAACCTCCTTTAATCTTTTCGAGGTACTCATCTAATCCAACAAAGTCTGCTCCGGCAGCTGTAGCTTCAGCTTCCTTATCTGGAGTAACTAAGGCTAACACCTTCACATCTTTACCTGTACCGTGAGGTAAGGTAACAACGCCTCTAACCATTTGGTTTGCTTTACGTGGGTCTACATTAAGACGCACAGCAAGGTCCACAGATGGATCAAAGTTTGTGTTGGAGATTTCTTTTATTAAAGCTGAAGCTTCTGAAAGAGTGTAGGTTTTAGCCTCCACTTTCGCAGTATTCACTTTTTGCTTTTTAGTTAATCTTGCCATTTTATAGATTCTTTTTTNTTATNAAGGTGCAGTACCTTTTGTTTTAATTCCCATTGAACGNGCAGTACCNGCTACCATTTTCATNGCAGACTCAATACTAAAAGCATTTAAATCGGGCATTTTGTCTTCTGCAATNACTCTAATTTGATCCCAAGAAATAGTNCCTACCTTCTTAACGTGTGGCTCACTAGATCCTTTTTTGACCTTGATTGCCTCAAGAATTTGTACAGCAGCTGGAGGAGTTTTAATAACAAANTCAAAAGACTTGTCTTTATATACTGTAATCGCAACTGGCAATACTTTTCCTTGCTTATCTTGTGTTCTAGCGTTAAACTGCTTACAGAACTCCATGATATTCACACCGGCAGCACCTAAAGCGGGTCCAACTGGTGGTGAGGGGTTAGCCGCACCTCCACGAACTTGCAATTTTACTACTTTACTGACTTCTTTTGCCATTTTCTGTTTTTAAAAAATTTGTCGATTTAGTTTAAAGTGGAAGCTTTAAATAAAACCTATAATATAGCGTGTAACAATTATTATACTTTTTCTACTTGCATATAGCTTAGCTCTAATGGTGTTTTTCTTCCGAAAATCTTAACCATTACCTCTAGCTTGCGTTTTTCTTCGTTGATTTTTTCAACAGTTCCATTGAATCCGTTGAAAGGTCCATCAACAACCTTTATCGTTTCACCAATAGTGAATGGAATATTGACATTCTCATCCTTCACAGAAAGTTCATCTACTTTCCCTAATAACCTATTGACTTCACTTTGTCTAAGTGGCACTGGCTCTCCTCCTTTAACTTCTCCTAGAAAACCAATTACTCCATTAATAGATCTTATAATGTGAGGTATTTCACCGGCAAGACTTGCTTGCACCATGATATAACCTGGAAAATAAACGCGCTCTTTGTTTGTTTTTTTTCCGTTACGTATCTGTATCACCTTTTCGGTAGGAACCAAAATATTTTCTATATAATCCTGAAGGTTCAAACGTGTGATTTCAGACTCAATATAAGATTTGATTTTGTTTTCCTGTCCACTTACTGAACGGACAACATACCACTTTTTTGTACTTTTTGTTTCGGCCATGCTTATTATTTAATTAGCTCAAAGTAATAAGATATAACGCCGCTAAAAACAGTATCAACACCCCAAACTACTAATGCCAATACTACAGAAAATGCAGCAACAATAACAGTAAGACGTTGCGCTTCAGACCAAGGCGTCCACGTTACGTGATTTTTTAATTCGTTATAAGACTCTTTAATATAGTTTACCATCTTTGTAGGTATTTATTTTTTCTACTACTGAAATAATAAAACTTCAGTAAATATGCACGGGATGGGAGACTCGAACTCACGACACCTGGTTTTGGAGACCAGTGCTCTACCAACTGAGCTAATCCCGTATGGATTGCTCAAAAAGAGCTAAACCCGTTATAAAAGTCAAGGCGTCCCGAAAAAACGGAACACCTTTACTCTATATACTATAGACTAATTTTTAGTCTAAAATTTCAGTTACCTGACCTGCTCCTACAGTTCTACCACCTTCACGGATAGCAAAACGTAGACCAATGCTCATTGCAATTGCAGAAATCAACTCAACATGAATTGTTAAGTTATCTCCAGGCATAACCATTTCAACTCCATCAGGAAGAGAAATGTTNCCNGTTACATCAGTTGTACGAACGTAAAACTGTGGTCTGTAGTTATTATGGAATGGAGTGTGACGTCCACCTTCTTCTTTTTTAAGTACGTAAACCTCAGCCTTAAACTTAGCATGTGGTGTTACAGATCCTGGCTNAACGATTACCATTCCTCTNGAGATCATTGATTTCTCAATACCTCTTAAAAGAATACCAGCGTTATCNCCAGCTTCTCCTCTATCAAGGATTTGACGGAACATTTCAATACCAGTAATTGTAGAAGTTAATTTCTCAGCTCCCATACCAATGATCTCAACAGGATCTCCAGTGTTTGCAATACCNGTTTCGATACGACCTGTAGCTACAGTTCCACGACCAGTAATNGAGAATACATCTTCAATAGGCATCAAGAAAGGCTTATCTACCTCTCTTAACGGCTCTTCGATCCANGTATCAACAGCTTCCATTAATTCAACAACAGTATCAACCCATTTTTGCTCACCGTTTAATGCACCAAGTGCAGAACCAGCGATTACAGGTCCATTATCACCATCATACTCGTAGAAAGATAAAAGATCTCTGATCTCCATCTCTACTAGCTCAAGTAATTCCTCATCATCAACCATATCTACTTTGTTCATAAATACAACGATACGTGGAATACCTACCTGACGTCCTAAAAGGATATGCTCACGTGTTTGTGGCATTGGTCCATCAGTTGCAGCAACAACTAGTATTGCTCCATCCATTTGTGCAGCACCCGTAACCATGTTCTTTACATAATCGGCGTGACCTGGACAGTCAACGTGTGCGTAGTGACGGTTAGCCGTCGCGTACTCAACGTGCGAAGAGTTAATTGTTATACCACGCTCTTTTTCTTCTGGAGCGTTGTCAATTTGATCAAAAGCTGATGCTTCTGAAAATCCAGCATCCGATAGTACCTTAGTAATCGCAGCTGTTAATGTTGTTTTACCGTGATCTACGTGTCCAATAGTACCTACATTAAGGTGTGGTTTCGAACGATCATATGTTGCCTTTGCCATTTTGTATTTAGTTTAACTTAGTTATATATTAGTGTTCAATTGTATTTATACTTATTTCTTTTTGAGCCAATGACGAGAATTGAACTCGTGACCTCTTCCTTACCAAGGAAACGCTCTACCCCTGAGCTACACCGGCTTTTTACTTGCTGGTCTCACGCTGATTCAATAAAAAATCAAATCAAAACTCAAAAGAGCTGCTTGTTATTTGCAGATGAAACGCCTGTAAACAACAATATCCTCACAAAACTGCAAGGATGGAAATTGAGCGGGAGACCAGGTTCGAACTGGCGACATTCAGCTTGGAAGGCTGACGCTCTACCAACTGAGCTACTCCCGCTTTTAAAGAGAAACACGATGATTTCTCAAGCTTTCAATTTTAAAAAACCACAATCGCAATATGGTAATAGTAGCGATTGTAGACATTTAAGAGTAAAAAAAGTTTGTGGGGAGAGCAGGATTCGAACCTGCGAAGACGTAGTCAGCAGATTTACAGTCTGCCCTCGTTGGCCGCTTGAGTATCTCCCCTATTTTTTACTTTGAATGTATTATTCAAATTTGAATCAATATTTTAAAGAACTAACATTTAAAAAGACCTCTATATATAAGTGTTTCTAACTACAAAAAAGAAACCAAACTTTTCAAAATCTAAAGAGCCGATGGAGGGACTCGAACCCACGACCTGCTGATTACAAATCAGCTGCTCTAGCCAGCTGAGCTACATCGGCTTTTTATGTTTTTTTATGCTGAATAAATCTACATAAAGAACCCCGCTATTTCTAACGGATTGCAAATGTAAAGATTTAATTTTTTCTACAAAACAAATTGTTGGAAAATTTATTTAAAGCTTCACAATAATTCCGGCGGCAAAAATATTCAAATCATATAGATACGCAAAGCTTTTTTTGAATTAATTTTAGAAGAAACACAAGCCCCCATTAACTCTCTCATTTTGAATTTCTTGGATGGGCATTTTTATACACCTGTTTTAGGGTGTCTATACTATTATGGGTATACACCTGGGTGGAGGCTAAAGAGGCATGCCCCAACAACTCCTTCACGGCATTAAGCTCAGCACCTTGGTTTAATAAATGAGTAGCAAAAGAATGACGCAAAATGTGAGGACTCTTTTTTACTTTTAATGAAGTTTCAGAAAAATAACGGGTAATCACACGATACACCAAGGTCTCGTATATAGGTTTTCCTTTTGAGGTTAGCAGCAATGTATTTGAAGCGCCCAGGCCAGGCAGGGCTTCTCTAAAGATTTTATATCTGGCTATAGTAGTTAGCACTGAGGGCAACAAAGGGATGATTCGCTCTTTGTTTCTTTTACCTAACACCTTAATGGTTTTTTGAATTTCAGAGACATCAGAAAGCCTCAGCCCTATAAGCTCTGCTCTTCTCATACCAAAATCATTGGCCTGATCAAACAACTCAAGGACATCTTCTACCTCTGTCTGTGAAAATGGAATTTGTACTTTTTTGGCAACCTTTAAAGCCCTGTGTTTTGCCAGAGGGGTTTCAGATATCTGATCGGTTTTTAAAAGAAACTTATAATAGGTTTTTAAAGAAGATATCTTGCGATTAATACTACTGTTTGAGATGCCTGTATCTACAAGGAATACAATCCAGCTTCGTATCATACTATAATTTACCGAAAGCAACGAGCTTAGCTCATACTGGTTTGTTATAA
>JGI24539J26755_10001454_pt1 | contig 10960 bp, 10 predicted proteins | sample NorSeaMetagenome_2_FD_26755 | JGI IMG/M metagenome (IMG submission 26755)
CAACAGAACCCCCCCCTACACGACGACGGCTTTCGACAGTTTCCCCTCGAATCCCACCCTCTTGTTCTGCGCCAGCACGCTCGCCTTTTTATGGCTCTTGCTGTACCAGCTATTCATGATGACAGCAATCAATTCAATCTTGTCCTTGAACTCTTGGGCATTGCTCCTTAACGCCCTGGCCCCCTCCAGGGTGAGGTTATCGAAACCGTTGCTTCCCTTGTACATGCCGATCATCTCGTCTGAGAGGACCATCTCCTCTGCAACGTTAGCGAGCTCTAACTCTAACTTTGAACACAGCTCTCTGGCCGACTTGCACATCTTGAGGACCCTCCATGTTCTTCCAGAGGGGTGCCTGTGGATAGACCTGTAATCCGAGCTCTTAAAGTATGCAGGTAGACAGTCCTCTGTCAGCGACCGCCTTAGCTCCGACAAGAGTGTCTGGAACACATTCTTCTCGCAGGATTTGCTCTTGGAGCTCCAGCCTGTGGCAACGGACCATTTTGCAGTCCTGCAATGAGCAAAGGGACGAGCAAGGAGAACCAAAGGGAATTAGATATATGCAATACATCTGGCAGCCAGAACCACCACTTACCTCCAGTTCTCCCCCCCAAGCCCGCGATCATGTCCGACTTTCTCGTTGATAAGGTCTGCAATTTTCATGATACTGTCGTGGTTCACGGATACGTAGGAAGGGCTAGAATCTACAAAGAACTCGTCATGGACGGCAGTCACCACCCTCCTGTAAGCGTGCACGCTGGTGAACAATTTATCCTTCACCATATGGGCAAACCTGTTAAGGACCTCATAGCACTTCAATATGTTCAAAGCGTATCTTCCCTTCATGTACACTGCAAAGTTCCACCTGAAAAATTCCAGTACGTCTTCCAGAGTCGGCTTGGGCGATTTCTCCAGCGCCTGCCCCTTTTTCCAAGTCGTCGTGTTCAAGCTCAACAGGAGATTGTCCCAAAGTTTCCTCAGCGCCCCCGCTTCAACGATGCATATATGACCCAATTTCGACACTTTGATCAGAATCTTCTTTCTTTGGCTGTCCAAAACCTTTTCCTTCTCCCTACTCTTGGCAGCTTTCTCCTTTTCTTCGACCTTTTTGTCCTGCATCGCAACAACTCTTTCCCTCAAAGAGGGATCCTTGCTACTCTTCCCTCCCGCCTCTTGCATCATCACAGCGATACCGCTAACCCCTTTCCTTCCAGCATCGTCAAGTGGCGTTGAACCGTACCAGTCTATGGGGGACTTGTCAAGACCTTCAAAACCCAACAAGTATTCGATTACAGATGCTTGCTTGTTGCTACAAGCCAAGTGCAGCATTGTCCTCCCAATATAGTTTGTCACATTAATGTCAGCCCCATTATCACACATGAGCTTGATGGTTTCCAAGTCTCCCGCCGCCGCCGCAGTGCACAGACCGACCTCTTTCAGTTTCGCACCAGCCTTCCTCAGAACGTCCTGGACAACAAGGTGGTCATGCCGTATGGCGTCAGCTAGTGGTGTCCCGCTCCAGGCGTCGAAGGTGTTGAGCTTGCACCAGTACTTGATCAAGAGCTTGATGCACCCGACATGGTTGTTTGATGCAGCCATATGCGCTGCCGACCTTCTCCTCCTTGCGGCCCCCCTCCTCCGACCTGGCGGGTTCATACTTGGGTTCACCCCTAGTTCCAGCAGCAATTTAACCTTTTTCTCGTCTCCGTCAGCGCAGGCCTCACTAAGCTGGATTGAGGCAAAATTCTCGTTAACAGCAGACCTAACGCTTTTGAGATACTTTGCTACCTCGGCGTGCGTGTAAAACACGGCGTCCATCAATGGGGTGTTACCTTTGAAATCAACAATATTTGTCGTCTCCATCAGAGGGGCAAGAAACCTAGCAATGGCCAAACTTCCTTCACTTGCAGCCACGTGCAGAGGAGTTCGGCCGAAGTACGAACATTCATCGAAGTTCAGACCTGTGTCCGCGGCCTTCTTCAATGTGCCAACATCCCCCTTTCCTGCTGCAAGGCACATGGCGTAATTCAACTGCAAGGCCTTCCTCGAAGTTCTCATTGCAATCGCTCGTTTGATCGTGTCCACCTTCTCATGCCCCGGCTGGTTGCTTGTTCTTGAGTCATTCTTGTTGCTACCAGAGTCACTTCCGAACTCATCAACATTTGCGTCCTCGTCTCCTGCGCTGCTTTCTCCAAGACTACTCTTGCCCACTGAAGAAGCATCTGCGCTACTTGCTACGGAAGACGCGGCATCAGAAGCGACAGAAGTTCCACCTTTCTTCTTCGACCCCCCCGAGCTTCCAGTTTGGAGATCAATCTTCGAAAGGATGTTCTGGGAGATCTTCTCCTCTTCATGCGGGTAGAGCATTAACAAGCGTCCATACTTCTCCCTTGTCAGAAAAAACACCCGGACGTGCGAGTCCATCCCTGTCCTTGCCGAATCAGTGTGCCTCATATTGAAGAAGAAGGGTATCTCGCCGATAACGCTCCCGACCCCGCAGTCAGCAACCTCAATGTGCTCCTCTCCTTCGAGCTCGTCAGCTGCTAGGAGCTCAACTGTGCCCGAAGCAATTATATGAAGCTCGCCGGCAGGCTCCGTTCGTTTGAACACGAACGTTCCAGGCCCGAAATTTTCCTCAGCAAGTTCAGTGCACACACTTTCTTTGAAATGACTGCTAACGTCTCTGAAGGCCGGAACGTTGTCTACAAGTGAACTGCACGTGTGCTTTGACACCTGCACCTGTAACGAGTGTGACAACTTTTTGAAAACGGCCCTCTCCTCCTCAAGGCTGACGCCCTGGCCAGAGGATGCATCTGTGGACATTGCGCTCCTGATCTCTTTCTCTAACTCCAATCCAAGCCTGTTGGTGGTTATGTAGCGTTCTACGGCACTAATCTCAGCCCGCTTTCGAACGATTGCTTCGTCGGCAGACATGAAAAGATTGGAAATACATCCCAAAATGTAGGCGTAAATCGATAGATTCATCAGCATTAAGAAAATGGCAAAAATCCTTTCGTGAGAGTTCTGGGGCATGAGGTCGCCCCCTCCCTGCCCCATGGTAGTCAACGTACCAGTCACCCAGTACATCGCCAACATGTACTCCTCGAAGCGCAGAAAGGAAGACGAGGAGGATCCAAACCCCGAGAATGTCCCATGGTAGTTGGAAAGGTACGTGTTCATGGATGTGTTGGTGAGGGGATCTGTCAGAGCAAACCAGAAGCACGCCGAGAGGTGAAGGAGAGCAAAAAGAACACAGAANAGAATCTGAATCTCAGCCGTAAGCCTTGCCGTCGAAGTGGCTTTTGCAAGCTTCCTCGAGAAATACTCACTAAGGTCGATGCACCTTAACAAGCGGAATATTCGGAAATATCCGAGTGAAGACACGCTTGTTGTTGTCAACGTCATGTAGACGAGAAGATCGACTGGCAAGAGGCACAACAGATCAAACACAAAACCATGCGAAAGGTAGTGTTTTCTGATTTTCCTCAACGAGACAATCTTGAAACCTCTCTTGTTCATGTANGCCAAGTGGAACTTTGAAGCCATATCAACAACTAGCACGCCATCAACGCACCATCCTACTATGAGCGTCTTCATGCTTTCCTTCTCGTCGCCCATTGGGTGAATCAGGCCACACTCAAAAGGAATTACTGTAATATAGAAAATCGCAGCAAGCGTGCGGATGATCTTGATTACCCGAATAAACAGACCATTTGGCTCGAGAACGTACCATGGTGTCTTGCCGTCATCTTTCTTGTTGCCTTCCTTCTCCAACACTAACTTAGCATTCGCAGGATCTGTTTTTTCGTCTCCAACATCGGAAAGAATTGCCTCATAAGCAACCATAGAAGACCCCTCACTGGAGACGCTAATGGAAGCCAAAATAGCATCAACTTCATCCTTTGTTGTCTCTCCAACAAGATTTTCGACGAACCGGGTAAACTCATCTATATTCAGCTCCAACTTCCCGCTGCGACTGAATCGTTCGAACTGCTTCTTCGACTGCTTGTTCATCATGTTTCGGACCATTTCTACCTTAATTTCAGCCGCGGTAGCTCCGTCTTCACTGGGATCTTTTTTAAACCATGACTTGGGAGTGAGTGTCTTCGCAAGGTTGGGCATGCGTCGATTCAAATTCGAACGAGGCGAACCATCGACGTTGATTGAGAGCACTGTGGGGGNAGGTGGCAAAGTAGAATCACCGGACGCCTGCTTAATAGGAGCATCAGTGAGGGAGCTCACATCGGAAATAGAGGNTTGATCATCGGATCCAGAATCTGCATCACTGTCTTTTAAGACAGCCCTCTCATCACCGTCAGAGAATATTGTCCACCTAGAGAATATGGTTGCCATCTCGCTGATTGTGATCGCGCCGAGACCATCAAAACTGTGGTGGTGAACGTGAAGTTAGTGAAAACTGTAGATGCATAATCCTAGCACAAGCCTTTCTAATCGAGCCCCCCTCACCTTCTAAAGAACTCGTTACCATATGTCAAATCTCCAATCACAGCTTTCTGGTTTTGGATCTCTTCCGGAGTTATCTCCCCATCGCCGTCGGTGTCGAAAAGATTGAAAGTCGCCTTGATAATCCTGAACGCGTCGTGTACCTTATCCTCCCGCTCTGACTTCCCCNNAATCTTACGGCATTTGTCCTCGTTGTAATTTGGAGCGTATGNATTTGGAGCGAAGAGATCGACAATGAACTCGCTGCCCAGAACTTGAGCAAAAGTCAGCTCAAGCTCAGAACTAAGGTCGAAGTCGTCCCTTTCAGAAACGAAATCGTAGTCGTGAACCTCCCTTGCAAACTTGTTAACACTCTCTTCGTCTATGTTCTTCAGACCGCAAAGCTGAAGACAGTCACGCAATTCTAAAGGTTTTACTAGGAGGTTTCCTGCTTCAGAGCGCCGAGAACTCCTTTTCCGGAAGCACTTAAGGAAGTAGAGCAGACCGTCTTCGACCTTCGGGAGGCATAACATCACTTGATTGAAAGTCTGGAATTGAAACTTCGAGTTGAGCCCCTCTTCCTCAGCTTGAGAAGTTGAAGCCGCTTTACCCTTATTTTGCTCCAGAAACCTCATCATTGCGAAACCAGTCGTCTTGGACGCACCTCTTTTGCCACCGATATTATCGCTGTGGCGATCATCACTTCCGCTGTCCATTAGGTCGTCCTTCGAAGAGAGCGAGGCCCTGTCGCCGTCGTTCGAAGCACAGTCCTCAAAAGCCCTATCGACGTGCCTTGTATCAGCCTCAAAACCTGGCAGAGTAATGTAAAGATTTTTGAACTCGAGGTCACCAGGCTTGAACGAGGGGAGCTCCATCGAAAGGCGGGTGTTGCTGATTTTGCTGATGATTTGGCCCTGGTCGCTGATCTGCTGCGAGAAAATTCTATTGCTTTCGTCAAGGTCGTCAACGAGTTTGGTGTGGAGTTGCTTAACTTTGTGCATGTCCCTCCTTCTTTCGGACTGAAGACTTGCCTCGTTGGAAATTGCTAGCCTCACGTCGGTGAGAGTAAGTGTCGAGCTCCTCATGACGTCGATATCTTGCTCCACATGCTCTTCAAGGGTCTCGCCCCCCAAGGCGAGAAGAAGTTTTGCGGAAAGAAGNGATTGGGACTTAACGGCTTCGTCGAGAGGAGTTGTTTGCCACCTTGACAAAGGATTCACATCACATTTGTTNGAGAGGAGAAAGTCCACCGCTACAGGCTGATCTGCCATTGCTGCCACATGAAGGGCGCTGCATTGGTCGTAGTCTGTCACGTTAACGTCAATGCCGTTCTCAATCAGAAGCTTAAGTGTCCCGAGATCACCTGACCTGGCAGACTTCATGAAGAGCGACTTTGCCGATTTCATATTCATTTGGCCACCACGGGCAAAGAGAGCAGCGGCAACAAGATCGTGACCCTTCTCCACCGCTCCATCCAGGGGCGTGTGCCCCCACCTGTCCCTCGCGTTGGGATTCGCCTCGTGAGCCAAAAGAAACTCCACGACGTTCAAATTTCCCTCTGAAGATACAAGGTGCAACGAACTCCTGCCGTCCTTGTCTGAACAGTTTACATCGACTCCATAGGAAATCAGAGTCTGCAGTTTGTCGAGATCCCCAGAACCAGCACACTTCGTCATGTGCTCTGCAGGGCTTTTGTAGTTCAGCTCGGCCCCGGCCCTTCCAAGCAGCTCGGCAACCGCAATGTGGTTGTGCGAAATGCTCTCATGCAAGGGATTGTTGCCGTACCTGTCAATTGCGTGTACATCCGCACCTTCTTTAAGAAGGAACTGCACGACCTTGGAGTTACCTTGCGCGGCAGCTGCGACGAGCGAAGCGAACCAAAAAAGAGGTGGGTGGCAAGGAGCGAAGCGACGAGCAGAAGGATTTTAGCTATAGTGCCATGAAGTATGTCGTCGTCGCCTCCCTCCTCCTGCCCTTCGCTCTTCCTATCCTTAGCTCCTCGTTCTGCCTTACTTACCCAGGTGAAGAATAGTTCTCCTATCGAAATCGTGGGTGTTAATGTCCAAGCCCTGCAACAAGAGGTCCTTGACCTTCTTTCCGTCGCCCTCAGTTGCAGCCACGATCATTTCGTATAGAGCCTCAGCGGACCTTGACCTCAGGATTTGCTGTATTTCTTGCTTGAAGTCGGTTCCGGCATTGTCTTGTTCGTCGTTCTGATTATTTTCCTTCGACGAAGTTCCAGTTTGTGAAGTGATGTCGTCCCCTTTGGCGTTGAGGCCCATGTCACGAAGGATCGCATTGACGACGGTGGACTGGCACTCGGGGTAAGTTTCGACACAGGCAAGAAAATCTTCCTTGGAGAGAACGAGAACGGTACAGTCGCCGTTAGCTGCACTCTTGACCATTTCGGGCTGTGCAACGGTAAGGAAAAAGGGGTATGCTCCCACCATCGCAGATTCGTTGCTAATATCTGCGGAGACGGTCCGCAAAAAAGACTTTTCGTCGTTGTCTGCGTAAACCTGAAGGGAACCGCGCTCCACGAAGCATAGTTCACGGGACATGTCACCTTGATAGAAAAGGCGCTCGTTTGGCATGAGGTACCGGGTGGTCAAGTGCTCCATGATAGATGTGAGGAACTGGGTTGGGACATTATCGAAGCAGGACGAACGCAGGACTACACTCTTGTACTTGAAGCTGGCCACCTTGGTGATGAGTGCATTTGGAAGGGATTTGACAATGTCATTGTCGTTGTCTGACTTGGACAGCTGGAACTCGAAATAGCTGTAGAGACGATCGAATATATGCTTCGGAATGTTCCGGTTGGCGCAGTAGGAGTGTAATGCTGCGAAATTCTTCCGATCGAACTCGGCCTTATCATCGCGTTTGACCACATACGAGAAGAGAGTACCGAGAATGTACGCGTAGAAGGAGACTTGGAAGACACATAGGAACCACGCAAAAACCATCTCTATGGCATTATCTGGGATAAGATCCGAGTAGCCCAAATTCGTGAGCGATTGGAAGCCCCAGTAGTACGCGAGGAGATATTGATCATATATGCTCGAGATTGAGTATGTTGCTGCAATGAGCGAAGCGAAAGACGAAGCGAATCGCGAAAAGGTTTAAGGATGAGTGTTGAGGGGAATTTTGAGCGGCTTTAATCCTCCTCCTCGCTCCATCTCACTTAGGATCCCTTGACTTTCGATACAATCATCGATTGTTGAGTTGGAACCAAGAGAAAGGTGGTCGTCGCATTCCAAGGATGGGGAGAGAAAATTATCACAGTATCGGGAAACCCACGTGGAGGCGTCGAAATCGTAGTACGAGGCCAGGGACCACCAAATACAACCAAGCCAATGGGCTGCCCCTAGCACCATGGCAGCATACTTGACAAGGGCAGTCTTTCGGACGTCAATGTCAACAGATACCTCCATGTCCCTGAAAAAGTCCTTGAGACGGCGAACACGGTGCTGAGAGAAAGGCGAGGGGAGCGCGGATTAGGGAGGGGTAAGGATTAGGGAAGTTACCCTCACCTCAGTCGGGTCAGGCACTCACCAGCTGGGGAAGGCGTAATACGAAAAACGCCCATGATGCACCGGGGGTCCCGAGGCTGAATGTAGCAAAAATAATAACGAGAACTACGTAGTAGGGAAGTAGGCATGCAGCATCAACAAAAAAAGAACTACCCTTCTCTTTTTGGAAGAGGTTCATCCTCCTGAAGTAATCGCATTCAGGACCGTCGATATCGATCCTGTCCCTGTTGACAATCACATCGACGAGCATATCGAGTGCATAAATCACGTCAATTATGTAACCATGAGAGGAAATTCTGCTACCATGAAAAACTGCATCAAAAGGGAGTGACCAGCTGGTGTGAAGATAAGCTACAACCATGAATCTGCGCTTGATTGAGAGCAGATACGAGACAGGATGCTAACATTTTTGGATGAAAAGTGTTAGCATCGAGTTTTCGCAACTAGGGTCAACCATGATCAAATTTTACAGCCCCCCTCCTGTTTGTGTGAGAACATACCTGTTCCTTTGAGTATCTGGACACAAGCGCTAAAAAATATGGACCTTTGTTGGAAATATCGATTCTCGGCTCTCCAATGTCGGTCGGAACCTCATTGAAGGTGACTGTCTTGGTTTTGGGGAAGAATGATGGACGGCCGTTGAGGCTGATACTTCCCCTTTTCTTCATATTTCTTGGCGTTGCGGTCGGTAAAATAGCTTTCATTTTAAGCTTTGTTGAGCCTAAAACCATCTTAGACAGCAATTCGACAAATTCAAACTTCAAATGTCACAATATTTTTGGACACGGCCAATTAAACTTGGATTGGTGGTGGTCTGCAACTAACGTGCTCGAAAACTAATCTTCAAAAAGTCACCTAAAATACAATGGGCGGAGCAATAATCTCCTCAACTCTATCTACGGACGCCATAAATGATAAAGGAGAAGTAGATCACTTGCTGGAGGAGCTCAAAAAGGCTTCCAGTTCGCCATCCTTCCCCGGCGGTGTTTCTGATATTTTCAGCCTTAAATATAGAGCTTTGATGATAAAAAATGCCAGTAACATGGGGGAAATTAGGGACATTGTGTCACTTGCATCTAAAAATAACGCAGCGAAAAAAATTGGTGGACGTTTGATCCTTTTGGATCCCCTCAATCCAACCTTCCTCGTGGAACAGGAATTGGAGGGCAAATTGTTGGAGGTGGTCTCACTTTTTCTTCGGATTAAGGCCGATCTAAGGATCAAAGAGATCATCGAAGTTAAGTATGGATTTTCAAAGGATAGAAAATTTTCCGACTGGCAGATGCACTTCGAAGATTCCAAAAGGAACCTTCGAAATGACCTCATCAAACACAGAGTACTGCACCATAACGACGTGAAAACCATATTCATGGTTGAGGTGAGAATATTATGAAGGGAGCGAAGCGATAATGACTACCTGGTGCTTTCTCCTATTCAACTTAATCTCACCTCATCAACCAAACCCAAGATCTGATTCAACATTCAACATTTTCCATAATCCTAAACCGAACCTAACCTTTTCGCGATTGCTTCACTCATCGTAGGACATTAGCATCGAAAAGCATTATGCTCTTAAGGAAATTCTCATTCAAGGCGAATCTGCTCATGGGCTCTCGATCACGAATGAGTACGACATTCTCAAGACTCTTCACAGCCGCTGTAGCGAAAGCGAAGAGACCTCCGGTCATGTTATGGGGATCTGCGACGTTCCCGATATAATCCACGAACTTGTCAGGTTAAATTTGATTTCCCCCCTTTGCCAGATGGACCTATTCTCCTGCATTCAGCATCATTACGACTTGACACGCGTTGATAGCTTCTCAACAAAGGTAAGGCGAAGCAGAGACCGAAGCGATAAAACTAGGGCGCTGATACTGGGGGGAGATCGAAAACCGTTGTTGAAACCTTGCGAGGCACTCCACACTCTCACGCTTCACTTCTACCATCCGTTCATCGTAGGTGGTCATCAGCCTTTTCTACCAGATGCTCTTGATCTTGCGCAACCTGAATAAATCCGACATTGTGCACCGTGATATCAAGCCGGAGGTAAGTTTGTACAGATCGCTGTTAATCGCTGGAATACAAAATTGTAACAAAGTTAGAAATATGTACCACGTTTAACATTCAACCTCCTTGCGCTCGTTCACATAGAATATCTGCATCGATAGCCAAGGAAATCTACTTCTCATGGATTTCGAACTTGCTGTCGACGTGAGGACGTCTCCTGGAGGAATAATAAGGACAGGGAATACGCTGGTCGGAACTTCTCTTTATATTGCACCCGAGTCGTTCCTCAGTGTAGAATATTCCAATGCGTCCGATTTGTGGGCGATCGGAATCATTGTGTGTGATCTTCACTCCCACGTGCTTCCGTGGAAGGTGAGCGAAGATATGAGTCCAGAAGAAGTTTGTCAAATCATCACATCTCAGAAGCCCGAGAAGCCGCCGGGGATGGCCGACGAAGTATGGAACCTTCTAGAACGAATTTTTTGCAATTGCGACGAGAGAATCTCATGCGACGATGCTCTGGGGGATCCTTTGTTCCAAGGTCTTGACGAAGTGACTGCTTTCGACTCTCATCCAGAATTACAGGTCATCAGGGATATTTGCAATAAACGTGGGCTACTTAGCGCCTACGAAGGCACGTCCATCAGAAAAAGGGCGCACAGGCTAGATGAAATCAGCAAGAGCCCGAAAATCGAAATGGCCCGCAGAGCTTTCTTACATGATGGATTTGAGTAGAAGAGAAGAGGAAGGGGGGGGGGGAAGGGAGGCACACAATTTTTACCGTTTTACGAAGTATATTGCGGGCTCAACTTGGTGGTACTTTGGGGTTTTGGTATTTTGGTGAAGGGGAAGGGTTAGGTTAACCATAACAGAATGGGGGCAACAAAGTGGGGGTAGTTTTTTTAGCCGGCCTACGATATTTTAAAACGGGACGACAATTGAGCACAAAAATGTTTCATCGCCCTTTTATTGGCTTCCGA
>JGI24539J26755_10001455_pt1 | contig 10955 bp, 6 predicted proteins | sample NorSeaMetagenome_2_FD_26755 | JGI IMG/M metagenome (IMG submission 26755)
GACTTTTCATTTTATGCAAATGAAAATATAAAAAAATATATGTTTTTTTATGATTTTATGTCTGAATACTATAGAAATTTAGCAAATTTAAAAAAAATCAAATATTCAATTGATAATAAAAGTTTATATTCAAATGAATTTGAAATGAAAGTAAGATATATTATTAAAAAAACTATTGACAATCGCGATTATATTATCAATATTAATAATAATAATACAGAATTGGATTATTATATTGTAAAATTAAAATTAGATACAGACGGTGATATAAATAATTTAGATGAATTATCGCAACCAAATGGTAAATATAAAAATTTAAGTATTGATAGTAATTATATAGATTCATTTAAATCATTATTTGAAAAAATAATAAAAGATAAATATTTTTTTGAAATTGATAAAGAAAAAACAGATTATTATTCCTTATTATCATTATCTTATAAATATAAATATGAAAAAAATAAATTAAATTATTATATAGCAAAAACTATATATTTTTATTTTATTTCAAAATATAAAACAAAAGTTGAAGAAATAAATAATATAATATTAATTGATTTTCCTTTAATTTTTGAAAATTTTAATAAAATTATAAACGAAGATACGAATGAGTCTTTTTTAAAAGTTATTAAAAATACTAAACAAAAAAAATTTGAATATGATAAAAAAATTAAAAAAAATATTGATGAAAAAGCAAAGCAAATTGCTTTATTAATAAAAGGAAAAGAAAAGAAAATTGATGAATTAAAAAAAAAAAAAAATAATTATACTTTACAAGAATTAGATTCAAAAATTGAAACTTATGAAAAAGATTTTAATTCTAAAATAGAACAAATAAATAAGGAAAGAGAAATACTATTAAATAATAGATATATTAATAGAGAAGAGTCTCGTGTAAATGAAGCAATAGAATATAAACAAGATTTACAAAATATAAATGATAATATAGAAAATAATAAAGATAAATTTACTAAAATTAATAAACAAATAAATACAGATAGAAATTACATTAATATAGTGTCTATCATAATATATATATCGGTATTTTTACTTATTACTTTATTTGTAATATTAGGATTAAGTAGTGTTATTGGTGGTTCAAATATTAATATATCAATACCTATAACATTCATTATAATATCAATTATATTGTATATTATAGTATATAATTATATAGGAAATAACAAAAACATATATATTAAAACATATCAAAAATCTAATATATTGAACAAAATTTACAATAGTTTTGGATTAGATTTATTTGAAAAGTTTATAGATGAAGATTCTGCAACAAAAACAGATTTGAAATTATCAATGTCACAGGAACAAATTGATAAATTAGATCCAATCGTAAAAGATTTACTTTCAAAAAGTAATATTGGAGATAATTTTGATAAACTTGATGCTAATGGTGTTATGTCAACAGTATTAAAAGATAATATTATTTCTAAAATTGAAAATGATTCTACAAGAAAAATTTTAGTAACTATACCTACATCTGTTCTAAACTATAATTATGCAATTGATCTTTATAAAGAACATATAATAAATACTGATACTTTTGACATGATTCATGATTTATCTTCACACGAAATTACACATCAAGATATTAGTCTTTCTGATTGGAGTAGTATTGAACCAAGAAATGTGGATAAAACAGAAATATCAGTACCAATTATTAAAAATTTATATAATCAAATAAAATCATTAGCATTTGTAAATAATAATAATGATATTCATACTGTATATACTTTGAAAATTCCTAAAGGTATAGAACGATTTGAAGTAACTGCACTTGTTATTGGTGGTGGTTCTTTTGGAGGTCACATTGCTCCAAAAGAAGAATTTNATAAATCTCAAAAACCACCTGTACAAAATATGGGAGAAGGTGGTGCAGGAGGTTCAGTAATTGCACAAAAAATAATATTAATAGAAGGAGAATATGAAATTGGTGTTGGAAGAGGTGGTTCATGGTTGGGTCAAGATTTATTAGCAAAAGCAATAGATCAAGGTCAAGCAACATGTTCTTATATTAAAAATAAAACTACAAATCAATATTTAATATTGGCACAAGGCGCAGAATATATAAATTATGGTAATCAAGAACAATACAATTTACAATTGAGTGGTGGTACAAAAATTTTAGAAACAGGAATTATAAATGATCCTGCAATTACTCCAACTAATATAATAAAAAATATTGCTTTGAGTTCAAATAATATTGGTAATAAAGATATAATAAGTTCAGGTGGTCGCGGAGGATTAGTAATACCTGCAACTGGACAACGAGGATATACTTTAATAACAGAATTTGGCGCAAATAAAGATACTTTCTATTTATCTGGTAGTTCTTATGATAATACTAAGTTTAGTCAATATTCAACTAGTGGTAATTTAGGTGTTCAAACAGACTCTATAAATGATAATAATACTTATAATTTTCAAAAGTATATAAACGGGGGTTATGTTGCTGGAGGTGGTGGTGCAGCATCTTTTTGTGAAAGACCACTATTAGCAGATGAAGAAGATGCATCACAAAATTTTTTCAAACTAGGAGAATATTACTATACATGTATTTCAAATTCTTCAACAACATTTGGTGTTGGTGGATTAGGAGGTGGGGGTGATGGTAGTGGTCTCGACTATGGTAAACATGGATTATTAAGCACCGGTGCAGGAGGAGGTGGGGGTAAATTTAGAGGCGGTGATGGTGGTTCTGGTTTAATTTTGTTAAAGTTTGACCACCAGGTATTAAAACAAAATATGGATGATTTGATAAATTTAGAAGTAAAAAGACTAATGAGTTCAATATATGATATAAAAACACTCAATACAGGTATTGAAATTAAAAAAGAAAGAGCTAATTTATTAGAATTAGGTAATGAAATAAATAGAGGAAAACAAGAAATTAATGACAAATATACAGAATTAGGGGTAAAACTTGAAACAATTGATGATCAGGATGATATGATAGATGAGTATAATACTTTAATTAGCGAGGCAGAAACAGAGCAAAATAGATTAAAAGGTAAAATTGATGCATATGAGACAGAAATACAAAGATATGATACTGAAATATTGAATAAAGGGGCTGAAACAGAATTAAGTAAAAAACAAATTGAAGAAATTAAAACAAATATTGAATTACAAAAAGAACAATTAGCGCGATTAACTTCACAAATTGAAGAATCGCGAAAAAGACACTCAAGTAATAAATTAGCAGTTGAAGGAGCAAAAGCTAAATATATTGCTCAAGTAGCTATTAAACTTGAAGCAGAAGCATGTAAAAGAGCATTATTTGCTGCAGAAACTGCCAAAAGAAGAGAATTGCTTGATTCTCAAAAATTAGAAAAAGACATATATGATAAAATGGTTAAACAAGCAGATGAGGCACAAAAAAAAGCAGAAGATGAAGCCGCTGAGGCAGAACGAGTAAGAGATGTAGCTTTAGCTGATCAAAAAGTTGCAGAAGAAAAATATAAAAATAGTAAAAACGAATATGCTACATTGCTTTCAAGTACTAAATTAACAGAAAGCGAAAAAGGTTATTTACTTTCTTTAAAATTAGCGATTGATTATAGAATAGCTGGTATAAACATAAAAGAAAATACCAAATTATATGATAATTTGAATGAGATTGAGAAAACAGAAATGCAAAGAAATTTAGAATATGAAAAACAAAAAAGAGATAGATTTGTTAATGATATTATAATTGAATTAACAAGTTCTTTAAATAATATTGAAAATGGTAAAGGAGTTATGTCGTCACGATTTTCTGTAAATAGAATCTCATCCGGTGACTTAAAATTAAGAACACATGTTGAAACAGTTGAGGAAAAAGAAAATAGAGAAAAAGATGAATTATTAAGAAATTATGAACAATCCGCATATGTTAATGAAGAAACTTTTGCAAATTTTACAGTAACAGAACATTTTAATACAAGTGAACAATTAACTACAAATATTTTTAGAAAAAATTCTCAATCATATATACCACCAGATAATATAACGGTTATTGATATTGAAATATTTGCACACCCACAATTATTAAAACCACATGCATTAAATGTATTACAAGAGATTACAAAACAATTAAAAGATTTGAATTCTTCCATTAGAAATTCAAGATATTTAAGATATACTAGGGCTTTTAAAACATCATTGAATGAAGATAATAGAACTATATATACACATACTGATAAAAAATGGATAGAAGTTGAAAAAGAATCTAATTTACTAAGTGATACTAGTATTTTAGAAAATAATAATAATTTAATTGATAGTATTGATGATATTTTTGACAAAATAGATAAATCAAATATTGATGATGAAACTTATTATGATAATGTTAATCCGTTAGTTAAAAAAGAATACAAAAAATATAGCAATTATCAAAATAATAGTAATGTATATCTCAAAATGGTTGAAAATTCTACAAATGTTAAATTATATGATATTAGATTAAAAGAAACTATTGCAAATTATGTAATAACTTTGTGTATATTATTATCAATTTATATATTTATAGCAAAATTTTATAATAATATCTTTATTTTAATTGTATTTGTGATTATAATATTAATATTAACAACAATATTTTTTACTGAAATTTATGAAATTGTTTATACAAAATCAGATAAAAATTATTGGCCAAAATCTAAATTATAATTTATTAAAGTTATTCAAAGTTTTTTTATACATATCAATATTTGATAAATAATCTTTTTCTTTTTTGATAAAATTATTATCTATTAACCATTCTTTTGAAATTAAATTATAGTTTGATTTTTCGTTTAATAATATATATAATAATAAATAAGCAATTACAAGTATTATTAATCCTTTAACTAAACTTTTTGTACTAAATACTAATAATGAATAAAATATTATAGCTTGTGTTATTCTATTTTCTAACATCTTTTCTTGTACAGGCGTGACTTTAAATTTTAAAAAGCGACCACCAATATGCATAAATATTATTTGTAAATATGATGCCGGTTCCAAATAAGTCATATGTTATTCCTATATTGATAGAAATATTTTTATATATTTTATATAAATAGATTATATAGAAAAATTAAAAATGTCAGATGCAACATTAAAAAATTTAGATAATGAAATTGCAATAATTGAAACTAATATTAGTATTAATAATTTATACAATACATTTTTATCAAAGTTTGATACAAAAACATATGATGATATTGATAGAATTGACAATAAAACTTTTGAAAGATATGAATCATTATTAAATTTAGATTATATAAAAGCAAATATTTCGTATGAAAATGAATTTTTTACAAATAATGCTAAAATTAATAATTATGCTGGTAATCCGGTTGATTTAACACTAAATATAAGTACTCATTCGGGTAATAAAGCACTTGAAGTTAATTTATCAAAATTTTTTAGTAGAAAACTAAATATATATAATGTTTATTTAGACTTTGTATTACAATTTCATCAACAAATTCATGAGTTCATAACAAGTAATCATAAATTAGATGAAAAAATTTATGAACAAGAATTTACTTATAAAATGAGATATTTTATAGATAAAAATATATCATATACTTTAAATGATAAAGACTTTTTTATTAATGATCAACATAAAATATTAAAATTTAAATTAAACAAAAATAATATTGAATCTAAAAATATAAACTCGGAATTAATAATCATTACAGATTATCCAGATGATAATGTTAAAAATTCATTTAATAATATGTTATATAATATTGATAAATATGATTTACTAAAACATATTGATTTAATTAATACAAACGAATCGTGGAAAAAAAATAAATTTTCATTTATTGAATATGGTAAAATAAATTTGATGTTTCATTATTTAATATTACTTATATTATATAAATATATATCAAAAAATTATGGAACAAATATAAATAATTTAGATAAATTAGTTGGATATTTTAATACTAGTGTTAATAATAATTATAAACTTCTTATTGATATTAATAGAAATGTAGAAATATCATATAATAATAAACAAAAAAATTCATTAACAGAATCACAAGAAATAAAACATGTAATAGATAGAACTGTTGAATTAAAAAAAATTAATAATAATTTAGCAATAAAATCACAAAAAATTAAAGGTATGAATAGCAAAATAAATGAACAACAAAGTAAATTAAGCAAAATCAATATTGTCTTAATTATTACAATAATAATATTTATATATATTTTTATGTGTTTAATATTAAATAGTTATATTAATAATAATGCAATTTATATTTCTGGAGCTACTATATTATTAATTAGTTTGGTAATATATATATATGTATATAATTTAAAAAATACAGCATTTTATATAGCTGAAAATTTTTTGAATAGTAATATTCAAGCAGAATTAGAGGAAAATATTAATCAATTTAAACTTGCTTGTGATACCATAAAACAAAAATCATCATATTTATCTGACACATATTATGATATTGTAAATCCTCTTTTAAATATAGAATTAAAAAATTATAGAGAAAAAAGTGATAATACTAAATTATATGACAAGATTGCAAGTTTTAATGTTAATATAGGNCAAAGAGATATAAAATTTACAATTGAAACAATTCAATATTTAGTTAATTTATCAATATTATTTGTGTTTATTTTGTTATTATTAAAAATAAATAGTAGTCTAAAATATNTTGTAATTATAATATCATTTGTAATATTTATAATGTTAACAACAATATATTTTGCAAAAATTGTAAGAGTAGTTAGAACAAAATCAAATAATTATTATTGGGATAAACCAAAACCATTAAATCAAAAAAAATAATTTAAATTTTTTCAATATAATTTTGAAAATTTTCTATATAATTATTTAAATTAATCATCATATTTTTTTTTATTGTTTTTTTAGAATTATTATCAATAAATATTAAATAATCAAATATNAAAGAAATTATAAATATCAAAAACAATACACCAATNNTTTTATCCCATGCAAATAAATAATAATTAATTATTAATAATGGAATAAATATAATTTTATTTTCAATAATTTGCAATATAAATTCTGGATTTAATTTTGAAGGTCTAAGTGAATAAATTATTATATATATTGAAAAAATGCCAATTATAATACCCTTTAATAAAGTATTCATAGTTTCATACATTTTATTTTCATCGACATCTTTATTTGCCATTTTGTGTTATTCTATTAATTTAAATTATTTTTTTATAGTATATATTAGGGAATAATATTTTATTTGTTATAAATAAGATGAATTATGCAACTTTAGCTGAAGCATTTAATGTTGAAACTTTTGATAAAAAAAAAAAGAAAAAGGAAAAATTCGAAGATAATAATGATATAAATGTTGAAGAATATAAAAAAGAATTTTCACATTGCGAACCAATACAACCGCCTCATTTTAAATTACCTGTATCAGGAAAAGCAATGGAAAAATATAATGATGCTTATCAAGTATTTTTAAAAGACAGAAAAATAAATGAAAATAAAAATTATAATAAAAATGATATAATTAATACAGTAAATAACAATAGTAATTCAAAATCTTCAATAAATTTATATGAAAATTATGATAGAATTAAAAATGATAAAATAGATTCTATCGAACCTTATTATGACGAGGATTTAGATAATTATTTAAATTTAAGTGATTTTAATAATAATAATGTACAAATGCAAAAAATATGCGACGATGATTATAAAAAAACACTAATGAATTATGATTATAATTTAAGAACACAAGATACATTTAATCATAATAAAGATGATTATGTTTTAGTATCAAAAAAAGATTTAATGGAATTTAATAATTCTCTAAATATAAAAAATAATAATTATAAAAATGCTATAGATAAACAAGAAATATCAAATAATCCAAATAATAATTCAGTAAACTATAATAATAATACTGAAAATATTCCAAATAGAAATAATTTAATAAATAAAATATATGAAGAAACAATAAGACCATATGATGATATGATTATAAATAATCCAACTAGAATTATTGAAAATTATGAAAATATTAATAAAACAAATAATTTCTATAAAACTTTAATAAATATTGCAATATTTATTTTGATTGGTATTTTTATTATATATTTATTAGATTTACTAACAGAATTGGCATTAAATAGAGGTATGAAAAAAACATTAGATACATTATTGCCTTTATTAGAGGAACTTAAAGAATTAAAAAAATAATATAAATAATATTTAATTATTTATATTATAAATGACATATACTCATGTAGTTATATCCGGGGGTGGTTTATATGGTGTTTGTATGTTAGGTGTATTAAGATATCTATATATTGAAAAAAAACTAATACATGTTAAAAATATTGCAGGAAATTCAATGGGTGCTTTTTTTGCTTTAGCACATTGTTTAAAAATTGATATTTTAGAATTAGAAAATATTATTAAAGATTTAGCATGTAATAAATCTTTATCAATTACAAAAAATAATTTTGCCAACATTTTTTTTAAAAATGGAATAGTATCTTTTACTATTTATACTGATAAATTAAAAGAATATTTAAATAATAAATATAAATTAAATAATTTGACATTTATTGAATTGACTAAAAAATTTGGTGTTAATTTATATGTTAGTGCGACGAATTTAAATAAATGTAATAATATTATATTTTCAACTGATAATACTCCAAATGTTAGTATATTTGATGCTACGGCGGCATCAATGTCAATTCCTTATTTTAGTAAACCAATATTAATAGAAGGAGAATATTATCTTGATGGTTTATTTACTAATAATTTTCCAATTAATATATTTGATAATATATTAAAAGATAACATATTAGGTATTATAATAAAAATTTCATCTTCTTATGATATTAAAATATATGAAAAAAATAAAAAATTAAATTTTATTGAATATAATAAAAGATTATTAGAATTATTAATAACTAATACATCAAAAGTTGCTTTTTTTAATTTGATTGATGAAAATAATAAAAATTTATTGATTATAAATGATTCTCCTATTACAGATATGTTATTAATTAATATAAAAAAAGATTCTATAAAATGTGATTGTAATAATGATCATATTGATAATTTAATATTAGATGGTTATATAAAAACACACGATTTTTTTAATGATATAAAGAGTTAATAATTATTATTATTAATTATGAATATATTTAATAATACTATTCATGTTGGAGAAAATACAATTAAAAATAAAGAAGAACTTGTTACAAAAGAAGTTGTGTCTAAAAATGAAAATTCATGGTGGTATAAATCCAAAAATAATAAAACAAGAATTATGTTATGTGGTACTTATCCTATAGGAACTAGTAATGGTTATTCAAAAGTTGTTTATTATATATGTAAATATTTACAAAAATATAATGATATTGAATTAACGGTTTATGGTTTTCAAAATGTTAATAATACTAATGGTGCAAATATTAGAAATGATTTAGATAATGTTATATTATATGATGTTTTAGCAAATGAAAATCCAAAAAGAAATGGATTTGGAGAAAAAGAAATTGGTAATTATATTAAAAAAAATCCACAAGATATTATAATTATATTTAATGACTCNATTATAACAACCGCTTTGGTTGCAACATTAGTTAAAGAATGTTGGANTGAAAAAAATAATTTTAAATTAATATCTTATATGGATCAAGTTTATAAATATCAAAAAAAAGAATATATACAAATATTAAACTCTTTTTTTGATGGTATTATTACATTTACACCATATTGGCAAGAAATTGCTATTAAATTAGGTATTACTAAACCATTATATAATTTTCCACATGGGTTTGATTATAATTTATATTATCCTATACCACAAAATGTCGCAAGATTATATTATAACTATAATGATGATGATTTTATGATATTAAATTTAAATAGAAATCAACCAAGAAAAAGATGGGATATATCTATAATCGCATGGTCAAAATTTTTAGTAATGTGTTATACTAAATTTAAAAAAATTAGTAACTTGAAATTAGTTATTGGAACTTCTATGAATGGATATTGGGATTTAATGGAATTATTTCAAAATGAAATAAGATTTACTGAAATTCCATGGGAAGAAGCAAAAGATACATTAGTTAAAATTGATAATCCACAACAATTATCAGATAGAGATATTAATATTTTATATAATGCATGTGATATTGGTTTAAATACAGCAGATGGAGAAGGATTTGGTTTATGTACTTTCGAAGGACTTGGTGTTGGAAAACCCCAAGTTGCTTCATATTTAGGCGGTATGATTGAATTTTTATCTGAGGATTATTCTTTTAAAATTGAACCAAAAAGTTATATATATTTAGATCATAAAAGTGTAGGAATTGGTGGTAAGGCAGAATTAATTTCTCCTGAAGAATGTGCTAATATATTTTTTAAATATTATATGGACAGAAATTTACTTAAAACACATGGTGAAAACGCCCGTAAAAATATACTAACACATTATAGATGGGAAACATTGGTAGAATATTTTTATAAAAATATTATAAAAAAATTTTAAATATCTAAATAATAATAGATAATATGTCTAAATGTACTAAGGAAAAAGAAGTATTATGTAAAAATAAAAATAAAATATGTAATAAAAACACTGGTAGATGTAATAAAATTCCAGATATAAAAAATAAAACATTATGTGATAAGGAAAAAGAACTGTTATGTAAAAAAAAAAATAAAATATGTAATAAAAAAACTGGTAGATGTAATAAAATTCAAAATATTCAAGTAATAAATAAAAAATCATCAACAACTTTAGAAAAAATATCAAAATTAAAAAAAATTTGGAAAAAGGTTAAATTAAAAAGTAATAATAATCCTAAAAAAAAAGCATTTAATATCATTATTAAACATTTATTACCATTTATTACAAAAACATTTACTCTTAAAAATAGAATAAAATATGCAAATGAAATTCATAAAGGAATGTTTAAAGAGT
>JGI24539J26755_10001460_pt1 | contig 10943 bp, 8 predicted proteins | sample NorSeaMetagenome_2_FD_26755 | JGI IMG/M metagenome (IMG submission 26755)
ACTGAGGAGACTTCAAGCAAGTGCTTAAAGATCCCACGCTGCGCTCTGGATGACGTAAATCAGCAAAAAAAAATAACAAATCCAAACGTCATTCAGAAGGAAGTATGACTGAGGAAACTTCAAGCGAATACTTAAAGATCCCACGCTACGCTCTGGATGACGTAAATCAACAAAAAAATAAGAAATCCAAACGTCATTCAGAAGGAGGGATGACTGAGGAGACTTCAAGCAAGTGCTTAAAGATCACACGCTGCGCTCTGGATGACGTAAATCAGCAAAAAAAATAACAAATCCAAACGTCATTCAGAAGGAAGTATGACTGAGGAAACTTCAAGCGAATACTTAAAGATCCCACGCTACGCTCTAGATGACGATAAAGAACAAGAAAAACAAAAACTCAACCTCTACGGGCTATTTAAACATTATCAATTAATAAAATAGATTATAGCAAAAATTAATCCCTCAGACAACGAACAGAAAAACCGTTTCTCTTACTGAAGCTATTCCTGTAAACCTTATCATTGTTGTAATTCAAAAGACGGTACCAAGAATTGTTTGTTTTGCCCTCCGAAGAACTCCACCAACTGCCCACGTTAGCAATGAAGTAGAATACACCATCATTGTTGCGGTAACCACCCGGAAGACCAAACCATCCATAATCATCTGTTCCATTATTTCTACTCCAACCTGATGTGGATTTTAAAGTTGTTCCTTCCGTACCACTATGACCATTGACTGACAAATAATCGTTTAATACAGTCCACTCTGCATCTGATGGTAAGTGCCATCCTATTGGGCAGACATTGCGTAAATCTGAAGCTGCATGCCAATTATACAGCTTCCCGTATCTCCTATCGTTTTGGCTATCGTTATCATAGTGACTCCAAGCTCCCGTAATTAAGTTGCCCCATTGGGTACTATCCGTTACATTAGGAATTGGAGTTCCATCAGCATATTTTGTTGTTATTAGGTTCTCTGACATCCACTCTTGAATTCCTATCGTTACCGAAGTGTAGATATTCCCATCTGCATCTGTAATTTTATTAGAGATAGTTAAAGTTTCTTTATAAAACACTAAGCTGTCTATACCGGATGGATTAACGGATTGTCTGTTTTTTACTACTCCGTTTTTCATTACATACATTGTATCTGCTTGCGAGAAAGCACTAAAAAACAATCCTAATAATACTGTTGTTATTGATAATTTTTTCATGTTTAAAAGGTTACTTTTCTACGCGTTTTAAAGTTTAAGTATTGCTTTTCAGTTGGTGACTTGTATGTTAAAACCCACGTAATGGAGAGTAATTATTCTAGCATACTAACGAAATAACAACTCCAATCGTCATTCAGAAGAAGATACGACTGAGGAAACTTTAAGTAATTACTTAAAGATCCAGCGCTACACTCTGGGTAAAGTAAATCAACAATAAAAAAAGAGGAAACATTCTTTTTTTTGAAAACGGTTTTTAAAATTCAATAACCGTTTATTGTTGACCAATTCTTTTCTCTAAAATCAAGAAAAAAGGGAACGATTAATTTTACTTAAAACAACTTAAACCATATTTTTCTTGATATTTAAAGATTAACTTAATCATAATATAAAGCCCTATTTTTCAAAAAATCAATCCGCTCCGCGTTAGTTGAGCATAAAATAATCAAATTGTCAAATAAATCAAATAAATTATTCCATCATTTTTGCTCCGCTCGGCAAAGCTTTAAATGAATTTGACTCCGCGATTACTTATCGCAAAAATTAATCCCTGAGGAAACGAACAGAAAAACCACTTTCCTTAATGTCGTAGTAGTTGCTTGTGCTACCATTGATGAAGGACAAAATACGGTACCAAGAACCGTTTAATAGAGCTCAGAAGANACCAATATATGANAGACCATCATTGGTAGGAATAAATCGTTTAACCGAGTAACTCAATTAGTTTTTGAATAAACTCATTTTGAATCGATTCCGTTTTGTCTTTNTTATACCATTGTTGCATTTCTTGAACAAAGTCATCATAACTAGGTCGTTCATTTTCCGGTTTAGCCTTATAATCCATTACCATTTGTTGGGCGACAATAGGCCTGGGTCCCCAATGCCCTAATACCTCATCGGTTTGAACATCAATTATAACAGTAATCGGAATAGATTTACCACCATTTGTTAAATGCCTATTGATTAGTTCCTCATTTTCATCTCGCAAAACAATTTCTGTCTCAAAATTACCAGACAACTCTGCTAAACGAGCGATTACTGGAACAACCTGAGCCGCATCACCACACCATGGCTCGGTTATTATTTTAAGCTTTATTTGTCGATTAAAATTTCTCAAAAAAGCACTTGTTTCTGCTAAAGGTTTAAACTTCTTATCTAACCTCTTAGCACGACTCCAATTTAATTTAGTGTATTCAATTAAACTATCACTCGGATTTAACCCCGTTGTGATACTTTGGTTTACAAGTGCTTCAAAAAATCCTTTATATTCTAAATATGAAAACGATTTTGACATAACTAATATTTATTATAAAAATATAGAAAAAGATTATGTGTTGAAACAAATTAAATCTAATAGGCATCAATTTTTCCTATATTCAAACCTGTGAAAATAAATTAACAAAATAACTACGACTAAATTTAGACATGAAAAATCATTTGATTAAATTTTTAACAGCAATCATATTGATTTTAAGTGAATACACCAGTTATGCCCAAGGACTCGTTTTAAATGAAATAGTATCTAGCAATAAAAATGGCTTTACCAGCCTAGATCAAAACCATCATGATTGGATCGAATTATTCAACAATAGCTCAAATAGCATTAATCTATTAAATTATTCATTATCTGATGATAACGAAGACTATAAAAAATGGCTTTTTCCTGAGGTTGTCGTTCCGCCAAATGGCTATGTTTTAGTATTTGCTTCTGGACAAAAAAACGTGGTGAATTCTGAACTACATGCAAACTTTAAAATTAAAAAATCTGGCGAACCTTTATTCCTAAGCGATGCTAGTGGCGTATTAATTTCATCTATCATCGCCATTGAACTAGGTGCAGATCAATCATATAGTAGAATTCCAGATGGCGCTAGTACTTTTGCAATTTTAAATACTCCAACCCCTCCTTTTAGCGCAATAAGCAACAGCTCTATTACAGCCTCATTAGGCTCTGGTTATTATGAAAAAGACACCATATTAAATTTAACTTGTTCAGATAGCTCACATGAAATTTACTACACTTTAAATGGTGCTTTACCCTCTACAGAGGGTTTAAAATACGAGGGTGTTATAGGCTTAACAATAGATGATTTTGGCTCTAATGATATCAGTTTGATTCCAACCACTCCTTTAGAAGGTCCTTGGCCTCTTCCTACCTATATTTGGAAAACCCCAAAAAATGTAAACAAAGCTCATGTGATACGGTTTGCGGCTTTTAAAGACGGCGTTATAAAAAGTCAAATTTACAATTCAACATTTTTTATTAACCCCCAAAAGAGCGCAAGATATACCCTTCCTGTTATTTCATTAATTACGGATAGTATTAATCTATTCGACTATGAAAAAGGAATCTACATTCCTGGTAAAAGGTTTGATGAAGAGGGGTTTACTTGGTGGCCAAATGGTAATTATCAAAACAGAGGTAGGGATTGGGAAAGAGTTTCTCATCTGAGTTATTTTGATACTAAAGGGGATATCGGATTTGAAACCAACGTTGGGATTCGAATGAAGGGAGGTGGAAGTACATCTAACCCTCAAAAGTCATTAAACATTTATTTTCGAGAAGCGTACGGGTTGAAAAAAATAGAATACCCTATTTTCAAAAATTCTGGAAACATTAATTTTAAACGTCTTTCTTTTAGGAACTCAGGAAACGATTTCTTACAAACGCATTTCAAAGACGCCATGCTTCAAAGCATCTTTAATCAATTCAACCTTGACATTCAAGAATATAGTCCTTCTGTGTTGTTTGTAAATGGAGAATACTGGGGGATTCATATTATTCGAGAAAAATTTGATGAATATTATTTTAAATATAAATTAGGTATTGAGGAAGACAATATTAATATACTAGGAGTATGCGGTACTGTTGAAGAAGGTAATAATAATGATTATAAAATTTTAACAGACTACCTTACATCCAACGATATTTCAGAATCGGAACATTATAAATTCGTTAAAGAAAAAATAGACCTTGAAAATTTTATAGATTATCAAATTGCAGAAATATATTATGCCAATTATGACTGGCCTTGTAATAACTACAAAATATGGAAAACTAATGATGCGAATTCCAAATGGCGGCATTTAATTTTTGACCTCGATTTATCTTTTGCTTACACTGCTAAATCTAGCTATGATACTCCTTCCTTAACACATGCTACGAGTGAAGAAAATGAATGGCCACACTGTTCCTGCTCTAATTTGATATTCAGATCTCTTTTAGAAAATGAGGAATTTCAAACTGAATTTATCAATCGCTTCGTACACCATTTAGAAAACGCTTTTCAACCAACCAACATACTAGATTATATTAAGCATTTCAAAGCATTGCTGCATCCAGAAATGGAAGAACATATAGACAGGTGGGGTTACCCTACAAGCATCGAGCATTGGTATAATAATATTGAAGGTTTAAATGAATTTGCCCTCAAAAGATCTTGTTTTATGAAGGTACACCTTATCAATTTTTTTGAGGTAAATAATTTAAATTTTGATTGCGCTATTTCTAATATAAACACTATTTCGTGGCGAAAAATTAAACTATCTCCTAATCCAAATGATGGTAGCTTTCAACTCACAAACAATAATTTAGGCGACTTAACCGGTGTACTTACTGTTACTGATATGGCAGGAAAAATCATGTACAAAGAAGGGAGTTTTACAATGAGTGGCTTTACTAGGAAATTAATTAATATTCCAAGCTTATCAAAGGGAGCCTATATCCTATCAATACGNGGTAAAAACATTTCTGAAGCCAAAAGATTCATTGTAAGTAAGTGATGTGTCATCCATAAGAAGTCAAAACGAAAGATCTCTAAATTATTCTCTCGGTAGTGTTGCGTTATATGTTTTAAATAACAACAGCCAAATACAGAGTATAGCAAACCGTACTTTGTTATAAAAACCNATAAATCAAACAGTTAGCCTTACATACAAATCAACCAAGCCGTAAAACATATTGAGTTTAAATATTCAACTTTTTCTGACTAGATTTTAAGTTTTTCCGTTTTTCCATGTTGGACGTAAAACCCTCCTCCATTGTTTTTAATTCTGACAATACAGATCCCGAATTTAATTTAAGAAATTCCTTAGTAATCAAAACTCTAAAAGCACTTTTATCTTTGGTTAATTCCTGTAATTCAAAATTTACATCATCTGAATTTACTACAATTAGATTAATAAAATCTTCGGTAAGTGCAATACTCATGCTGTGCACTAAAATATCATTGTACTTCTGCAACAGCTCTTTTACTTTATCAATTTCTTGCGACATAATTAACCTTAAGTTACTTTTGAGTAAAGTTACATAAATTGAATCCTAGTAGGCGTTACTGTTATGGCAATAAATCTTTTTTAATTTTCAAATTATTTACTTTGCAAGCTGTGCAGTACTGTCTTTTATTTCTAAAAAATTAAATGCTCAACATACTGGTCTAAAAATGTAATTATTGCAGACGAACTAAAAAACAAAAATGATATTGAAACAAAAAATTAGCATACTAGGATGTGGATGGTTAGGATTGGATTTGGCTCTTAATTTAATTAATAACGGTTACAGTGTTAAGGGTTCGGCTACTTCAAGCAGCAGTTTTGAAAACCTAAAAACCAAAGCAATTCCAGCCTTTATTGTTGATATTAAACAAAGGGAAAGAGTTGTTTCAGATTTTTTATCCTCTGATGTTTTAATTATTTCTATAACGTCAAAGAGCATAGATGATTTTAAACGTTTAATAACCCAAATCGAAAAATCCAATATAAAAAAGGTGATATTTATTAGCTCAACTTCGGTTTACCGCAATACAAATGATATTACTACTGAAGAAACTCCTATTAAGACATCTTCATTAACTGAAATAGAAAGTTTATTTAGAAAAAATAAACTTTTCCAGTCAACAATTATACGATTTGGAGGATTATTTGGCTACGACAGACAACCCGGTAATTTCTTTAAAAAAGACAAAAAAATAGAGAGCCCAGAAGGTTATATAAATTTCATCCATAGAGATGACTGTATTCAAATAATTAAAAACGTTATTAAAAGTAACACTTGGAATCAAACGCTAAATGCCTGTGCCGATTCACATCCTAAAAGAAGGGACTTTTATAAAAATGAATTTAAAAAACTAGGCAAGCCTGAGCCTATATTCAATGAAGAATCCTTGAATGACTACAAAATAGTAACCAGTGAAAAATTAAAGAATTTATTGAACTACACGTTTAAATACCCGGATTTAATGAATTACTAACAAATAATAATCGTATGCCATACCGGTTTTAGAATTGTGATTTGGGCGTGAACTGTTTTGCAAACCTTAAATGAATGACAAACCTCTACACCCAAGTTTTACCAATACGAAATATGATTGCCACTGCTTTTACTTGCAACCGTAAAACTCCTGTATTAACTTTCCAACACGTACAGTTTTGCCAATTGGGTTAAATACATGAAAAACTTAACAATCATAGGAGGAGGTCCTGCAGCGCTAATGCTTGCAGCACAAATTGACACCCAGCAGTTTAAAGTCACTTTGTATGATCAAAAAAAAGCAGTTGGGCGGAAGTTTTTAGTTGCAGGCGAAGGCGGTTTAAATTTAACCTTCAAATCACCCTTGGATGAATTGATTAATAAATATTCTCCCAATAAATTTATGGCGCCCTTTCTGCGCGCGTTTACCAACGATGATTTAATTAATTGGTTAAATGCTTTAGGTGTAGGANCCTTTACTGGATCGAGTAACCGCGTATTTCCTCAACCAAAATTAAAACCAATTGAAGTACTCAATAAGATTGTAGAGCACATTAAAACCAAGCATATAAAATTTGAGATCAACACAAAATGGACGGGTTGGAATGCCGAAGGTCAATTATGTTTTGAAGGATTAGAACCTATCAAATCCGATGTTGTAGTATTTGCCTTAGGCGGATCCAGCTGGAAAGTAACAGGATCTGATGGGAAATGGAATGAACTTTTTGAAAAACAAGGTATTACAGTTCAACCATTCAGATCCGCCAATTGTGGTTTTAAAGTAAATTGGAACAAAGAGTTTATTGCTACACATGAAGGAAAACCTTTAAAAAACATTGCTTTATCATTTGATAATTATTGTGCGAAAGGAGAGTTAGTGATTTCAAAATTTGGGTTAGAAGGGAACGCCATTTACCCATTAAGTGAAAAAATTCAAAACCAATTGCTCACCCAAAAAACGGTTACTATTCAGTTGGATTTAAAACCAACTATGACGGTAGAACAAATTAGAACGGCCTACGAGAAATCCAACAAATCAAAAGNCACCGACATTTTAAAAAAGGATTTAAACCTTGACCGTACTGCTATCAGCATTTTAAAACACTTCACAGATAAAGACCTTTTTTTAAACCCCGATTTATTGGCAAAAACCATCAAAGCTGTTCCTATTGTACTTCATTCAGCTGACGAATTAGACAAGGCTATTTCAACTTTAGGAGGAATAAACCTCAATGAAGTAGACTCGAACTTACAAGTCAAAAAAATACCCAATACCTACCTAATGGGAGAAATGTTAAACTGGTACGCTCCTACTGGCGGTTATCTTTTACAAGGCTGCTTTAGCATGGNGTTCGCAATTGCAAAACATTTAAATGAGATTAAATCCATATAGCCTCTTCGACTTCGCTCAGAGTGACATACATGCTTTATTATAAACTTTTTATGTCACTCTGAGCGAAGTCGAAGAGATTGTGCATTCGTAATTTTATTTAAACATTAAGCATAAATTGCACACAAAATTTACACACCCCCAACAACCTTATCAATATCTTTATAGTTAACAGAGTCGACCTTTCCTTTCGAAAAATAAACCGTTGTTCCTGATAAAAATTTCATTCCATTTAGCGTTACTCCCTGTTTACTTTGATATACATTTTGAAGAGAATCAAACTGGATGTTTTTGGCGTGCTTAGTTCCATCCTCTGTCCACTGATCATTCAACACTGCCATACCATTTTATACATTCCCATCTTACTAACTCACCGTCTCTGTGGTAAAAATAAAATGCACCAACTCCTCTCCCTTTCTCAGTATACTCCACAGAATAAATTGAATCGGGATAATTAAAATATTGCACACATAATCCACCCCTATTGTTATTTAAGTATTCAGTAATTGATGTGAAATTTTTATAAAGACCTGGCTTATAAACTTGATATGGATGTGACTCTAGTGGAAATCCAATAACATACCAATCAATTAGCAGCAGATTGGTGTGTTTTTGTTTTACGAGTAGGTGAGGGACTTATTTTAAAAGGTTTGTTGTGCAATAGTAAACTCCCCCCTTCTCTTCTAACGGACCCATCGATTCAATAAAACACAAACTCCCAAAGCTGTCATCTCGGACTTGATCCGAGATCTCACTATAATTGTATAAGCCGTAAGATTCCCTTCTTGAAACGGACACCATTATTCGGAAGGTTAACTATTATAACAAAAGGACGTTCTTAGGTAATGCACCTTAATTTTTCCAATGCATAAAAGTTATCCCAAAGAAGTCAAAACTATTTGCATGTAAATTCACTTTTCTTTGTTTACCTTTTTAAATTATTGCATTAAATAGTAAATGCTCTATATGAAGGAAACGCACTTAATAGAAAAACTAAAGGAGAACAACGAGCAAGCCTTTAAACTTTTGTATAAATACTACCCTATAATACGGTCGTATTTATTAAAGTTTGGAGCTACTCAACAAGAGGTTGAAGATATTTATCATGAATCACTTTTTATTTTGATAAACAAATTAAAAGAGCCTCAGTTCAAACTTACAGCATCTGTTAATACATTCCTTTTTGGTATTTGCAAAAACAAATACATTAGTCTTAATCGTGAAAAGAAAAAAACTTCCGAAATGGTGTTTAATTCGGCTCACGATGAAACGCTTGAAAATTCCATTCAAGACGCAATTCAAAAAGACAAAAAATATGAAGTCGCTCAAAAAGCATTTCATCAATTAGAAGAGAGTTGCAAAAAACTTCTCAAAGCATTTTATGTTGAAGGTAAAAGGATGAAACAAATCGCGATCGAATTTGGATTTAGCTCTGATAAAGTAGCCAAAACCCAAAAGTATCGTTGCCTTGAAGCCGCAAAGAAGAACTACCAACAAAAAGCTTAAGTCATGAGAAGAGGATTAGAAGTACTGGCGCAGATTGATGATTTCCTAGATGGCGAAATTACCAAAGATGAATTACTAAACGAGGTTGGTGATGTTAACAATTTAGATGTCCAAATTGAAAGTCAGCAATTGCTTAGAGCTGCAATCCAAAAAGAAGCTTTCATTTTAAACTCGCAAAAGGCACTTTCAAAATTTAAGCTTTTTAAAGTGGTTAAAGTCTCCTCTTTCGCTATCCTATCGATTGGTTTAATTACCGCTGCTTTGTTTTTAATTTTTGGAAATAAACACCCCGAGAATAAAAGCAAATCAAGTTACTCTAAAATAACCAATACGGAAAAGCCAAAAGCAATAGCTGAAAGCTTAATTCCTAGTCAGTTTTTTGAGCTAAACAACTTACGTGATACGGTTATTATTACAGAGGGGGGAATGATTTTTAGCATTCCTCAAAACTCTTACAATACGTTAAACAATGAGCACTTTAAAATTGAAATAAAAGAGTCAATTACTCCGGTTGACATCATAAAAGGAGGATTGAGTACAATGGCCGGTGCAACTGTTTTAGAAACGGGTGGAATGTTTCAGATTTCTGCTCGTCAGGATAAAGAAGCGTTAAGCTTAAGTCCGAATCAATTTATTGAATTTTTAGTTCCTACGGCCAATAAAATTCCTGGAATGAAACTGTACAATGGAGAAGTAACTAAAGACGGTGAAATCAATTGGACAAACCCTAATACGCTCGCCAATACGCTTACGTCTGCGAATATGAATTCTTTAAACTTTTACCCTGCTGCCTATCAAAGCTATATTAAGCGGAACAAATCTAGTTTAAAAGGAAAATATTGGACGGACAGTTTGTATTATGATTTATCNAACATTACGCCTGAGGACAAAATGATTGTTGGTAAAGACACTACTTACAATCACAAAATACAATCGTGTATCAACCCNAANCTCATAAAAGCGTTTTGGAACAATACCTTTAACAACACTTTATTGGCCACGTTGGAATTTCAAAAAAGGATGCCTTTAATTCATAAAACGGGGAGCGATAAAATCCTAAATCTATATACAAGTAATTTCAAGAAAAACTTATATGAAATTGATGCTTTGGCAATGAAAATAGCATCCGAAAAACACAAAAACGCCTTTAAATACTTAATGCAATTAAAAGAGGGGAAAGTAGCGAAATCCCTCTCTGCTAATCAATTGGCCCAATTAAGTAAGGNAATTAAAACAAGTCAGCAAAAAAAGAAAAACATGAACACGAACAAATCTGTATCCTATTACAGAGGGCGGATAACTGAAAACAGTAACTCCTATTGGTACAATATTGATGTTCCTTTTAAGGAAAGAAAAAGACGCATGGTTAATGAAGAAGCTCGGTACCAAAAATTGGTTAAAAACCTTAAAATCCAAGACGAGGAATCAACAAGTTTAAAAACTAATAAATTTGCAAAAGCCCGTGAAAAAATTCAAATCAACGTTACAAATTCTGCTGAATTTGAACAAACAAAGTGTTTCGCATATATCCTTAGAAAGGATGCTTACACTTTTGAAAAACTCTCTATTAGAGAAGGTTTGCTAACGAT
>JGI24539J26755_10001462_pt1 | contig 10938 bp, 8 predicted proteins | sample NorSeaMetagenome_2_FD_26755 | JGI IMG/M metagenome (IMG submission 26755)
TTAACTTTTTGCCCTTGTTTTACAATGAACTTAGACATGTGAGCATATAATGTTTTATATCCATATCCATGATTTATCTCTACATAATTGCCATAACCTTTTTTACTTCTTCTCACTTTTTTAATTGTTCCATTGCCTGTTGCATAAATTTCTGTACCTGTTTTGGCTGAAAAGTCCATACCAGCATGCATTTTCCTTGTTTTATATATTGGATGTATTCTGTAGCCATATCCACTAGCCATTCTTTTAAGATTTTTATTTGACACTGGTTGTATTGCAGGTATAGAAGCAAGCATTGATAACTTATCTTTAGTTAAGTCAATAATTTCATCAAAAGATTTAGACTGCAANTAAAGTTGTTTTGTAATTTGATCAATTTTTGTGGATGTTTCAATCATGATTTTAGAATTTGAATACCCTTCTAATTCTTTATATCTATTTATTCCTCCAAAACCTTGTTTCCTTATTGAGGTTGGAATTGGATCAGCTTCAAAAATTGTTCTATAGATATTGTCATCTCTTTTTTGAATATCATCTAGAACTAGTTCAATTTTAGACATCTTATTATCAACAATTTCATATTGATTTACTAGATGATTAATCTCATTTATTAGTCTTTTTTCTTTTGGACTATCAAAAAACTGGAAAAAAGTTACAATCATTATTAAACCAATTATAGCACTTGAAAAAATAAAATAACTAAATCTTTTAGTTTTTTCTAGCTTACTAAGCTTAATTCGCTTATAGCTTAAGGTCTTTGTGTCGTAATAATATTTTATTTTAGCCATAACTAATAATTAATACAAATTTAGTAATATTACAGTAGATAATCTATTTAAAGGATTTGATTTACACTCTTTACTAATGAATGATTTATAAATTCTTATGACATCTCAAGACATCAGGAAATTATTTTTAGATTTTTTTAAGAAGAAAAAACATACTATTGTTGATTCCTCATCTTTAATAATTAAAGATGACCCTACATTAATGTTTGTAAATGCCGGCATGAATCAGTTCAAAAATATTTTCTTAGGTGACACAAGACCATCTGATTTAAGAGTTGTTAATTCACAAAAATGTTTAAGAGTTTCTGGAAAACATAATGACTTAGATGAAGTAGGACACGATACTTATCATCATACCTTATTTGAGATGTTGGGAAGCTGGTCTTTTGGAGATTATTTTAAAAAGGATGCAATTGAGTTTTCATGGGAGTTCTTAGTTGATATTTGTAAATTAGATAAAGATAGGATTTATGTTACTGTATTTGAAGGAGATAAATCTGATGGNCTAAGCAAGGATGAAGAAGCTTTTTCTTTTTGGAAANAATTTCTTCCAGAACAAAATATNATANATGGTAATAAGCAAGATAATTTTTGGGAAATGGGNGAGATTGGTCCCTGCGGTCCATGTTCTGAAATACATTATGATAATAGAGATAATAAGNACAGAAAAGAAATTGACGGCATAACTCTTGTAAATAAAGATCATCCCCAAGTTATAGAAATATGGAATCTTGTTTTTATGCAGTATAAAAGACTTAAAGATACAACTTTAGTTAATCTGCCTACCCAGCATGTGGATACTGGAATGGGTTTTGAAAGATTAACTATGATTATGCAAGGAAAAAAATCTAACTATGATACTGATATTTTTCAGCCTTTAATTCAAGAAATTGCTAATCTTTCAGGAATTCAGTATGGAGCTGATAATGAAAGTGATATAGCTATGAGGGTGATTGCTGATCACCTTAGAGCAGTATCTTTTTCAATTGCAGATGGACAAACTCCTTCAAATGTTAAAGCTGGATATGTTATTCGAAGAATCTTAAGAAGAGCTATTCGATATGGATACACTTTCTTAAAATTTAAAGAGCCATTTATATACAAACTATTACCTGTTTTAGAATCTACAATGGGGGAGCAGTATAAAGAATTAGTTAATAATAGTAAATTAATTACTAATGTAATACTTCAAGAGGAACAGTCATTTTTAAGAACTCTTTCAAAAGGACTTAAAAGAATTGATGAAATTATTTCTCAAGCAAAAAAATCTGTTTCAGGGGCGGTAGTCTTTGAGCTTTATGACACTTATGGTTTTCCTAAAGATCTAACAGCACTTATTTTAAGCGAATATTCTTTAACTTTTAGCAGTAAAGAATTTGATCAAGAAATGCAAAATCAAAAAGAAAGATCTAAAGCCTCATCAAAATCTGATATTGGTGATTGGTTAACTATCAATGATTGCAAAGAAGAGTTTAAGGGATATGATGTTTTAGAATTAGAAACTACAATTAGTAGATATAGAAAAGTAAAAAAGAATAATAAAGAATTTTTTCATCTTGTTTTAGAAGAATCCCCATTTTATGCTGAATCTGGAGGTCAAGTAGGAGATACAGGAATATTGATAGGAGGTGGTGTGACTTTGAAAATTTTAGATACCAAAAAAGAAAATGATATTAGATATCTTATTTGTGATAAATTTTTTGATAATATACCTCAATCTATCAAAGCTAAAGTTGATTTAGTTCGTAGGGCAGATATATCAAAAAATCACACTGCAACTCATTTGTTACACGAGTCGCTTAGAGCAATACTTGGCGAGCATGTGGAGCAGAAAGGTTCTCTAGTAAGTGATAACTACTTAAGGTTTGACTTTTCTCATTTTTCTAAAATTTCTAGCGATGAATTAGAAAAAATTGAATTAGATGTAAATAATAAAATTCAAGAAAATATTCAATTAATACTACATGATAACCTTTCTATATCTCAAGCTAAACAAATGGGAGCTCTCATGCTCTTTGGAGAAAAATATGGAGACAGTGTTAGGCTTATAGAATTTAACTCTTCTAAAGAACTTTGCGGAGGTACACACGTGACATATACTTCAGAGATAGGCCTGTTTAAAATTAAATCAGAAAGTTCTACTGCTTCAGGAATTCGTAGAATTGAAGCTTTTTCAGGTAGCGCAGCTTTAGAAGCGTTAAAGGAAAAAGAAAAAATGCATGACAAGTTAGTAGTACTTTTGAAAAATAAAAATATTGTTACTTCTACTGAGAGTTTAATTTTAGAAAGTAAAAAGTATGCTAAAGATTTAGAATTTTATAAAGACCACTATTTCAAATCTTTAAAAATTGATTTATTATTAAATACTGAGAAAATTGGCTCTGTTAATTTTATTTATAAGAAAATGGATTTAGATGCTCAAGATTTGAAGAATTTTGCTCAAGGTTTTAAAAAGGAAAATAATTTGGTATTATTACTTTCCTCCACTTCAGGTTCTAAAGTTTTAATTACTCTTCTAATTTCTAATGATTTGATTTCAGAAGGTTATAATGCCAAAGACTTGATTAATATACTTTCAAAAGAAATTTCTGGAGGAGGAGGAGGACAAGATTATATTGCTACTGCCGGAGGATCAAATCTTAACGGTCTTGATAATACAGTTAAAAAAGTTAAAGAATTATTTACTAAAAAATTAGCATAAAAAAAACCACCTAAAAGGTGGTTTTTTTAAATTTTAACAAATTTTCTTAGAATCTGTAAGCAAGTCCAAAGTTTAATTTTCCTTCTCTATCTCCTGCATCATCTTCGTTTACTGGCATTGTGTAACTTGGCTCTAAGTAAAGGTCATTCCATACATTGAAAGAATATCCTACACCTATAGTCATGTTATCAGTAGCTTCTTCAGTTGGCATTTGTAAAGTTGCCCACATTCCTTCACCAAAGCTATATCTTACAAATAGATCCCATGTTGCATCACCTGCATCATCTTCAGGTCCTTTTTGAACTCCAGCTGTTAAGCTTTCATTAACTTGGTAACCTAAACCTATTTTGTCAGTAATTTGCTCTGCTGAAAAACCATCAGCATCATCTGCTGCTTCTGTAACAGTAGTAACTACCATAAATTGAGCTGAAGCAAATAACGTAGTCATTGCAAGAGCTGCTGTAAATAATACTTTTTTCATCTTATTTAAATTTAATATTAATATTGGTCGCAAGATAGTAAAGGTATTTATCTTTTGTATAATAAATACTAACTTTTCTTAACACCATATTGTTAATTGCTAGATAAAGTCCAAAAAAAAAGAGCTGCATAAAGCAGCTCTTTTTTAAGTTATTTGTTTAACTAATTACGGAGTAACAGTTAAAGTTAACCAGTTGTAAGTTGCATCAGTATCAGTACCATTGTTATCAGTAACCATTCTGTATGATAATGAAGCATTATCAGTTAATGAATAACCTACAGAAATATCAGTAGCTGATCTTTCGTAGTTATCATCTTCAGTGTTAGTTACAGTACTCATTGTAGCTGCTAGAGAAAAGTCTCCCATGTTGTAAGAACCACCAACATATAAGTTTTCTTCGTTAGCTGCTAATTGACCTAAATTACCATGTGACATCCAGTCTCCAGTCATGTTACCTGAAGCTAAGTAAGTGAATCCATCTTCACCAACTGAAGCCATACCAGCAGTTAATGACATATCATCATTTACTGTGTATGTTCCTGAAATATCCATCATGTCACCATCAACACCATCAAAAGAAGTTGTGTTGTAAGAAACATTTAAATCTAAAGCACCACCCATTGCTGAGTAAGTAAAGTCAAGACCCATTGCAGTATTTGCATCAGCTCCGTTTGATCCTAATGAAAGGTATAGTAAGTTAGCGCTCCAGTCACCTTGTGACTTAGATGCGTTTAACCACATGTTATCAATTGAAGAAGTTCCATCGTCATTACTTTGTGAATTTAAACCTAAGTCTAAACCTACTAAGTCATTATCGATTGCAAAAGTCATACCATCTGTAGTATTTCTTTTTGCTGCCCAGTCATTTGTTCCAACAAAAACTCCTGAACCATAAGATAATGCTTGACGACCAATGTTCATTGTAGCAAAACCAAAAAGATCAGTTGAAGCATAAGCTTCGTAAACGTTAGCATTAAGTGTACCATTAGTTCCATCGTTAGTTGTGTAGTTTACATCACTACTTAAAACGATTCCCCAATTGTCACCACCCCATGTAGTTCCAACAGTTACTCTTTGATCAGTAGACATCTTTTCTCCGTCTCCACTCATATCTATTCTCGTTCTTGAATCTACATTCATGTCTTGAGCAAAAGATACAGTTGTCATTAGTCCTAATGCAAGGGCTAATATGTTACGTAAATTTTTTTTCATTTTATTTAATTTTAAATTAATACGCAAAGATAAACTACTCATTTAAAACAAGCCTAATAGATTACCTACTTTTTTAACATTAGATTGTGGGTATCTCACTTATGTTTTTGATTTTCAATTGTTTAGACTATGAATTTTTTTGATTAAAAAAGGTTCAAAAAAGTAAAAAAAACCTGAAAAACTGCTGTTTTTTGATAAAATTTGGTTTTTAGCCTTTATATGAGAGCCACTTCCAGAGCTCTTTATAGCTGATTTTTTTACCATACATAAGTATACCAGTTCTATATATTTTTGCAGCTAAAAATGTCGTTGCTACAAAGCCAATAATAATGGATAACATTGAAATAATGAGCTCCCAATTTTCTACTCCAAAAGGCAGTCTTACCATCATAATCACTGGAGATGTAAATGGTATCATAGACATCCAAAATGCTAATGTACCATCGGGATTNTCCATTACAGGCTGAATTAGCATAATAGCAAGNAATAAAGGAATTGTAATAGGAAGNATAAANTGCTGAGTATCTGCTTCTGCATCTACTGCCGAACCAACAGCTGCAAATAAAGAGCTGTAAAGAAGNTATCCAGACATAAAATAAAACATAAAACAAAGCATTATTTGTATGAAATTGATTCCTCCAACTAAGCTTGTGATTTTTGACATCATCTCTGTATTTTCAGCTGAGTTAGCTTGACTAATTAATTCATTTGGACTAAATAATAATAATTCAGCCAAAGATGCTAAAGCAAAAGTGAAAACAATCCATAAGATGAATTGGGTTAAACCAACTAGAGCAACTCCTATAATTTTACCCATCATCAGCTGAAACGGTTTTACAGAAGAGATTATAACTTCAACTATCCTGTTTGTTTTTTCTTCAATAACCCCCCTCATGACCATTGTTCCGTACATAAAAATAAACATATATATGAGAATCCCAGTAATAAAACCTATACCCATACTTCCCTCGGTACTAGAGTTAATATTCTCACCATCTAATGTTACAATCTTTGTTTGGATATTTATTTTTGTTTCAGATTCCTCAAGTACTTTTANGTCAATTCCTGCTAACTTTAATTTATCACGCTCTATTATTTTTTCAATTTTATCTGCAANAGATCTTTTAACTGATAATGAGATTTGTTGATCTGATAGTAGATAGAATTGATCTTCATTTTTATCTAAAANNGCATAATATCCAGTCTGTGAAAAATCTTTTTTTAGAAGCTCAAATTCTTCATTAGGAATAACATTAAATTGAGTGTTTTCTATTTTGTTTAAAGNTTCTAAGAAATCTATATTCTTTTCTGTTATAGCTATAAGTCTATTTTGCTGATCTTGCATTGATAAAATAGTTGGAGTTACTAATAAAGCAGCCATTAGTATAGGGCCTAGAATCGTCATGACTATAAAAGATTTCTTCTTAACTCTAACTAAATATTCTCTTGAAATTATTAACCAAATTTTATTCATTTCCAATCGCTTTAATAAATATTTCTTCAATGCTTGGGGTATGTTTTTTTAANAAAATAATCTCATGTTTCTCGTTAATAGATTTAATTACATCTTTCTGATTGAAATTATCTTTTATAGTTAAATAGTGAACATTATTAACTTTTTTAATAATAGAATATTCTTGTGATTCTAAAAGAGTATCTTCTTTTATTGTGACTTCAAATTGCTTATTGTCAAATTGTTTTTTAATATTTTGAATTGATCCCTCTAAAATTGTTTCTGAATTATTGATAAGAGCAAAATGATCGCATATTTCTTCTACTGATTCCATTCTATGTGTAGAGAAAATAATTGTAGTTCCTTTATCTCTTAAGTTAACGATTTCTTCTCGAATAATTGATGCGTTTATAGGATCGAACCCACTAAATGGCTCATCAAATATGAGTAGTTTAGGTTCATGTAAGATTGTGACAATGAATTGAATTTTTTGGGCCATTCCCTTAGAAAGTTCTTCAACTTTTTTTGGCCACCATTCAATAATATTAAATCTTTTAAACCAATACCTTAATTTACTCAAAGCTTCGTCGTATGTCATGCCTTTAAGCTGAGCAAGATATAAGGCTTGCTCTCCAACTTTCATTTTTTTATACAAACCTCTTTCCTCAGGCAGATAACCAATTAATGAAACATGCTTTTCTTGTAGTCTTTCACCATCAAAAATTACAGATCCACTATCTGGAGCAGTAATTTGATTTATGATTCGCATAAGAGTTGTTTTTCCAGCTCCATTTGGTCCTAACAATCCATATATACTACCTTTAGGAATAGAAAGATTTACCTTATTTAGGGCTGTGTAGTTGCCATAAACTTTTACAACATCTTTAACTTCTAGTAATGCTGCCATTTTAGCTAAACATATCTTTTACTCTATCAAAAAAAGATTTATCTTTTTTTGTTGGATTTGGATGAAAATTTTTCTGTATTTCTGATTGCTCAAAGAATTTTTTTTCTTCTTTAGTTAAAGTTTGGGGTGTCCATACATTAATATGAACAAGTAAATCTCCTCGACCATAGCTATTTACAGAAGGAAGTCCTTTAGATTTTAGTCTTAAAATCTTCCCACTTTGTATGCCACTCTCTAGTTTAATCTTCACTTTTCCATTTATCGTTGGTATTTCAGTTTCTGCCCCCAGTACAGCATCATTGAAACTTATGTAGTGGTCATAATGTAGGTTTTTCCCATCTCTAATTAATTGTTCATCTTCTTCAACAGAAATAAGAACAAGTAAATCACCATTGATCCCTTCAAATGGAGCTGCATTTCCTTTTCCGCTAACTTTAAGCTGCATATCATCTTCCACTCCAGCAGGAATAGTGATTTTAACAGTTTCTTGCTCTTTAATCATCCCATTTGCATCTGTTCCGCTAGGTCTGTTTTTAATGGATTTACCAGCACCCGAGCAGGCTTGACAGCTTGCTGAAGTTTGCATTTGTCCTAAAATAGTATTACTTATTCTAGTTACCTGACCAGATCCATTACATGTTCTACAAGTATCATATGTAACACCTTCAGCATTAACTAAACGACTAACTTTAATTTTCTTATCAACTCCTTCAGAAATTTCTTTTAGATTAAGTGTTAATTTAATTCTAAGATTTGATCCTTTAATAACTCTTCTTCCTCTTTGACCTCCGCCAAATCCGCCAAATCCACCACCACCACCAAAAACATCTCCAAATTGGCTGAAAATATCATCCATGTTCATCCCTCCACCAAAACCACCACCACCGGAATTCCCCATACCTGCATGACCAAATTGGTCATATCTTTGTTTTTTTTCGTTGTTGCTTAAAACCTCATAGGCTTCTGCAGCTTCCTTAAATTTAGCTTCAGCTTCAGCATTATCAGGGTTTTTATCTGGGTGATATTGTATAGCAAGTTTTCTGTATGCTTTTTTGATTTCTTTACTATCAGCACTTTTGCCAACTCCTAAAACATCATAATAATCTCTTTTTGACATATTTCTTTTAATTAATTTCCTACAACTACTTTAGCATATCTTAAAACTTTATCTCCAAGCATGTAACCTTTTTCTATAACATCTATTATTTTTCCTACATCTTTTTTGTTTTCAGCAGGAATGTTAGTAATAGCCTCATGAAAATCTGTGTCTAGCACTTTCCCTTTTGGATCTTCAATCTCTTTTAGTCCTTTTTTCTCAAGCTCTCCTTTTAATTGATTATATATTAGCATTATTCCATCATCATCAGATATGTTTTGAGCTTTTAGAGCTCTTTCAAAATTATCTATTACAGGAATTAAAGATGTAATAACATCTTTGCTGGCAGTAGTGAAAAGTTCTATTCGTTCTTTTGCTGTTCTTTTTCTAAAATTATCAAACTCAGCAAAAAGTCTTAAGTTTTTATCTTTTTCAAGCGCAACTTCATTTTTTAAATTTTCTAGTTCTTCTTTGTTAATTTTAACTGATTCAACTGTTTTCTTTTTAGAAGCGCTTTTTTTTGGTTTTTTAGATTTTGGTTCACTCATTTCTTAAATATTATTTATTAATATCTTATTGCAAGATCTTTGCCAAAGATTAATAATTAGACATATTGTCAGCTTATTTTTTTTTAGATTCTAAAAATCTATGAAGACTTTGACCCTTTAGATTTTTAGCTATAATGATTCCTTTTCCGTTAATAATTACATTTGAGGGTATACTTCTAATATTATATTTTTTTGAACCCTCTGATTGCCAACCTCCTAAGTCTGAGACATGATATTCCCAAAATAATTGATCTTGATTTATAGCTTTTGTCCAAGCTGCTTCAGTTTTATCTAGAGAAAGACTAAATATTTCAAACCCTTTGCCATCCTCAAAATTTGTTTTATTAAATTTTTTGTAAGCATCTACAAGGTTGGGGTTCTCTCTTCTACAAGGTCCACACCAGGATGCCCAAAAGTCGATTAATACTAATTTATTCTTTATACTTGAAAGACTCATGTTCTTTCCTTTAGGATTTTTGTAAGATAAATCTGGTGCCTTGTCTCCAATGTTTAATCCTATTTCTTGACTGTATGAAAAGCTGACAAATAAGCAGTTTAAGGCTAGCAGAATAATTTTTCTTAGCATAATATATTTTTAATTGATTCTTTCTATTTGAGCTCCAATTGCATTTAGCCTTTGATCAATATTTTGATATCCTCTATCAATCTGTTCAACATTGTGAATTGTACTCTCTCCATCTGCCGCTAACGCAGCTATTAATAAGGATACACCAGCCCTGATGTCAGGAGATACCATTGTGGTTGCTTTAAATTTAGAAGAATGATTAAGACCAATTACGGTTGCTCTGTGTGGGTCACATAAAATAATTTGAGCCCCCATATCAATAAGTTTATCCACAAAGAAAAGTCTTGATTCAAACATTTTTTGATGTATTAAAACACTNCCTTTAGCTTGAGAGGCTACAACAAGAATTATGCTTAATAGATCAGGGGTNAATCCTGGCCAAGGAGCATCNGATATTGTNAGTATGGATCCGTCAATAAAACTTTTAACTNCATAGTTCTCTTGTGAAGGGATGTATATATCATCTCCTTTTCTTTCAAGTTGTATCCCAAGTTTTTGAAAGACTGAAGGAATTATACCTAGATTTTCAAAAGAAACATTTTTGATTGTAATTTCTGATTTTGTTATAGCTGCTAGTCCAATAAAACTACCAATTTCAATCATATCAGGCAGTATTCTGTGTGTACATCCTGTTAATGATGTAACACCATTAACTGTTATGAGATTTGATCCAATTCCAGAAATATCTGCTCCCATGCTATTAAGCATTTTGCATAATTGCTGAAGGTATGGCTCACATGCGGCATTATAGATAGTTGTTTTTCCTTTTGCAAGAACTGCAGTCATAATTATATTTGCAGTACCAGTAACAGAAGCTTCTTCTAGTAGCATGTAAGTGCCTTTTAGTTCTTCTGCAGTTACTCTATAGAATTCTTCTTTACTGTCATAATTAAATTTTGCCCCAAGCTTTTCAAATCCATTAAAGTGTGTGTCTAATCTCCTTCTACCTATTTTGTCTCCTCCAGGTCTTGGAATAAAACCTTTGCCAAATCTTGCTAGCAGAGGTCCAATCATCATAATTGAGCCTCTTATAGAACTACTTTTTTCTTTATAATCCTCGCTCGAGAGGTAATTAACATCAACATTATTTGATTGAAATATATAGCAGGAAGATGATTTTTTTTCTACTCTAACATTTAAATCTTTTAGAAGATTAATCAAGATAT
>JGI24539J26755_10001464_pt1 | contig 10931 bp, 8 predicted proteins | sample NorSeaMetagenome_2_FD_26755 | JGI IMG/M metagenome (IMG submission 26755)
AAGCTTACCATTTAAATTTTTAACAATGTTATCGTTATCAAGATAAACATCAGACAAATTTATTTTTATATTTATATTTTCCTTAAAAATATCTAGTTGCTGATNATTATTACTTTTCAATAAGTTCGTAATAAGACTATCGGCATTTAGTATTGAGCCATTTAACTCATATTCATTATTTTTAATTCTATTAATTACAAATTTATTTTTTTTGTCACTAATATCAAAATAATCTAAGTCAATTTTATCAACTTTAACTATTTTATTTTTTCCATCTATTATTAAATCATCAATTGAGATTCTGTTATTCTTTGANAAAATACTAATCTTTTTTAGATCAAGTCCAAATTTTTTATTATAGTTTCCATTAATTTTTAACTGAGAATTTAAGTTTTTATCCTTTTCATAATTAATAAAATCAATTTTTATTGGTGTGTCATTAATTTCTAAATCAGTTTCAAAATTATATTTTTTATCTTTTTTTGAGAATGTATAATTTATTTTATTGAATTCTTTGTCTAAACTAATTTTTCCCAAACCTTCTACTGATAAATTGCTATCTTTATATTGTAATTTAATTTTATGATCTTTTAGATTTAAAATATTCTTTGTTTTAGGTAAATATTCTTTAATTAAATTTTGGTTTTTAATATCTAATTCACTTAGTTCGATATTTGACACTAAATTTAAATCAGAGCCACTGTGGGCTACCTCATAATCAATAAATTCAAATTTATTTTGAAGTTTAACTTGACCTTTTCCTTCAATTNTTAATTTCTTATTTGCATAAGATGCCCTTATCTTATGATCTTTTAGATTTAACATATCCTTTGTTTTAGGTAAGTATTCTTTAATTAAATTTTGGTTTTTGATATCCAATTCACTTAATTCTACATTTGATACTAAATTTAAATCAGAACCATTATTTATTATCTTATAATTAATAATTTCAAATTTATTTTGAAGTTTAATTTGACCTTTTCCTTCAATAGATAATTTTTTATTAGCAAAAGATGCTTTTATCTTGTGATTTTTTAAGTCAATCAACTCATTAATCTCTATAAATTTCTCACTAATTAAATTATTTTTTTTAAATTGAGAGCTATCAATTAAAATATTTGAATTTATTATTAAATTCTTAACTTTGAACTTGTTATTAATATTAAATAAAAAATCATTTTCAGACTCAAAGTTTGTATTTATTAGATCAAATTGAGGATATTTTAATTTGATTGTTTGAANTAATTGATCATTTAGAGGAGAATTTTTATTTCTTATATTGCCTTCAAGCAAATAATCGTTTTTATTTTTTTTTATACTNAATCTATCAGATAANAAATTAATATTATTTGCATCAAAACTAATTTCTCTAAAATTAAAATTATTTTTTGTAATATTAAAAAGAAAACTTATTTTTTCTAGTTTATTTTTTTTTAAAATACTAATTTCGCCTTCTTTTAGTAACCCATTAATTTTATAATCTTCTTTAAGTTTACCAAACTCATCAAAATTAAATTTTAAATCTGCTATTAGATATCCTTTCTTTATAAATCGTTCTAAAAAAAATAATTCAGGTCTGTTATTTATGGATCTTACAAATGATACAAAATTTTTAAGTAAAATTGGTTTAGTTGATATTTCTATTTGCGAGGTAACTAATTGACTTTTTATGAATGAGTTTAATGATATTTGAGTTTTTAAATATTCAAGTTCGATCAGTTTACCTTTAAAAAGTATTTTAGTGTCTATTGTTTTTGCATTAATTTTAAAATTTAATGGATCTAAAGTAAGTTTAATTTTTTTTAAACTAGTATCAAATTTATCATTTTTTTGTTTAACAAGATTTTGGATTTGATTGTTAAATTTATCTGTCTCAAAACCAACTGTGCTTAAATAAATTATTAATAAAACTAAAGATCCTAATACTATAGATGTATATTTTAAAATTTTTTTACTCATTTAATTTGATATAAGGATTGCTCTAAAAAATCATCCAACTCACCCTCTAATACTTTATCTGGGCTTGTGCTTTCAAAATTTGTTCTATTATCTTTTACAAGTCTGTATGGCTGCAAGACATAAGATCTTATTTGATGCCCCCATCCTATTTCAGATTTGGAACTTTCTGTATTTTGGTTTTCTTGTTCTTTTTTTTTCATTTCATGATCATATAATCTTGCTTTAAGCATATTCATGCAAGTTTCTTTATTTTTATGTTGAGATCTTTCATTTTGACATTGAACAACAATTTTTGAGGGTATGTGGGTAATTCTCACAGCGCTATCTGTAGTATTTACATGTTGACCTCCTGCTCCACTTGATCGATATGTGTCAATTCTTAAATCTTTTTCTATAATTTCAATATTAATATTTTCGTCTACCACAGGATACACCCATATACTGGCAAAGCTTGTGTGTCTTCTTGCACCTGAGTCAAAGGGAGAAATTCTCACCAATCTGTGTATACCCGATTCTTTTTTTAACCATCCAAAAACATAATCTCCTTCTATTTTAATTGTAGATGATTTTATGCCTGCTTCATCTCCTTTATGCTCGCTTATTAAATTTGATTTAAAATTTTTTAGGTCTGCCCACTTTAAATACATTCTTCTTAACATTTCAGCCCAATCCTGACTCTCTGTACCTCCTGCCCCAGCGTGTATTTCAATATAACAATCAAGTGAGTCTGCTTCATTAGATAAAAAGCATTTAATCTCATTTTTTTTAACTAAGATTCTAAGATCTTTAATATTTTGTAAAATTTCTTTTTGAACAGTTTGATTTTCCTCTTCTATAGCTAACTCACTTAAATCATCTAAGTCAGAAAGTTTTTCTATTGAAACTTTGTGAGTGTTTAACAAACCTTCGTATAGTTTTTTTTCTTTAATTATATTTTTTGAATTATTTTTATCTTGCCAAAAGTTGGCATCTAACATTTTTGTATTTAATATTTCAAGTTTTGAGTAAATATCATTTTTTTCAAAGATACTCCTTAACTCTTTGATTAATTTTTTCTATTTCTTTTTTATAATTTTGATATTTATCGTCCATTAATAAAACTTTAATATATTATTAACATCTAATCTATCATTATTTGAATAAAGCACTTCACCATTAATTACATTTTCTTTTTTATAAACTTCAATAATAGTATTTTTTGAAGTAAATTTTGCTTTTTGACCAGTAATTGGATCAACCACCATCATCACAGTGCCTTTAGCAGCTTTAAATGGTCTTGCTTCAGATTTCTTCACTACTTTTTTGATAAATTCTTTAAAAATTGGTAAAGCTGTTTTTGAGCCTGTTTCATATTTTCCTAATGAAACAGGATTATCAGATCCAACATAAACTCCTATTAATAAATTTGATGTAAACCCAATAAACCATGTATCTGTATTTTTATTTGTCGTGCCAGTTTTACCAGCAATATTTAATTTAAGATCTTTTATTTTTTTAGCCGTTCCCCTTTTAACTACTCCTTCAAGTATGGATGTCATTTGGTACGCTGTTTGAGGTGAAAAAACTGTTTGATAACTATCTTTTATGATTGGATAATCTTTTCCCAAATATGAGATTTGATCACAATTTATACATTTTCTTTTATCATTATTAAAAATAGTTTTTCCTTCACTGTCTTGGATTCTATCTATCAAAATTGGATTAACAAGTTTACCTCCATTTACAAATGCAGAATAGGCAGAAGTAAGTTTTAATAAAGTTGTTTCAGCAGATCCGAGTGAAATGGATAATAGCTCCTCAGGATTATCATAAATACCCAGTTTTTTTGATATATTTATGATTTTTGAAAGACCTAAATCTTGAGCTATTCTCACAGTCATAAGATTTCTTGATTTTTCTAAGCCAACTCTAAGTGTTGAGGGACCATAAAATTTTTTTCCATAATTTTCAGGTTTCCACATTTTTAAATCATCCCCTTGATCAAGAACTATAGGAGCATCTAAAATTAAAGATGATGGAGTATAATTATTCTCTAAAGCCAAGGCATAAACAAACGGTTTAAAAGCTGAGCCTGGTTGTCTCAAAGCTTGTGTTGCTCTATTAAACTCACTTTTTTTAAAACTAAACCCACCGCTTAAAGCTAATACTCTCCCGGTATATGGGTCCATAACAACCATGCCACCATTAATTTTTGGAAGTTGTTTTAAACTATAAGTGCTGTCATTATTCCTTTTTACATAAATTATGTCACCAATTTTTAATAATTTGTTAAATTCTTTTTTAGTCCATGAAATATCTTGAAATTTAATTTTTCCATTTACTTTTTTTTCTGTCTCAATTTCAGCAGAAAACTTATTTAATTTTTTAACTATTGCAAGTTCCCAACTAATAGATTTTTCTAAATTAAATTTTTTTAAATCATTATTCCAATTTTTAGAATACTTTTTATTCGTTAGAGCTCCTCTCCAACCTTTTCTTTTATCATAAGAAATTAGACCATTTCTAAGTGTTTCTGTTGCAATTTTTTGAAACTTTAAATTAATAGGTGTATTTATATTAAAGCCCTGTTTATAAATTTTATCATAAGTAAATGTATCAATGACATTTTTTCTAACATCTTCAATATAGTATTGAGCATCTTCTAAAAAAATTTTTTTTGATTTTCTTAGATCAATTTTTTTTATTTTAAGTTCATTATAAAGTTTTAAATTTATATATTTGTTATCAAATAAATTTTTTAATACTAAATTTCTTCTAAATTTTGCTAACTCAATATTTAGATAAGGGTTATATTTGCTTGGAGCTTTTGGAAGAGCTGCTAACAAAGCGCTCTCAGCATAATTTAAATCTTTAATAGATTTATCAAAGTACTCTAAACTTGCTGCTGCCACACCATATGCTCCACTACCAAGATAAATTTGATTTAGATATAGCTCTAAAATTCTTTGCTTTGATAAAGCTCTTTCTATTCTAAACGCTAAAATTGCTTCTTTAATTTTTCTATTAAGGCTTACTTCATTAGTTAGTAAAAAATTTTTTGCCACCTGCTGAGTAATAGTAGAGGCTCCCTCAAGTCTTTTTGAAGAAATTATATTGGAAATATTGTTTACTACTGCTCTTAAAACTCCTTTTGCATCAACCCCGGGGTGTGAAAAGAAATTTTTATCCTCTGCAGATAAAAATGAGTTTATTACATTCTTTGGTATTGAGTTATAAGGAACGAATATTCTTTTTTCTTTGGAAAAATCTGCAACTAATTCTCCATTACCTGAATATACTTTGCTTGAGACTGGTGGTTTGTAATTTTTAAGAAATTTATAATCAGGAATATTATTTGAATAAGTCCATAAAACGCTAAATATCAAGATACTAAGCAATAAAACAAAAGATAGTGTTATAAGTAGTATATTCTTTAGATATTTATTCATTTTATTTCCATTATATCTTGGAATTTGTTAAAGATAAGGCACTAGAATTAAACAAAATTTTATAAACACTTAAAATATTAAATGAATCAATCAATTAAATTATTATGGAAAAAAATTTATATATCGATGCATCGCATCCTAATGAAACTAGAGTTGTTCTTAAATCAGACGACAATATTGAAGACTACGAGTACGAAGGTTTAAAGAATAACTTAACTAAGAATAACATATATTTAGGAAAAGTTAGTAGAATTGAGCCTTCTCTTCAAGCGGCATTTATTGATTTTGGAAGAGACAGACATGGTTTTCTCTCATTTAACGACATCCAATCAGATTATTATCAAATACCTAAGGCTGACCTTGAAAAAATAAAAGAAGAAGAAGAAAAAGCTAGAGAAGAACTTTCTAAAGAGGTGCAAGCAAAAGAAGAAGAAAATATTGCAGAAGGAAAACTTGAAATAGATGATCCTATTAACATAGAAAAAGATGCGTCAGAGGAAAACGAAAATAATATTAATGATAAAGTTATTGTCGATGAGGAAAAAGAAAAAAAGAAAGAAAATAAATTTAGATTCAAGAGATACAAAATTCAAGAAGTTATAAAACCAAACCAAGTTATACTGGTCCAAGTAATTAAAGATGAAAGAGGTCAAAAAGGTGCTGCGCTAAGCACATTTATTTCAATTGCAGGAAAATATATTGTGCTAATGCCAAATACACCAAAAGGTGGTGGGATTTCTAGAAAAATATTCAATCCAGCAGATAGAAAAAAAATCAGAACTATTTTGAATGAAATTGAAATACCAAAAGAAATGGGGCTAATAGTAAGGACTGCTGGCAGCAATAAAACTAAAAATGAAATTAATAATGATCTAGACACTCTTATTAAAACTTGGAGCCAGATTAAAGATAACGCCATTAATTCTATTGCACCATCATTAATTCATCAAGAAAGTGAAATTATCAAAAGAACCTTAAGAGATATGTTTGATGATAGCACACAAAGTATAATTATCGAAGGTAACGAAGGTTATAAAAAAGCACAAACCTTTATGAAAATGATTATGCCATCAAGTGTTAAAAAGATAAAAAAATATAGAGGAAAAGTTCCTCTTTTTATTGAAGAAAATATAGAACAAAAATTAAATCAAATATTTGACTCAGAGATAAAACTTAAATCTGGAGGATATTTGGTTATTAACCCAACTGAAGCTCTTGTATCAATTGATATTAACTCCGGAAGCTCAATAAAAGGTAAAAATGTTGAAAGCACAGCATTAGATACCAATATTGAGGCAGCAGAAGAAATTTCTAGGCAAATAAAAATAAGAGATTTGTCTGGTTTAATTATAATCGATTTTATTGACATGCTAAGTTATGGAAACAGAAGATTAGTTGAAAGAAAGCTTAAGGAAAAGTGTAGAACTGATCGAGCTAGAATACAAATTGGTAGAATAAGTAACTTTGGTCTTTTAGAAATGTCTAGACAAAGACTTAGAGAAAGTGCCATCAAGTGGAAAGTAACACTAACAGATGAGTCATTTGCTCAAAAACTACTTAAAACTGTTGAATTAAAAGCAGTAATTAATAAAGCTAAATTNGTTGAATTGAAAGTTTGTGAGAAAATTTCTGATTTTTTAAAAGAAAATTTCGTTGATGACTTAACTTATTTTGAAAAGAAAAATAAAATGACGATTGATATCATCAGTGACCCAACCTTAATAATTCCTGAATATATAATCAATATTCAAAATAAATCTAAAAAAACTATCGAACTAGTTGAGCACTANGAAAAGTTAAAGAATATAGAGCTTCAAATTAAAGAAGATAAAATTATTGACAAAAAAGACTCTAAAAAATTTCAAAAAAAACCTTTTAAAAAGAAACCTTATTTTAAAAAAAAATTTATTAAAAAACCAATTGCTATTTGATAATCCCTATTTTAGGAGAAGATGCATTTCCGTATAAATATTTATCAATACGACCAGCTAAAAAAGATTGTCTTCCAGCAATTACTGCATTTTTAAATGCAAGAGCCATATCAAATGGTTTTTTTGCTTTTGCAATTGCTGTATTAACCAGAACACCATCGCAACCTAATTCCATTGCAATCGTAGCATCAGAAGCTTGACCCAAACCCGCGTCAATAATTAATGGTAGCTTTGTTTGATTTCTAATAATTTGGATATTTACTTTATTTTGAATACCAAGACCTGAGCCAATGGGTGCAGCCAATGGCATTATTGCATCTGCCCCAGCATCTTCTAATCGTTTAGCCATTAATGGATCATCATTACAATAAACCATTACTTTAAAACCTTCTTTAGCTAGAACTTCTGTTGATTTTAAAGTTTCAATCATATCTGGAAATAAATTTTGCTTATCTCCAAGAACCTCTAGTTTGACCAACTTCCATCCTCCTATTTCTCTAGCAAGTCTTAATGTTCTTAATGCTTCTTTTGAGTTAAAGCATCCAGCTGTATTAGGCAAATATGTAATTTTTTTTGGATCAATATAGTCCATTAGAAGTGGTTTTTTTTTATCAGTTATATTTACTCTTCTTACCGCAACAGTTACAATTTCAGCTCCAGAAAGTTTAATAGCTTTCGCGCACTCAGACATGCTTTTATATTTACCAGTGCCAACAATTAATCGAGAATTAAATCTTTTTTTTGCAATTATTAATTTATTAACTTTCACTTAACCACCTCCAATAAAATGAACTATTTCAATTTTATCTTTTTTTTTTAAAATTATTTTGTTAATTTTTTTTTTATCTATTATTTCTTGATTAAGTTCAATTGCTACTTTTTTCATGGGAATTTTAAGATTTTTTACCAAATCTGACATTTTATATTTATCCGATATATATTTAACTTTACCATTTACTCTAATTTCTATTTTTTTTATTTTTCTCATCGTATATAAGTGTTGAATGAATAATAAAATTATTATTATTAATGGTCCAAATCTTAATCTATTAGGTGAAAGAGAACAATCACAATATGGATCAATAACTTTTGAAGAATTAAAAATGAATTGTTTAAAAAAATCAAATGAGATTGGAATTAATTTGGAGTTTGCTCAATCAAATATAGAGGGTGAGCTGGTAAGTTTAATTCAACATGCTAGAAATGAATATGATGGCATGATAATCAATGCAGCAGGATTTACTCATACATCTGTTGCTATTAGAGATGCACTTGATTTATTCAAAAAACCAATAATTGAACTACATATTTCAAATATCTATAAAAGAGAGGAATTTAGGCATAAGTCATTAATTAGTGATATAGCGACAGGAGGAATTTTTGGTTTAGGAGCTGAAGGTTATATTTTGGCCATAATTTCAATACAAAAGATTTTACAAAATGAAAATAGATAAAAGTATTATTAAAGAATTAAGTGACTACTTGGATGAGTTTAATCTTACTGAAATAGAAATTACAGAAAAAGATACTAAAATTAAGGTATCAAAAAACAATGTGTCTATAAGCAACCAGCCAGTTTTAACTACAACTTCACAAACNACTCAAAACGAAAGCACTGCTAGCGTTTCTAATACAAAATCAGGAACTGAAGTTACTTCACCAATTATTGGGACTGCTTACCATGCGCCAGAACCTGGAGCAAAAAAATTTGTAGAAGTTGGTAAAAAAATTAAAAAAGGTGAAACCATAATGATTGTTGAAGCAATGAAGACAATGAATCACGTTCCTTCAACAGCTGATGGTATTGTAAAAGAGATTTGTGTTGAAGATGGACATCCAGTTGAGTTTGGCCAAACTATTATCATTCTAGAATAAATTAATGTTTAAAAAAATTTTAATTGCAAACCGAGGGGAAATTGCAGTTAGAATTATTAGAGCTTGTAAAGAATGGGGAATTTCAACAGTAGCTGTCCACTCTGATGTTGACAGAGAGAGTATGCATGTACGAATGGCTGATGAAAGTGTTTGTATAGGTTCTCATCAACCTGCAAATAGTTATTTAAATATTCCAAACTTAATGTCTGCAATTGAACTAACTAACTCAGATGCTGTTCATCCTGGATATGGATTTTTATCTGAAAATGCAAATTTTGCAAAGATTCTTGAAGACAACAAAATAAGCTTTATTGGTGCATCCTCAAAACATATTAAAATGATGGGTGATAAAATCCAAGCTAAAAAAATAGCTAAAGAAAATGGTTTACCAGTAATTGAAGGTTCTGAGGGAGGTGTCACTGATATTGCTCAAGCTAAAGAGTTATGTAAAGAAATTGGTTTTCCTGTATTAATTAAAGCTTCAGGTGGTGGTGGTGGAAAGGGTATGAAGATTGTCTACAAGGAAGAAGAGTTTGAAACTTTGTTCTCTACTGCAAAATCAGAAGCTCAAAAATATTTTGGTAATGATGAAGTTTATATTGAAAAATTTTTTCAAAACCCTAGACACATAGAAGTTCAAATTTTAGCAGGTAAAAACAATGTTGTTCACCTTCATGAAAGAGATTGTTCGGTTCAAAGAAGACATCAAAAGTTAATTGAAGAAACACCAAGTCCAGTTCTGAATGATGAGATAAGAAAAGATTTATTTGAGAGAACAGTAAAAATGGTAGAAAAAATTGGTTATATGGGTGCCGGTACCGTAGAATTTATTTATGAAGATGGAAAATTTTACTTTTTAGAAATGAATACACGAGTTCAAGTTGAACACCCAGTAACTGAAATGGTTACTGGCATTGATATTATTAAGGAACAAATTTGGATTGCATTTTCAGGAGAAACAGCGCTTAAACAGAACGACATAAAACCAAGAGGCCATGCCATTGAATGTAGAATTAATGCTGAAGATGCAAGTAAAAACTTTCAACCATCACCAGGAACAATAGGCATGTGTCATCAACCATCTGGCTTTAGAACAAGAGTAGATGGAGCTATATTTCAAGGCTACAAGGTAACTCCTTATTATGACAGTATGGTTTGTAAATTAATTTGCCATGGAAGAAATAGAACTGAAGCAATTCAAAGAATGAATAGATCTTTGGATGAATTTGTTATTGAAGGGATAACAACAACTATTCCATTACATAAAAAACTATTAAGTCATAAGAAGTTTATTAATTCTGATTTTAATGTAAGCTGGTTAGACAAAGATACTATTGTCTAATAACAATTTATAAGCCAAACATCGTATACTGGATGATCAAAAGGAGTTATTGACGGACTTGAGGAAAACATCCACCCATTAAATACAAATACCTCATTATTATTTTCATCTGTTAGATCTTTAACCTGTATATATGCGGTAATTTCTGGATTATCGTCAAACTCTGAATTTTTGCATTTTAAACTTCTAATAGATAAATCTTTAAATTTAATCAATTCTCCATTTTTTAATTTAATTAGAGTATTCTTAGAGCTTATTTTGTCTAGAATCTTTAAGTCTGTAAAATTGCCTTCGGTTTTATTTTGTGCAAATGAAGTGTTAAATAAAAAAAAATAAACTAAAAAATATAAAAGAGAAAAATTTAATTTATTCTTTCCAGCTAGAATATTTTTTTTT
>JGI24539J26755_10001465_pt1 | contig 10929 bp, 10 predicted proteins | sample NorSeaMetagenome_2_FD_26755 | JGI IMG/M metagenome (IMG submission 26755)
GCCATCGCCATCGCTGTCATTCCAATTAAAATTCCTTATGCCAAGATTATTATTTGAATTATCAAACACATAAATATCCTGAGAATTTAATATACCATCGCCGTCGATGTCTCCTTCATCAGGCAAACAAGATTGAGTTTTGTCGTAATAATTACACAGAATAGTGTCGATACGGGCAGTCACCAAAGCTGCTGTTCCTAAGCCAAAGTTTTTCTCCAAGTCCTCCCAACGACCAGCGCTTCCCGTAGTGGCAGACAAACGCTGATGAATTACATAGAACTCCGCCATCGTCTTTGGGACAAGGTTTTTATAATTATCCAGCCTTTGCTCAAACTCTACGGGCACAGTTAAGCTCGCTAATACTTGTTTAGTGTCGGCTGTTACCGGAACACCCCAAAACTCAAACACGGGTACCAAGTTTAATCTCAGAGCATTGGATGCCGTAATGACAAAATAATCATCCTCTAAACCATAATTAACCGCTTTACCTTCCAAAACGCCTTGATCATAAAACGCCTTATGAATAGATCCTACGTTGTCCCATCCGAACATCTTTGCTAAATCAACAAGCCGTGCCCAACTTCGTGTTTGGTATCTGACCTCATTGTCCCACTCATCAAGACATAGCCGACGACCTTTTTGCCAGTTCGGCGATAGCATTGTATCTAAAGCGGAATCATCGAGCGTATATTGCTGGAAACCCGAGTATTTTAATGCTGTGTCTAAATCGGCCCCGAGGACCTTATTGTAGGCAACCGCGGCAAGCATATGAACATTTGACTCTGCCTCCTGACAACTTAATGTAGGTTGGTTATGAAGATGTCCCCATTCGTGCCACAAGATAAATGCTGAATTAAGTTGTCGCTCCCTATCAACATTAGCGTTTGCTTCAAAAAAATCTTTGTTTAAATATTGCCATGGCGAGAACCAAGAATAGTCTGTTGTTGCAGTGATCTCTGGCGAATCATTTGACCAAACGTCTCCAAAAATAGGATAACTCGCAGCCATAGCAGTGCCACTAACCGTGATTTGGGCATCTGTAGCAAGCCACTCCGATCTTATTCTCTTTAATGGTCTGCCAGTCATAGTGCTAATTGAGTCAAACATTTCACCAAAGACGTCAACTAATCCTTGAGGATTTGCGGCCTCATTACGGACATTAATCCGCTGAGTTGTTGTGAATTTCTCGCTAGTTATCTCAAACCAAGGAACCTGATGCAAAGACAAATCAGAAGTAAATTCTGCTAAATCTGAACTATGACCCTCTAAATCCAGAGTTGAATACATGGGCATTTTGACTGCCCCAGCAACAGTCACCTTGACCTTACCTAGACTGGAACCATCTGGAACCTCAAAATAGAGCCCCCCTCCAAACGGATTCGCAATTTTTATCTGTTGTTGATCTATAGCAAATGTATTGGAGATGCGAGGAAACCGAGAGAAATAGGTATAGTTTCCGGCTTCAAGATCAAAACGATGTATTCCTATACGAGCAATGAGGCCTTGATTAATCGCTGAAGCTTCAAAGTCCAAAGTTACCATCTCTCCTGGTGCCACATAGAGTCCTGTTGGCCTAAACACCGTTTCTTGACCATTAAAGGTAGATCCTGGATCTGTTACATAATCACCATCAAATTCTATTGATTTGACAATCCTAGGAGCGTCAGTCGAAACTATGCCGGGAAATACGTCAGCATCCTCGAACCTCATCCCTGAAACTGTATTAAGCGTGTCTGACACAAATAAATTATCAAATATCCATTGCTGCAGGTAAAAAGCTAATATTTTTTCAGGAGAAAACTGACTTGGATACAGTTCTTGCCTATCAAAAATTGGCGGATATTTAGCAGAATAGGCTTCAATAAACTCCATTGCTTCTGATGCAATGCCATCCCAATCTCCGCCAAACCGAGTCAAAAATGATTGACTAATTTGACTAAGCTCCGCGGCAGATAGTATGGTTTTCTCATTAATATGGTCTGTCATGCTTTTTAATAGAGCAGACATCTCTCCAGCATTCGCCAAAGTTTTTGGAGACATAATGTGCAGATAATCCAACACTAATGTTGAATCGTGAACTCTCGGGTCACAGCATCCTATATCTGCAATAGGAAACCCACCGGCAAATATTTGTAATTTATCCAAACCATGGGCTTTGTTGTAATAATCACCACCTGAGAGCAGGGTTATCAGTTTAGATATATCTGCGCGACGCGCTTCGCCCAAAACCATACTTTGCGAGCTTCCATTTAAAATAAAGTCCACTCGCGGTGTCGTCGCATTTAAACGAAAAATAATACTCAAATTTTGCCAGCTATGAGGGTCTATATATGCGAGTGTTTTTACGTATCCTTCCACATCATTATAGGGAGGCTGGAGTCCTGAGCCCTCGCCTACTTGGAACTGTAGTAACCAAGATCCGCTTTCCTCACGTACTAAGAGAGTAAACCCCTCGTCCCTTTGATCTGTAGTCGTAGTGGTCAAAATCTCTCGAATAAATAACTTTTCCGAACTTATGGTCACCGCATTATCAAATTTGAAACGTAAGTCGAATTGAACCGGTTTATTGAAATCAAAGAATGTGGATACACTTGGCGGCGTTGCTAAAAATTGGCCATTAGCTAATGACACATTGCCATTTTCATAACTTGGTTGGGAAGAGTGATCTAAAATCATTGGCACTAGGCGTGAATTCATAACTACCTAACATATTAACCAGGTTTTGATCACCAGAAAGACTATCACCAAAGTTATAATAAAATTCTTCGGCCTCAAGCTCCGGTGTCCAGAAGAAAGTCAGTAAAGCAACGAGTAATAAACAAAATTTTATATTCATATTTAGATCAATTCCGCGAAAAGACAAAGAGTATCNGCTTGAGTCAAGAAGACTACAAGAGAGTAATTCTAATTGCTTACTCTATGGAAGAATAGATAAAAGACAAATATGCTTTGAGATACTCTTGAGTGGGCGAGAACTCGCTCGGCGCGAGGAAAGATGCTTAAAAAATGGTGGGCCGTCCGCGACTCGAACGCGGGACCAATTGGTTAAAAGCCAACTGCTCTACCAACTGAGCTAACGGCCCTCAGAGGAGGTGCGTATCATACTGACCAGATGATAAAATTCAAGCGTTATTTTGATATCTTGTAGGGTCTTTTACTCCTGCCTCTTCAAAGCCTTGTGCACGCAGTCGGCAACTGTCACATTTACCGCAAGCAACACCCTCAAAATCAGCCTGATAACATGAAACTGTCTGGCCATAATCTACTCCAAGCTCTAATCCCGCTTGAATAATTTGGGCTTTACTCATATCAATAAGGGGTGCCTCAATGGATAACTTATTTCCCTCTACCCCCGCTCGAGTAGCAAGATTAGCCATAGCTTCAAAACTGGCAATATATTCAGGCCTACAATCTGGATAACCTGAATAATCGACGGCGTTAACGCCAACAAATATCTTGTTAGCCTCAATCACTTCAGCCCAGCCCAAAGCAATTGATAAAAAGACGGTATTTCTGGCGGGCACATAGGTTACCGGAATACCTGTCGTTTCTTGCTCCGGTACCGCTATTTCAACGTCGGTAAGTGCCGACCCACCGATTGATTTTAAGTCAAGTTTGATAACCTTGTGTTCGACCACCGACATAGATTCAGACACTCGAACCGCAGCATCAAGTTCTGAGCGGTGTCGCTGCCCATAATCAAAACTCAACGTATAGCACTGGTAACCTTGCTGAACAGCNATCGCTAAAACAGTAGACGAATCTAAACCACCGGAGACTAAAATAACGGCCTTATCAGACATTGACGGACAACCTTTTACTGGAGGTTTTTATCTAAGAAATTACGNGCTTTAGCGGCCGCGCCACCTGGGCTTTGAGCCACTTGTTCGAGCAGATTTCTAGCACGGTCGACCTCACCCAACTGAAAATATATCTTACCTAACTTAAATCTGGAATCCATTGCTTTTGGATGATCCGCATGACGTTCAACAATGTTAGTAAACGCTTGCCTTGCAAACTCTGTGTCACCTTGCAATAGATATATTTCACCCAACCAATAATGAGCATTCGCAGCGAACGGACTTCCAGGATAAGTTTCTAAATGCATCTTTAGGGCAACCGCAGCCCCTTCAATATCTCTCTCCTTAAGAAGCTTTTTTGACGCTGCATTATAGTCGGCTTTGACCAATGACTCATCATCAACAAGATCTGAGATTACACCTACGGGGGATGTACTTACATCCACCGCAGCACTTTTTCCAGAAGAGGCTAAAGCGGCTTGTGCATCCTCTGAGTCAAGAATAGCAACAGGGCTGGTGAACCGATCAGAAACTGCAGACTCATTTATGTTACGTCCAAGGCCTAAACGGCGATCAAGATCAAGATAGTCATCAAGTTGGCGCTGTTTGACCTGCTGTAGGTCATAGGAGAGCTCTTCTACCAACCCCCGCAACATTCTGACCTCTTCTTGCAGGTTCTGCATAATGTCATAGCGGCTACTCGCTAACTCCACGACTGGACTAGACATGTACTCCGTAACGACGCTGTCAGCGTTAGACGCAGACGTTTTAGCCGCATCTACAATCGGAACAAGATCTTGAGCCATAGCAATGGAAGGTATACTCAAAAAGAGGACGCAGAGTCTTGGGCCTAATTTCATTTCAGCTCACTAGTGGCTAATGTTCGTGGAAAAATCAGCGACTGAAGTCATTCAACTCCAGCCACCCGATAGACTGGCTGTATAACAGACAACAACGCTAACTCTACTTGAGTTCAACTCTACGATTCATGCTCCAAGCCGCGGCATTGCTACCAAAAGAAGCCGCTCGCTCTTCACCATAGCTGACCACCTCAATCATACTGCCCGAAACACCTTGCAGAATCATGAAATCTTTAACTGCGTTAGCTCTGCGCTCACCTAGAGCCATATTGTATTCGCGTGTACCACGTTCATCAGCATGACCTTCTAGACGCACTGCTCGTGGATTACTCATCAAAAATTGAGCATTCTCAATCAGCGCCGCTCGAGAGTCATCGCTGAGCACTGCTTTATCGAATGCAAAGTAAAACACAGTATCCGCAGAGTTAACCGACTCAGCGGCGGCTTCAGCCATTGCTGCTGCTTTCTCTGCTTCCATCTCCATCTCCATCTCTAGAGACGCAGTTTGGACAGTAGTATCTTCAATCGTAGATGTAGTTTCATCAACCGGAGCCGAACTACAGCCGGCAAGTAATACTGACAAACATAGAATAGGAAGACCGAATTTATTTGCAGAAATATTCATTTATTGCTCCTTAATAAAATTATAGGTGATTGTATCATGTTAACTAAAGCGTTCATCTCAAGAACGGCGACCACGCTGGTTCTCTTACGTCACCAGATTTAGCGGGTAAAAAATATTTAACGCCCGCATCTAACGACACGGCAGACAAAATTCCTCTATCGCCCTGCTTTGTCGCATAAATTACCATTGCCCCGTTGGGTGCCACTGTCGGAGATTCGTCTAAACGAGTCTCCGTCAGCTCTAACATTCGACCAGTGACCAAATCAAGTGTTGCGATATGAAAAACACCAGATGCGCGATGGACCACGACCAAAGTGCGTCCATCAGGCGCTAGGCTAGGTCGAGCATTATAGTTACCTTGGAATGTTATTCGTTGCACCGCCTTAGTTGCAACCGTTAATTTATAAATTTGTGGAGTACCTCCCCTATCAGAGGTAAATAATAGGCTTTTTCCATCCGGAGTCCAAGTCGGCTCGGTATCAATAGCAAAATGGCGAGTCATTCGCGCAAACTTACTTGACTCAAGATCCAAGATATAAATCTCAGGATTTCCATCTTTGGACAGCACTAAAGCTAACTGTTTACCATCTGGTGACCATGATGGAGCGCCATTAAGCCCTCGGAAATTAGTCAATTGCTTTCGAGCGGCTGTAGTTAAGCTCTGTCGGAAAATTGCCGGCCTACCGGTCTCAAAGGACACATAAGCTAATTCATCACCCAAAGGAGACCACGCCGGAGACATGATCGGCTCTGAGGATTTGAGCATTATCTTCTCTCTAGCACCATCAGAGTCTGACACATTTAATCGATACACTAAGCTGCCGTCTTTTTGTTTTGCTGTGACATAGGCCAGACGTGTACTGAAAGCGCCTCTAATACCCGTTATTTCTTCATAGACCTTATCGCTCGCCAAGTGCGCGAGATCCCTGAGTTGTCCCTCTACTCCTTTAACGCTGTGCTTAAAGACCGTCTTTTGAGCGTTTACATCGAGCAAACTAAAACTCAACTCAAGAGCGCCCTCTGTGAGTAACGAGACTGAACCCACAATTAAATATTCACTACCCAGTAACCGCCAATCTCTAAAATAAACATCCTCAGGTTCAGAGGGAAATGCGAGCATATTGGCGCGAGGAATCGTTTTGAACAGACCACTTCTTTGCAAATCTGACTCGACAATTGCACTAACATCTTCAGTTAGTTGAACACCGGACATTATCATCGGCGACACAGCAACCACAGTAGGTTGATCATTACCTTGGGTAACGCGAATCACTAACTCACTCCACGCAGTCAATGGATAGATAATTAGTGTGAGGGATAGCAGAACTACAGAATAAGGATTCCGCAACGATACTGTTTTGTGTGCCATCTTATCTCCGTTATTTTATAACCTAAGGTCTTGCGGACTAAATGAAACATCGACTTCTCGAAACTTCTTTTCAAATAAACTAGGCGACATTTGCTGCAATTCAACAAATGGTGCCGCTTTGAACGCCGCCTGCTCTACCGAACGATCAAAAGCCGAATCNCCACTGGACTTTAATACGGTCACTCCAACAACACGGCCGGTAGGGACCAACTGCAATCTAATCAAGGTTTCCATNCCTCTCCTAGCGCTNGGGGGGCGACTCCAATTCTCCGACAGACGTTGCTGAATAAGCTGTCGATAACTGTTTGCTTCTTCCTCTCCTTCCTGCACATTAATCAAAACTTGCTCATCCGCAAGAGCCTGTGCAAATTCTGCCGCCACTTGCTCACGCTGCAACTCAGCCAAGCGCTCACGTTCAAGCCTTTCACGCTTTAATTTATCTAACCGCTCCTCTTCACGCTCAAGATCAGCCTGCGCTCGCTTTAATTCATCAGCTTTTTTTTGTTTCGCCTTGGCCAACTCTAAGCGACGCTGTTTTTCCCGCTTCTTGATTGCACTGTTACTTTTAATTTTCTTTGGTTTGCTCACTATCTTTTTCTTTGGCGCTAATTGGACGAGCTTCGCATTGATGTATTGCGGTTGTATTATTATGGATTTGGTATCCTNGCTACTCGGGATCATCAGTACACTCAACACTAANGCATGTACGCAAAGACTGCCGATAACNCCAATGCCATAACTGAGAGACTTATTCATACTACTNCTGAGCAGGCTCAGTAACCAACCCAACCGATATTGCTCCGGCAAGCTGTAATTCACTCATTAGAATTACCACAGTACCGTAGTCCACCGACGCATCGCCCCAAACAAGAATCGGTGTCTGAGGCTGTTGGCTCAGGATTTTTGTCACACGCTCTTTAACGCGCCCCAATGACTGTATTTCATTGTTTCCTTTGACATCAATCCAGTAAGTACCGTCCGCTTTTATAGAGACGATAAACGGCTCTTGGTCTTTACTATCCATCGGTGCAGAATTAGCCGTCGGTAGCTCAACCTTTACCCCCTGCATCAGCAGCGGCGCCGTGATCATGAATATAACCATTAGAACTAAGGTGACATCGATGTAGGGGACTACATTGATTTCAGCTACCAATTTACGTTTCGGTTTTCTTCGCTTCACAAACCCTAAACTCCAAAATCCAATCTATCTCGAGTAAACCTGTCGATGTAAAATGCTGGAGAACTCATCTGAAAAGGTCTCATAGCTTGTATTAATCCCCTCAACCTTTGCCGCGTAGCGATTGTAAGCTATTACAGCCGGTATGGCCGCAAATAGGCCCATCGCTGTGGGTATTAATGCCTCAGAAATACCCGGCGCGACAGCGGCCAAGGTTGCCTGCTGCATCATGCCCAACCCTCTTACTGTGTCCATAATTCCCCACACGGTACCCAACAAACCNATATAAGGACTCACCGAGGCAACATTGGCAAGAAAAGGTAAATTAACGCCCAACTTTTCGTCCTCTCGAGATAATGCAACTCGCATTGCTCTATCGGTACCTTCCATCACCGCATCAGGATCAACTTTATCCGACTGCGACAATCGATTAAATTCTCTAAAACCTGCCCTAAACACATTTTCAATACCATCCGATGTACCTATGTCCTTGGCCTTCTGAGTCAACTCTTGATAATACTCCGCTAAATCAACACCCGACCAAAACGTGTCCTCGAACGCTCTAAAATTATTTTGTGCTTGGCTGAGAAAAATTCCNCGCTGAACAATCATAATCCAAGACATTACAGACGCAATGAATAAGATTCCCATAACCGCTTGNACTAGCACGCTAGCATTTACAACTAACGCGAGAATGGACAGATTTTCTTCATTCACTGGTTTACACTCCAATTTCCGNCCATAAGGCCATTTAATTTTTGAACCATTAGCGCTGGCATTGCCGCTGGCTTCTTGGTCAATGCATTTAAGCAGGCCAATTTGACGTGCCCTTCACACAAAAGTGTATCGCCTCTGTAAACATTTTGGCTCATTGACAGAGTCACTTTTTTAACCGTCTCTACAGTTGCAGCCACACTAATTTCATCATCTAATACCGCNGAGCTATGATATTTAATTTGCACCTCATGAACTACCAACTGCAATCCATCAAAAAGAGCGGGCTTACCATAACCTAAGCTACGCAGTAGCTCAGTCCTAGCGCGCTCCATAAATTTAAGGTAATTAGCGTAGTAGACAATGCCACCGGCGTCTGTGTCTTCAATATAGACACGCATCGGCACAGAAAATTCAGTCATCCATGGCATCCATTTGTTGCTGTATACGTTTTGGACTTTTAAGACCAAAGTGCTCATAGGCCATCCGTGTCGCCATGCGGCCTCTTGATGTTCTCATCAAATAACCCTGCTGAATCAAGTATGGCTCAAGTACGTCTTCGATTGTTCCTCGCTCCTCACTCAGAGCTGCCGCCAAACTGTCCACTCCGACTGGGCCCCCGTCAAACTTTTCCATCAAGGTCAATAGTAAACGACGGTCCTGATGATCAAAGCCACTCTGATCGACATTGAGCATATTAAGTGCCGCATCTGCGGTCTGCTGAGTAATTGATCCATCACCTTTAACTTCAGCGTAGTCTCTGACTCGCCGCAGTAGCCTATTTGCTATTCGAGGTGTTCCTCGAGCTCGGCAGGCAATTTCTTGCGCACCCTGCTCGTCGATTTTCACATTAAGAATATTACTTGCTCGCCGCACAATACTTGCTAGATCTTCCACCGAATAGAACTCTAATCGCTGAACAATACCGAATCTGTCTCGAAGAGGGGATGTTAAAAGCCCAGCTCGTGTAGTGGCTCCCACCAAGGTGAAGGGCGGCAGGTCCAGTTTTATAGAGCGTGCAGCGGGCCCCTCGCCTATAACGATATCTAGCTGGTAGTCTTCCAAGGCTGGGTAGAGAATCTCCTCCACAACTGGGCTAAGTCGATGAATCTCATCAATAAACAAAACATCACCCGANTCAAGATTTGTTAGCAATGCAGCGAGATCTCCNGCTTTTTCCAACACTGGACCCGAAGTGGTTTTAAGATCGACTTTCATCTCATTAGCAATAATATGCGCTAACGTCGTTTTCCCTAATCCAGGAGGTCCAAACACCAAAGTGTGGTCAAGAGGCTCTGCACGACGACGTGCGGCTTCGATAAAGATTTCAAGTTGCTGCTTAACAACAGGCTGACCGACGTATTCCTCTAGGGTTACAGGACGCAANGCTCTATCAAAGCGCTCTTCAGATGCAGAGATGTCAGGAGAAATTAAGCGATCAGGCTCTATCATTGGATAAGGTCTCGAATTTGTCTTCTAGCATACATTGGTGGTGTTAAACTTTCACTAAACAACAAAATTAAACAGGCAACATTTATAAATACCGACGTTTATTTAGATACCATCGACTTTAAGGCTCCTCTAATCAATTGCTCCGCCGTCGTTACTTGATCACTCTCGGTACGACTGATCATTTTAGCGGCATCCTGNGGCTTGTATCCCAACGCTATCAATGCGCTCTCTGCCTCTTGCTGTATATCNGGTCGTTTAACTGCAACACTTGCGTTAGTAGTTACGTCAATGTGATCGATTCGATCTCTCATTTCAATCACTAGTCTCTCTGCGGTCTTTTTACCTACCCCGGGAAGTTTTACCAAGGTTGCAACATCATTGGTGCGTATGGCGTGAGCAAATTCACCCGCTGTCATTCCAGATAGAATACCGAGGGCCATTTTTGGACCCACTCCATTAACTTTAATGAGGGTACGAAACAAGCTTCGCTCTGGTAATGACGAAAATCCGAATAGTAATTGGGCATCATCTCGAACGACAAAATGCGTGTGTAAGGTGACTCCCCCGCCAACCTCCGGGAGTTCAAAAAACGTGCCCAAAGAAACCAGCACCTCATAGCCAACGCCCTGCACATCGACCAGTACGTCCGGTGCAATTTTACTAACGATTATTCCTGTAATTTGTCCAATCATATGCCGTTAATCTCTTTAAATTTTTGGTGTAAGGTACCTTTACTTATGTCTACCACGAGAAAAACCTGTGGTTGTATTCCCCAACGCTGCTTTAGTATGCATGCTATGGGCATGACAAATGGCTACGGCAAGAGCGTCTGCCGCATCTTCAGAGGGTGACTGAGATAATTTTAATAGCTGCTTGATCATCATTTGGACCTGGTTCTTATCGGCAGCCCCAGTGCCTACAACTGCCTGCTT
>JGI24539J26755_10001467_pt1 | contig 10925 bp, 6 predicted proteins | sample NorSeaMetagenome_2_FD_26755 | JGI IMG/M metagenome (IMG submission 26755)
TACCTACACCGGCACCACCGAATAAACCAATTTTACCACCACGACGGTATGGAGCTAATAAATCAACTACTTTAATACCAGTTTCGAAAATAGATGGTTTTGTTTCTAATTCTGTGAATGCTGGAGCATCACGGTGAATTGGTAAAGTTTCATCAAACTTAACTTCACCTTGTTCGTCTACTGGTTCACCGATTACGTTAAAAATTCGACCTAATGTTGGAGCACCAACAGGAACACTGATTGGAGCACCTAAATCTACTGCTTCAACACCACGCTTTAAACCATCTGTCGAGCGCATTGCTACAGCTCGAACTCGGTTATCACCTAATAATTGTTGTACTTCAACAATATTTACTCCATCGTTAGTATCAATCTGAATTGCACTGTAAATAGGTGGTAAGTTTCCATCAGGGAACTCGATATCTAATACAGGACCAATAATTTGAGTAACGTAACCTTTATTAATATTAGTTTTTACCATTTTGACTTAACATATTTAAATATTTAAGAATAAATATACTTTCACGATCAAAATATTTTTATAACGAATAATCAAAATTATATAATTCGTTATTACTTTAGATTAATTAGTTTTTATTAATCCTAAGATTAATTTTTACAAGCCCTGTAAAATATATAGTGATCTTCTAAAGACTTTATTTACCATTATACAGTAATTTAAGTTAAATTGGGTAATAAAATAAAGGGAAATTGTCCAATTAAAATTTATAAAATTATTAATTTTAAAATGAATCTTCTGAAAGAACACGCCCAGTTACCTTTAACCAATTTTGTGCACCAGGATAATTATCTGGCGCCAATTTAAGTGCTTGTCTCCAATATTCTGCAGCTTTATCAAAGAATTCTTTCGCTAATTCTAAATACTCATCTTCTTGCATCTCTAAATCACTATTTTGAGATTGCATTTGCAACGCATTTAAACCTTGTGAATGATAAATTACAGCAATATTGTTTAAACCTTGTGGTAAATTTGAATTTAATTCTAATGCTTGATGATAATATTCAAGTGCTTGGGAATAATTTCCGTTATTACCATAGATTAAACCAATATTGTATAACGTATAACTTCGATCATAAGGATCTTCTTCTAATTGTAAAGCTTCATAGTAATTTTCTAATGCTTCCGCATATTTACCATCGGATTGAGCAGTCATACCTGCCCGGTAATAAGCAAATGCTTCTTTTTCTTGTTTACTTGCAGGTAATACTTTTAATAAAATATCTGCAATTACCGTAAATGTTTTATCAATAAAGTTACTCATTGTGATTTAGTCTTTCCTTAAGATAAAATTATTAAGTTTACTTAATAATTATAGTAAGTAAACCTAATAACTTTGTTTGAAAATTTTCCTTTTTAAGTAGATAAAGTTTTAAAAGCTTTATTCAATTTTTAATTTGAGTAAAATAACTGTATTTCTTTGAATTTTTTTAGATAAATTTTCAATTATGCAATATTTTCTGCCACAAAAGGCAATAAAGATAACATTCGAGCACGTTTTATTGCTTTTGAAATTTGACGTTGTTGTTGAACAGTAACACCTGTAGCACGACGTGGAAGAATTTTACCTTGTTCAGTTATGAATAGTTTTAGTAAATCGATATCTTTATAATCAATTTTTTGATTAATACTAATAGGTGATAACTTTTGTTTTTGTGTAACCATAATTTTAATTATTTATTTAATTTCTTTATGTCCAGTTGTTTTATTACAGTGCTTACAATATTTTTTAAGTTCTAAACGCTCCGGATTATTACGACGGTTTTTTTGTGTAGTGTATCTTGAAACACCATTAGTACGTTTATTTGTATTCGATCTACATTCTGTACATTCTAAGGTAATTAGAATGCGACTACCTTTATTTTTTGCCATAGCAATTTGTATAATATTTTAGGGATATTTTTAGAATACTATTTTGCCTAAAAGTTCTAATCTTATCAAGGTTTTAAATAAAAACTCTTAAAACCTTGTTAAAATAAAAAAATTACCCGAAAAACTTTTAATTTTATTGAAAATATATTAGTATTTCTAAAAATACTAACGATTAAATTAAAAATTTACAGGATTAATAATTATTATTATGGCAAATAATAAATCGGCAAAAAAACGTATTCTAACTAATGAACGAAAAAGATTAAGAAACCGCTACTATAAAGGTTCGTTATCGAAACTAACAAAATTATTCTTACAAGACATAGAAACATACAAAGTGTCACAAGATCTTAATGATAAAGCTCAAGCACAGACTCGATTAAATTCGATATATAGTTTTATTGATAAAAGCCAAAAACATAATATTCTTCACAAAAATAAGGCAGCACGTAAAAAATCACAGTTAGCTGCTCAGTTAAAATTAGCATAAATGCCCCGATTTTTAATATTATCGATCGTAATAACTAATTTGTTGTTAAGAAAATTTTCTCTAAATTTATAAATTTTCTTAACATCTATTATTTTTTGATATTAATTAACTTGAATTAGTGAGTTAATATAAAAACTATTATTACTAAAGACTATGAAGCAATCTTTAAATTATGTTACAGCTTTACCTGATTTTCTTGAAATGCAAAGGGTAAGTTTTTGTTGGTTTATTGCTCAAGGTTTAAATGAAGAATTAATGATGTTTTCTCGTATTCATGACTTTAGTTATAATACAGAATATTTATTATTTGGCCAAGAATATAGTTTGGTAAAACCTGTCTATACAATAGTACGAGCCAAAAAATTAGCTGCAAATTATGCTGTACAACTAGTTATACCACTTGAAGTCCGAAATAAGAAATTAAATAGCGTGCGACATTTCGGACAATTTCCTATTATCAACTTACCTCTTATGACAACTAGTGCTACATTCGTTATCAACGGATGTGAACGTGTTATTGTAAGTCAAATTATCCGCAGTCCAGGAATTTATTTTGAAAAAAATAAAAACCAACGAAAAAAAATATCGTTTAAATCAAAACTATCCGGCCATGCTCATAAACTAGGACCATTTGCTCCAACTGGATTGCCTTGGATAATTCCCCAAAATCAACCATGGGAACCTTGGGTAATTGGAAATAAAATTCAATCCCAAAAAAAAACTAAAGATTCACTTAAATTTTATCCATATTCGGTTCAATTATTTAAAATTTACCGAATTATTACAAAAACATCTAACAAACAAATTAAATTAAAACGTATACAGATCTTTTTATATTGGTTGAAAGCAAATAATATACATTTTAATTCCTCAGCACAATCTCAAAATAAACAATTTTCTCCTCTACTAAACTACTGGAATGTATTATTACGTTATTTAATTAAATATGAAATCGTTGAGCAAGAAGCTTTGTCTAACGGTAAGAATTTTACAAAGCCTTGGTTACAAAAATTAAACCAGACTTTAAATGATTTAGTTAATCAAAATAATACACTAAGTTTTTCACCTAACTCTAAAACAAATAAAGAATATAATTCAAAAATTGATCAATATCAAACATTAATTAATATCAATTATTTCGATAATTTTTTAATGATTGCTTTTTCACAACAAATGAAAAAGTTTCTAAAACTTGAAGAACATATAACTTTATTAAATCAAAACCTTCCGTCAATAAATAATTTCGCAAATACAGATATAAAATTTGCTTTTTATTTCTCAACAAGTTTAAAGGAAGTATTTAAATTTAAAGAATCAACTTTATATTTTGAAAGTTATAGTAAGATTGTTCAATTTAAAGATGATCATCCAATAACAGATCAATATCATGAAAAATATGGAGAAAAAGATCTTTATACTGCAACTTTAATACCAGAATATGGATCATGGATTCGTTTTGGTTTCCAAAAAAGTAGCCGTATTAACCGCTATAAGTATCCTATCAAAAATCAAGAAGATGAAATTAATATTTCAATTGATAAACTAACTCAAAAACCCATAATTCAATTATTAAAGGAAATGGGGTTAACTGATGGTGAAATTTGTTCAAATTTACACCACGCGGATTTCTTCTATTTTACTAAACCGGCATTAACTGGTTCAATTAATTTAAATCAGCCACTACTTAGATTTGATTTAAGATCAGAGTATTATAAAAATATCTCAGAATTTTCGCGAATTTTTGATTCAAGATATTATAGAGTGGGAAAAGTTGGTCGTTTTAGAATTAACAATAGATTAAATCTAAAATTGGCAAATAGAATCCAAACACTAACATATGAAGATATTTTTGCAATTTTAGATTGTCTAATAACTTTATCTATTTCAAAAACAGTTGGCGATGACATTGATCACTTAAAGAACCGTCGTGTTCGTTCAGTTGGTGAACTTTTACAAAACTTATTCCGTGTTGGTTTCCAACGTTTGGTTCGAAAATTAGGTAGTCAAATTAACAAGAGAGAATCAGGTCAAATTTCAAGTTTTAACCTTGTTGGTACTACTGTTAGGGAATTTTTTGGTTCGAGTCAATTATCTCAATATATGGATCAAACAAATCCATTATCTTCTTTAACTCATAGACGTCGAATTAGTGCTTTAGGTCCAGGTGGTTTAGATCGTGATAGAATTAGTTTTGCGATGCGTGATATTCACCCAAGTCATTACGGACGTATTTGTCCTATTGAAACACCTGAAGGTCAGAACGTTGGTTTAATTGCTTCTTTAACAACTTGTGCACGAGTTAATAAATTAGGGTTCTTAGAAACACCGTTTTGGCGCGTAATCAACGGTAAAGTAATCAAAACAGGTAACCCAATTTATTTAACTGCAGATATTGAAGATTTTTATAAGATTGCGCCGGCTGATATTTCAACTAACGACAAAAATTATATAACACAAAATTCGATTCCAGTTCGTTATAAACAAGATTTTATCTCTGTAGCTCCTTATGATGTGGATTTCATTAATATTTCACCTATTCAAGTAGTTTCAGTAGCAACATCTTTAATTCCATTTTTTGAACATGATGATGCGAATCGGGCCTTAATGGGCTCAAATATGCAACGTCAATCTGTACCATTAATGTTTTCACAAAAACCAGTTGTTGGAACAGGGTTGGAGAATCAGATTGCCATTGATTCTGGAATGACAATAAACGCTCAAAGTTCTGGTATTGTAAGTTCTGTTACAGCTGATCAAATTACTGTTAAAGAAGATTCTGGCCGTAAATTAAAATATATTTTACAAAAATATCAACGTTCAAACCAAGAAACTTGTATAAATCACCGCCCTATCGTTTGGAAGGGAGAAAAGATAAAATCTGGTCAGATGTTAACGGATGGACCTAGTATAACAAGTAGTGAACTTGCTTTAGGTCAAAATCTTTTAGTAGCTTACATGCCATGGCAAGGTTATAATTTTGAAGATGCAATTTTAATTAACGAACGTTTAGTTTACGAAGATGTTTTTACTTCAATCCATATTGAACGCTACGACATTGATATTGAACAAAATGACGATGTTTCAGAACAAATAACCTCTAATATACCTAATTTAAGTTTTTCAGAAACACAAAATTTAAATGAAGATGGTATTGTTGAATTAGGGACATTTGTCAAACCTGGAGATATTTTAGTTGGTAAAATTGTTGCTAAAAATGATTCGGAACAATTACCGGAAGCAAAATTACTTCGTGCTATTTTTGGTGCAAAAGCTAAAGGTGTTCGTGATACTTCATTCCGTATGCCAAAAGGTAAACATGGTCGTGTAATTGACCGAGTTACTTTTAATCGACGAACAAAACTTTCATATAAATTTGAAAAGATTCAAATTTTTGTTGCACAAATTCGGAAAATTAAAGTCGGCGATAAAATTGCTGGTCGACATGGGAACAAAGGTATTATTTCTAGAATTTTACCAAGACAGGATATGCCATTTTTACCTGATGGAACACCTGTTGATATTATATTAAATCCATTAGGTGTACCTTCACGCATGAATGTTGGTCAACTTTACGAATGTTTATTAGGATTTGCTGGTCATAAATTAAATCGGCGTTTTAAAATTTTACCATTCGATGAAATGTATGGACCTGAAGTTTCACGTATTTTAATTAATAAAAAATTACGTCAAGCTTCAATTGAAAATGATGAGGCTTGGATTTTTAATCCTTATTCTCCAGGTAAAATGGTCTTAATTGATGGTCGTACAGGTAAAGAATTTGAAAATCCGATTACAGTCGGAAATGCATATATGTTAAAACTTATTCATCTAGTTGATGATAAGATGCATGCTCGTGCAACTGGCCCTTATTCTTTAATTACACAACAACCTTTAGGTGGTAAAGCACAACAAGGTGGGCAAAGATTTGGAGAAATGGAAGTTTGGGCTTTAGAAGGTTTTGGTGCCGCTTTTACATTAAAAGAGCTTTTAACAATTAAATCCGATGATATGCAAGGTCGAAATGAAACATTAAATGCAATTGTTAAAGGGCAACCAATTCCAAATTCTGGTGTTCCAGAATCGTTTAAAGTCTTATTACAAGAATTACGTTCAATCGGGTTAGATATGAGTACTTATCAGATTGAAAAATACAGTTTAAATCAGAAATATGAATTAGAAGTCGATTTAATTGAGACATATGATTCATTATCAAAAACATTCCCACCAACCTCAAATATTGATGACATTTCATTCTAATACTTTAAATCTAATTAATGAAAAATGGTACAATCTGAGAAAGAATTCGATTATATAAAAATAAAACTGGCGTCTCCGCTTCGAATATTACAATGGTCTTATCGGAAATTACCTAATGGTCAATTTATTGGAGAAGTTCAAAAATCTGAAACTATTAATTACCGGACCTTTAAACCAGAAATGGATGGGTTATTTTGTGAACGAATTTTTGGCCCTAACAAAAGTTTTGAATGTGCATGTGGAAAATATAAACTGATTCGGTATGAAGGCTTAATTTGTGAACGTTGTGGTGTTGAACTTACAGAATCACGTGTACGTCGTCATAGAATGGGCCACATCAATTTAATCTATCCTGTAGCACATGTTTGGTATACAAATAGTCGACCTAATTATTTAGCTCTTTTATTAGAAGTCGAACAATGTGAGAAAAATTTAAATACAAGTTGGCAAATTTTACGCTTTTCGTTACCGGGTGTGTATGATCAAGTATTACGTCCTTTCTTTGTAGATTGGCCAACTACTTATACTGATGAATATCTAAAAAATCTTTATAAAAAGTTATGCCGAATGTTTTTAAAATCTTCGATTTCTTGGGCAAGTGAATCGAAACTTTGGTATCAAAAAATTTTTGAAATTTATCAGGAATTACTTTATTCTAAAGCAGAAAGTTTATTTCAATTTGTAGATTTTATTGAAACTATAGATTTTGAAAATGATATAGATCCAGTTAATTCAGTGTTTGATTTTTTCGAGAATGAAAAAATGATCGAATTAATCGATCCAGTTAATATTACAAATAAAATCTTAAATTCACGTGATCCGGTACAAATAGATTTACCAGATCCTGCAAATGATATCTTTTCTTTCTTAGATATATTCCCTAAAGAACAACGTAAAGAATTAATCAGAACTTTAATTCAAAAATCAAATACTGTAAAATCTTTAGATGCAAGAATTAAACGTATTAAATTATCATCTTTAGCATATTTTATTGCTGAAGATGAGATTTCATATTACGGTTTACATTGGGATTTACAACAATATCGTCGCTCTCGTGAGTTAGGATTTACAACTTATCCTTTAAAACCGGAACCAAAACCAAGACTACAAAACCGTCGTTATAATACGCCAAAATATTTGCTTAGAATGACACCAACATATTTAATTGGTTCAGTTTTAATAAAGAAAGAATTAGAAAATTTAAATATTGTTGAAGAAATTCAAAAAACACGTAAATTTATTACTATTTGTAGCAAATTATTACATAAAGAAAAACCTATTTATTATTTCTTAAGATGGTTCAGAAAATGGGAATTACAACGGGTTTATAAACTTCGGGATCAATCAATTAAACGAATTAGAATTCTTGAAAATTTGCTCGCTACAGGTTCTAATCCAGCTTGGATGATTTTAACAATTTTACCTGTTATTCCTCCTGCTTTACGACCTATGATTCAGTTAGAAGGTGGAAGGTTTGCTACTTCTGATTTAAATGAATTATACCGTCGTATAATTACACGAAATAATCGTCTACTTCGTTTACTTGAAATCGATGCCCCGCAATTAATTATTCGAAACGAAAAACGAATGTTACAAGAAGCAGTTGATACTTTAATTGATAATGGAAAACGAGGAAAAATTGCTTTAAGTGCTAATAATCGACCACTAAAATCTTTATCCGATATTATAAAAGGTAAACATGGTCGTTTCCGTCAAAATTTATTAGGAAAACGAGTTGATTATTCAGGCCGTTCAGTAATTGTTGTAGGACCAAGTTTAAAATTAAATCAGTGTGGTTTACCATATGAAATGGCTTTGGAGTTATTCCAACCATTTGTCATTCGAGAAATGATTAATCAAGGTTTAGCAAGCAATATGAAAATTGCCAGAAACTTGATTGAACAGAAAGAACCAATTTTAACCCCAGTTCTCGAAAAAGTACTAGCAAATCATCCGATCTTTTTAAATCGTGCCCCTACTTTACATAGATTAGGTATCCAAGCCTTTGAGCCTATTTTAGTCCAAGGGCGTGCAATCAAGTTACACCCACTTGTTTGTTCCGCTTTTAATGCGGATTTCGATGGTGATCAAATGGCAGTTCATATACCTTTATCATTAGAATCTCAATCTGAATGTTATATGTTAATGTTAGCTCCTTATAATTTCTTATCTCCTGCAAATGGAGAGCCGATTATACTTCCAAGTCAAGATATGGTATTAGGTTGCTATTATTTAACTGTTCCAAATATTAAAGGGTTATTAGGATCTAATCATTATTTCACAAATCTTGATGATGTCCTTCTTGCTTATAATCAAGATCAAATTGAATTGCATAGTTCAATTTGGATTCGTTACAATGATACAGAAATTGAACCTTCTAACTTTATTAAAAGAGTTCAATTAAAAGATGGAAGTTATATTGAATGCTATGAGAATATGCAAATTCGAAAGGATAAAACAGGTGATTTTATTGTTCAATACTTACAAACAACAACAGGCCGAGTTATTTTTAATTATACTGTCCAACAGACATTAAATCTTTTATCGTAAATAATTTATGTTAAGTTAAATGAAGAATTAAAAGTTTTATGAAAAATTACTTATATCAAAACACATTAGTTAGTAAAAAGCAACTAAAGCAGCTACTAGCTTGGAGTTTTACAAAGTATGATTCCATGCAAGCCTGTTCATTAGCTGATGAATTAAAGTATTTAGGTTTTAAATACGCAAGTAAAGCTGGTATTTCAATTAGTATTGAAGATTTGAAAGTACCGTTTAATAAAAACTTACTTTTACAAATTGCAAATCAAGAAATTAAGAGTGCCGATAAATTACATGCTAAGGGTAAAATTACAGACGTTGAACGATTTCAAAAAATTATTGATACCTGGAACTTAACAAGTGAATCTTTAAAAGATGAAGTTGTTTCATATTTTAAAAATTATGACCCTTTAAATTCCGTTTATATAATGGCATTCTCAGGTGCACGAGGAAATTTATCTCAAGTACGTCAACTTGTTGGTATGCGTGGTTTAATGTCTGATCCGAGTGGAGAAATTCTTCAATTACCTATTAAAAAGAATTTCCGAGAAGGTTTAACAATTACAGATTATTTAATGTCCGGTTATGGTGCTCGTAAAGGTATTATTGATACAGCTTTAAAAACTGCGAATTCTGGTTATTTAACTCGGCGTTTAATTGATGTTTCACAAGATATTATTATTAGAGAGAAAGATTGTTTAACAACTCATTCTTGTCTTGTTGAAAATAAAAAAAATTCTGCATATGGTAAAATTTTAGGTCGTTTAATTAATAAACCAATCTATGATTTGGAAACAAAAGAATTAATTGCAGATATTAATACTCAAATTACGCCAGATTTAATCAGAACATTAAAGCAAAAAAATATAAAAAGTTTTTATATTCGTTCTCCGTTAACGTGTAATTTATACCGTTCTGTCTGTCAAAAATGTTACGGTTGGGATTTAGCGAGTGAAAATTTAATTGATATTGGTGAGGCCATTGGTATTATCGCTGGTCAGTCAATTGGAGAACCTGGAACTCAGTTGACAATGCGAACATTCCACACTGGTGGTATCTTTACATCTGAAATTAAAGGGAAAATTCGTAGTCCAATAAGTGGTATTATAAAATTTTCGAAACGACTTAAGCGTTTACCAGTAAGAACAACGAGAGGTGAAGACGTATTATTAACAAAAAATGCTGGTTCTCTATTAATTATTCCAGAATCACGTGAAGAACAACCTATTAAACTTGAATTATTCCGAAATACAATTGTTTTTTATAAAAATAATCAATACATTCCAAAAAATGCTATTTTAGCAGAATTAGTAGATGATGAAAAACAAACTCGTACTGAAGTTAAACCAGTTTTAAGTACTTCCTCAGGTGAAGTTTTTATCCCACGTTTAACAAATAACTTGAATCTTACTAATCAAGCGAAATTAATTTGGATTCTTTCTGGACAAGTTTATAAAGCCCCTATTAATTCTTTTTTAAATTTATCAAACGATTATAAAATTAATAAAAATAGTTATATTTTTAGAACAAAAATAATTAATGATTTTCAGGGATTTAGTTCTTTTGTTAATAAAGAGCCAAGCTTATTTCAACGTTCTTTACAATTATTATTAAATCCATCTTGGGATTTACCGAATTCAAATATTCAAAGATTATCAACCAATTTATTGGATAATAGTTATATTTTAAATTTTAAAGATTTACGTTATTTTATTGATTTAAAATTTAAAAACTCAAAAATTGTTA
>JGI24539J26755_10001468_pt1 | contig 10924 bp, 9 predicted proteins | sample NorSeaMetagenome_2_FD_26755 | JGI IMG/M metagenome (IMG submission 26755)
GCCGGGTTGGGGTGGGGTTGAGATGATGATTTTGTGAACAGACCCAATCCACCTACTTTATATGATTTATTGATAATATTTGGTAGTATTATATTATTTTTCATCTATAAATAATATATAAAAAAAAACAAATATAATGAAATATAATGAAATATAATAAATGTATTTAAATGAAAAAGGTTATTTAGAATTATTAAAGAATGTATTAAAAAACGGTGAGAATATTGAAAATAGAAATGGAAATACATTGAGTACATTTGGAAATATGATAAAATTTGATAATATTAATAATAATTTTCCTTTATTAACTACAAAAAAAATTTATTTCAAAGGTGTTTTGGAAGAGTTATTATGGTTTTTAAAAGGATCTACAAATGCTAAAGAATTACAAGATAAAAAGGTTCATATATGGGACGGTAATTCTACACGAGAATATTTAGATGCAAATGGTTTTGAAAATTATGAGGTAAATGAATTGGGACCTATATATGGTTGGCAATGGCGATCATTTGGTAAAAAATATAGTACAAACGGTGATGAAAATGGTGTAGATCAAATAAGATATATTATTCAAGAATTATTAAAACCAAATAATAGTAGAAGAGCAATTTTGACAGGTTGGAATCCATTACAATTAAATGAAATGGCATTACCACCATGTCATATGATTTATAATTTTTATAAAAATTCAGAAGGATTATCGTGTTTAATGACAATGCGAAGCAGTGATTTATTTTTAGGATTACCTTTTAACATTGCGAGCACAGCAATATTAACAAAAATAATAGCAACAGTATTGCATATGGATATTAAAAGTATAGCAATATCTATAACAGATGCACATATATATGAGGAACATAAAAGTGCAGTAGAAGAACAATTAAATAGAAATATAATTACAAACAGTGAAATCAAATTAAAAATAATATCAAAACCACCATCAATAAAAAGTACAATAGATGAAAAAATAAATTGGATCAATAATTTAAAATATAGTGATTTTGTATTAGAAGATTATAATCCACATTCGGCAATAAAAGCAATTATGAAATAAATTAATAACATCCTGCTTCAGTCCATGGAATACCACATGATTTAGAATAAGCACATCTAAATTTATTATAATTATCTATTTTTTTATTTTTAGCATAATCAAAATCTTTTTTAGCTAAATATAATGGATATACAGAATCGCATTTCAAAGGGATTTTTTCGGCACCCTCTGGATAATGGTAGCCATTTACATCTCTTAGAGCTTTTGGAGAGTTTTTTATTAATTCTTCTTTTCCATCACTATGAATTTTATAAGTATATCCTGACATTTTTGCAGCTGCTTTTCTAAATTCAATATATTCATCTGTTTCGGTATTTAATCCTGTTTTATTCACAAAATCGCTTGAATCTTTATGTTTTAAATCAACAACCAAGTTACTATCAAACGGATCGGGATTATCAAGTGTTTTTGTGTATCCCCGGTCCTCTCTGAGTAATGCATTATTATATAATGCATTACTTGTATATACCCCATTATTTGGTTTTATATTGCATTTAATATTAAATTGTGATCTATTATATTTTGGGCCAAAATAATTTACTTTTTTGCCCGAATCAGGATCAACTTCATCGTGATCTGTACCAACTCCGTCAGCCCCCTTTCTAAATGTTAAAGAACTATTCCAATAATCCGGACAATAAGGAGCGTCGTATCCTATATCTTTTTCCAGAATAGGAAAATCGAAAGTATATACTTTGTATGCTAAAAATATTATAATTAAAATAGTACCAATAATAAATGTAATTACAAAAGTATATAATTCATTAAATAATAATGCATTACCCCAATTTGTAAAGGATCCTAATAATAATATTATAATAGCAATACTACCATATAATATACATATGGTAAATGATAACCAATATTTAGAATGTCTTTTATTATCAAAAAGTTTTTTATCATAATCAGTTAATATAGAACGATAATCTGCCATATTATCATCAAAAGATTTTTCATCATCGTATGTAAAATCACCTGTTGCTATATTACTGTGAAATTTTTCAACACATCGTTTTTTCATAATTTATCTTATCTATTAATATAAATAGATATAATTATTTATACATTTCAAGATTTTTAGTTCCTTTCAATGATACATATTTTGGCAATTGATCAAATATAGGAATAGTATTTAATTCTTTAACATAATGTAAATGTTGTAATAAATTTGTTTTAATAATTCTAGTACATTCTAATATAACTAATTTATTAAGAAATTTTGCTTGCGATATAGTATTAGTGTAATCGGTTAATTTCGGTCTATTTGATAAATATATAGATTTCATAATAATTTTTAATTCAGTATCACTTTGTTTTCCAATAATAGAATTATTTTCAGTATTAAAATAAATATATTTTCTAATTTCTTCATGTAATAAAGAAATATTATCATTAGAAAAAAATAGTCCGGTTAAATCATTTAATGAATATGTTCTAGATATAGTATTAGTACCGTTTTCCGTATTTTTAGTATAATTATTTTTATTAATAAATTTTGTATTAATATTAGTATTAACTCTACCTGATCCTAAATTATTATTCATAAGTAATCTAAAATATATAAATAGATTTTTTTTAAATTTATTATCATTCTATTTTATAGAAGAACAAATGATTAATATTAAAAATTTAAATAATTATTCTAAATTTTTATTATATAAACGAAATATAATAACTAATAAAGCGATAGTAAATAAATTTGCATTTTATATAAATATGATTATTTATAATATAACTACTTTAATATCTATTATTGCAATTTTAGTAATTAATAAAAATAATATTAATATAGATACTTTGAAAATAGGAAAAATATATCTTAATAAAATGTGTAATTTTGGAAACAATAAATCTATGAAAGGTGGTACTAATTTACCGGCATCTTATAATGGTACAGATGATTCTTTGTTATATAGTGCGGAACAAGGTACTGATGTGCAAAATATACAATGGGAAAATAATTTGATAAGACAAGAATTAGGTACAAGCGGAAATCAATCTGGTGGTTGCGGGAAAAAAAATTGTAGTTTTAATAAAAAATTATTATCATTAGTAGGCAAAATTTTAAAAGAACATAAAATGAAAATAGATAAATCAACAAAACAAGAATTAATAAATATAATTAAAAATTATGTATATAGAACAGTTGATATGTTAAAATTAAAATCAAATAAAAAAAAATTAACATTAAAAAGTATGAAAAGTATATTATCAAAATCTAGAATAAAGAAATTGTTAATTTAAAAAAATGATTTAAGTTTTTATTTTTATATAATTATAAAATGGGTATAATTACTATAGATGGAAATATTGGTTGTGGTAAAACAGGAGTATTAAATCATTTACACAAAATGTATAAATTACCAGTTGATTTAGAACCTGTTGATAATTGGCAACCATATCTAAATAATATGTATAATAATAAAAATAATACATTTCATTTTCAAGTTAGAATATGGTTAGATAGATGTTGGATTCAAACAAATAATATTAATATTAATAATATTTATGTAGAAAGAAGTCCATTTTTTATCAAAAAAACTTTTATAGAATTAGCTAAAGAAAAGAAACTTATAAGCGATAATGAATATAATATTCTATTAGATTTACATAGAAAAACAGATATAATGTGGGATAAAAATATATATATATATCTAAGATCAAATCCTGAATCTTGTTTAGAAAGAATACAAAAAAGAAATAGATTAAGTGAAGATAAAATAGATATTGATTATGTAAAGAGACTTCATGAATTACATGAACAAAATATTATTGAATTAAGTAATTTAGTATCACAAAAAAAAATACATATAATAAATGTAGAAAATAAAACAATAGTATCAATTGCGAATGAATTATATGATTTAATAAAATCAAATTAATAATTTATATTATTTTATTAGAAATGTTTATTAAGTCTATATTAGCTTATATATATATATTATTATCTTTAATATCATTAATAATAATTTATATAGTTAAATGTAGTTATAATAATAATTATATAGATAAATTTTTATATTTGGATAATGAAAATAAATTAAATAGGATTACATATTATTTATCAAATTCATTATTGTTTTTTATTTATGGTATTATATTTGGTATAAGAAATATTTATTTAATAATATTTAAAATAATTATATATGATACAATTATATTTTTTATAAAATATTGTAATATAAAAATAATAGATTATAAAAGTGAATCATTTAAAAAAAATTTAATTGCTCTTTTTAAAACTATAATGTTAAGTATATCATCATATTATGTAGGTACAATTATATCAAATCATGTATATAATATAATGTTTAATTTAAATAACAGTTTTAATATTAAAATTAGTTTCTATAAGAAAAAAAAATGATATAATAATTATTATATAATATATTATAAAAGCGTGTATAATGAGTAAAAATATTGAGGATAAATATAAAAAATATGAATTATTAGAACATATTCAATCATTGCCTGATACATACATTGGTTCAACCGAATTAACACGAATTAAAACATATATATATAATGATGAAAATATGAAAATGATCGAAAAAGATATTACATATATTCCGGGATTACTTAAAATATTTGATGAAGTTGTTGTAAATGCTATTGATCATTCTATGCGTTTAAAAACTGAAACAAAAGAGAATATTAAACATGTTAAGAATATTAAAATTACTATTGATAAAACAACTGGATATATTACTATATTAAATGATGGCAATGGTATTGATATTGAAAAACATAAAGATTATAATAATGTATGGGTACCCGAATTGATATTTGGTGAATTATTAACATCAACAAATTATGATAAAACAGAAGAAAAAACTTGGGGTGGCAAAAACGGTTTTGGTGCAAAATTAACAAATATATTTTCAAAAGAATTTAATATTGAAACAGTAGATCATTATACAAAAAGAATATATTCACAAAAATTTAGTAAAAATATGACAGAAAGATCAAAACCATCTATAAAACCCTGTTCTAAACAACCATATACACAAATTTCATTTTTACCAGATTATGAAAAATTTGGATTAAAAAGTGGTTTAACAGATGATATTTATGATTTATTTAGAAGACGTATAATAGATGCATGTGCGACAACAAATAAAGATGTTTCAATATATTTTAATAATGAAAAATTACAAATTAAAGATTTTGAAAAGTATGCAGAATTATTTGTAGATAAAAAAGAACAACCTCTTGTATATGAAATTTGTAATGAAAGATGGGAAGTTGTTGTAGGATTATCTAAAACAGGTATTCATGAACAAATATCTTTTGTAAATGGAATTAATACTATTAGAGGTGGAAGACATGTTGATTATATTACTCAGAATATTATTAAACGTTTAGTTGATACAGTTCAAACAAAAAAAAAGAAAATTATTAAATCACAACATATCAAAGATAATATAATTATATTTGTTAAAAGTATTATAGTTAATCCTTCATTTGATTCTCAATCTAAAGAAACTTTAACAACACAATCAAGTAAATTTGGATCAAAATGCGAATTAAGTGATAAATTTATAGATAAATTGTATAAATCCGGAATTATTGAAAAAGCACTTAGTTTAACCGAATTTCACGATCAAAAAAAATTAGTTAAAACAGATGGTAAGAAAACTTCTAAAATTGTAATTCCAAAATTAGATGATGCAAATATGGCTGGAACAAAAAATAGTTCTGATTGTACTTTAATTTTAACAGAAGGAGATTCTGCTAAAACTATGGCAATTTCTGGTTTAAGTGTAATAGGGAGAGATAAATTTGGTGTATTTCCATTGAGAGGAAAAATTTTAAATGTTAAAGATGCTTCATTACAAAAAATCAGTGACAATAATGAAATAACTGCTTTAAAAAAAATTTTAGGATTAGAACAAAACAAAAAATACGATGATGTTTCTAGTTTGAGATATGGGAGTATTATGATTATGACAGATCAAGATCATGATGGTAGTCATATTAAAGGTTTATTATTCAACGTATTTCAATCATTGTGGAATTCTCTTTATAAAATAGATGGTTTTCTCACATCTATGCTAACACCAATTATTAAAGCAACAAATAAAACAGAAATAATTTCATTTTATAATATGAGTGATTATAAAAATTGGTTAGAAAATGATGGTAAGAAAAAAAATTGGAAAGTTAAATATTATAAAGGACTTGGTACTTCAACAGATGAAGAAGCAAAAGATTATTTTAGAAATATGAAAAAAGTTATTTATAAATATAATGAAGAATCTGATGAAAAAATAGATTTAGCATTCAATAAAAAAAGATCAGATGATCGTAAAACATGGTTATTAAATTATGATAAAAATAATGTTTTGGATTATAATAAAAGTACTATCACTTTTGATACATTTATTAATAAAGAATTTATACATTATAGTAATCGTGATTTAGAAAGATCAATTAATCATATGTGTGATGGTCTTAAAGAAAGTACTCGCAAAATTTTATATGCATGTATCAAAAGAAGATTATATAATAATGAAATTAAAGTAGCACAATTGGCTGGCAATGTAAGTGAAGTTACATCATATCATCATGGTGAATCATCATTACAAACAGCAATAATTGGTATGGCTCAAATATATATTGGAACAAATAATATAAATATATTATCACCAAACGGTCAATTTGGTTCAAGAATTCAAGGTGGTAATGATGCTTCATCTCCGAGATATATTTATACATTATTATCACCATTGACTAAATTAATTTATAGAGATGAAGATTCTTGCATCTTGAATTATTTAGAAGATGATGGTATTAATATTGAACCTGAATATTATATTCCCGTTATACCAATGATTTTAGTAAATGGTGGTGTGGGTATTGGTACAGGATTTTCAACAAATATTCCTCAATATAATCCAAGCGATGTTATTAATACATGCATTTCTATTTGTAATAATTTAAATGATAATAATCTAAAAATTACTAACATTGATCATTTAAATGATGCATATAATATTATTAATAATATGGAATTAACAGAATTTATACCTTATTATTTGGGTTTTAATGGAACTATTGCTAAAAGCGATAAAGAACAATTTGAAAGTAAAGGAATTTATACTTGGCAAGACGATACTACAGTTATAATTACGGAATTACCTATTGGAACATGGACTGAAAATTATAAGGAATATTTAGAATCTATCGTACAAAATAATCAATTTAATCTTAAATCATTTGAAAGTCATTATACAGCAAAAAATATTAAATTTATATTACATTTTACACCAGGATCTAGAACAATTCATAGTAATTCTAGTAAATTTGAAAATAATTTTAAATTGGTTTCAACAAAAAATTTAAGTATTAATAATATGCATTTATATTCTGCAAATAATTCTATTAAGAAATATAAAAATACAGTATCTATTATTAAAGAATGGTCAAAAATTCGTTTAGAAAAATATTTTGAAAGAAAAAATTGTTTAGTTAAAAATTTAGAAAAAGATTATAATATTTTATCTTCTAAAATTAAATTTATTTTGGATGTTATTAATGGTAATATTAAAATAATGAATGTTAAATTAGAAGTTATTGCAATTAGATTAACAGAACTTAATTATCCTAAAATTAATAAAGATACTGATAATAGTATAGATGATAATGATAATGATAATGATAATGATAATGTAATTAAAGGTTATAATTATTTGATTAAAATGCCAATATCACAATTAACAATGGATAAAAAAAATCTTTTAGAAAAAGAGGTAGAAGAATTAAAAAATAAGTTAGATGATCTTAAAAATAAAAACATACAGGATATGTGGATATCTGAATTACAAGAATTATATAATAAATGGTTAGAACATAAAAATAATATTGAAACTGATTATTTTAACGATAATAACAATATTACTAAGAATAAATCAATTAAAAAAAAAGTTAAAAAATAAGGTTACATAATCATGAATTCCATATATTAATATATCCTCTCTTTTATTTAAAGAATAATACCATTTAAATGGTATTATTATACATTTGTTTTTATTTAATTTAATATCTATTATTATATCTTCTTCGCTTGGTATAGTATTTTTAATTTTTTTCGGATTTGATATATATAAATTTGTATTGTTATTTGCATATATTAATGTATATTTAAATGGTGATCTTTCCCATAAATTTTTAGACTTATATTTAACTATTTTATTATATTTAAATATTTCATTTATAAATTTGGTGTCTATATTATCTTCAATTACTATTGGTTGTTTTAATATTAAATTATCTATATTTAATTTATCCTTTTTAAATTGTAAAATTGATATTTCCTCTGGAAATATAAAATAACATAATGTATATAATATTATACATATTATTATTATTAATATTATTTTTTTCATTATATATAATAGAATATATATTATATGCTTTTAAAATAACGAATAAATTTTATTTTCATATAGTAAATGGTTAAAGAAAATAATCCCTATTTTAATTTAATTAAAAATAACGCAATCGGTGCAATAAGTCTTCGAAAAAAAAAAAATATATACCATAATGATAAAAAATATAATGATAAGTGTAAAACTGCTAAATCACTTATATCTAAAATTTCAGATCCTAAAATTAAAGCTTTTTTTAAGAATGAATTAGATATTATAGAAAAAAAACATGGTGGGGCTGCCTCGGCAGATATTAGTGCTTTAGCAGATAAAGCTCAAACTTTAAGAGACAGTCCTTTTGGACGATTAGCAGAAGGAGTCATAAAAGCTACACCACAAGGGCGTATTGCCGTGGGTGCTATGGATAAAGCTATAGGAAAGTATGGCGATATTGTTGCAACAGGTACTGAACTTGCAGAAAATGTTGGTCTTGATAAAGAAAAATTGGCCGGTATTGCTAATACTGGTATTGATAATATGGCAAAAGGGGTTGCTGATACTCTAAAAAAAAGTAAAGAGATGAGCGCTGGCATCGCTGATGCCAGCATCGGCGATGATCAAGATGCAAAAACAGGAACTCAAGTTAGCGAAAAAGATGAAGATTCTATAACTGAAGTTAAAAAAAATGGTAATAATATCAATGTTAATATTAGTGTGAAAGGTTCCGGTATTGATGGTTCCGAAGAAAAACCTACTTCAGATAAACCTCCTTTAGATCAACATCATTTAGATCAATCTTCTTCAGATCAATCTGAAACTATTCAAGATCCTTCTGAAGAAGTGCAAATTAGTGAAACAACTGCTGGAAATGATGATGTAGAACGGCCGGTCTTCCTAGATGATAAAGAAAGTTCAAAAAAAGTACAATCACCAAGTTATCCAGAACATTTGCAAATTATTCCATTAGATCCACATGCATCTAAAAAAACATCAAATGTGTATACTGCGTATTTAAATGAACTTAAAACTAAAATTGATAAAGCATCTAATATTGAAGCATCTCAAATTGAATTAGTAAAAAAAAAGCAAAAAGAAATAGATCTAGAAAAAAAAAGTACTCAAAAACATATAGACGATGTAGCAAAACAAAGTGATAAAAATTGGATTAAAATTTTGGAATTTTCGTACTCGGCGATGGCAGATATTATAAAAGCAATATGGAGTGTTTTTCAAACTATGGGTATTTTTTTTTATAGATGTATTATTGCATTTATTGAATTTTGTAGAACACACCCCGTTATGACACTTTGCGCTATAATTGCTGCAATAATAGTTATTTTATTATTAACTTGGTTTGTCTTTGGAGTCCAGCTTGGATATGATAGTAAGTCAATCGAAGTCACAGAACCAGATACAGATGAATCTGATAAAGTACAAAGTACTAATGATTACAGTAGTTGTGGTCAATTAAAAAAATTTAATTTTTGGGATGGTCTTAACAATCCAGCTGAATATACTTTTAATTATTTTAAGGATGGTACTGAAAAATTAAAAAGTTCTACTATACTTAATAAATTATTTTATAATAGCGCCAATGCATTTGGTGATCTAGCAACTGGAATAACTGGTATATCATTGATTGAAAAATACAAATCAGACCGTCCTATAAACAAAAAAGGTGATGTACCAATGCAAAGAGTTAATAATATTTCTTATATTGATTATACTTTATTAAATGAAAAAATTAAAAGGGATATATACAAAAGTGAGCAAGCTGTCGAGAACACTGCTATTTCATTAATTAAACCCAAAAATATAGAATGGAAATTTCCATATATTGATTATTATACTTATAATAGTGATGCTAATTTATTACCAGATAGTATAAAAAGATATAAAGATAAAAATAATCCAACCGCATATTCATTAAATGACACACACACACTAACATTTGAATGGAATAGAGAGGGAAGAGATTATGTCTTAGATTGTAACCCTAAATTTAAAGATCTAAATATTAGTAAATACAGTGATTTATACACTGATGATGATAATCACTGTCGAGCTTTTTATAAACCGAATACCGTATTCTCTGCTAGTTGATACAAATGTGCTTCCATTTCGCATTGACTTTTTTATCTCTCTATTGAATCCAATTCTAACTTTCTTCACATAATGTGTGTGGGTTACAGATTCGATTGTTGTTATTTTTCCTTTCTTTATAATGAAAATTAGATATATTTTAAATTTAATAGTAAAATTTAAAAGATTTTTTAAGATAAAAATATTATATTAATTTGTTATTAATGCATATATATTTATATTAAATTATATTAATAGAGTAATGACAAATTATGCTACTGAAATAACATATACAACAGACCAACCTCTTTCAGAATTAAGCACGAAATCATGTAACAAGCAGGTTGGAGATGCTGAAAATGCTGAAAATATTGGATATACATGTAGTATAAATGAAGCAAAAAAAAAAAAAAAATAT
>JGI24539J26755_10001470_pt1 | contig 10913 bp, 12 predicted proteins | sample NorSeaMetagenome_2_FD_26755 | JGI IMG/M metagenome (IMG submission 26755)
CAATAATCGATATCTGCTCGAAAAGTATGAAGTGGTGTTCTACCCTCCTTTTTCATTTCTGAACGCGCCATTTCAGCACCATTTAATCTACCGGAAATTTGAACTTTAATTCCCTCAGCACCCATTCTCATCGTAGAAGCAATTGCCATTTTAATAGCTCTTCTGAAAGAAATACGTCCTTCGATTTGACGACAAATTGAATCAGCAACTAACTTAGCATCCAATTCAGGTCTTTTAATCTCAAAGATATTTATTTGAATATCTTTTTTTGTGATTTTCTTAAGCTCTTCTTTAAGTTTATCAACCTCCTGACCACCTTTCCCGATAATAATACCTGGTCTAGCAGTATGAATTGTGATGGATACTAACTTTAAAGTTCTCTCGATAACAATCTTAGAAACAGAAGCTTTTGCTAGACGAGCACGAATATAGCTTCTAATTTTAGAATCTTCGTGTAATTTATCAGCATAGTTTCTTCCACCGTACCAACTAGAATCCCATCCGCGAATGATTCCTAATCTATTTCCTATAGGGTTCGTTTTTTGTCCCATTGTTTATCTAAATTTTCTTACTTACTAATTTTATCTACAAATAACGTCACATGGTTGGAACGTTTTCTAACCCTATGAGCTCTTCCTTGAGGTGCCGGTTGAACTCTTTTTAGCATTCTTGCAGAATCTACTGCAATATTACTAATAATTAATTCACCATCCTCAGGAGATTCACCTGTTTTTGCTTCAAAGTTATGAATAGCTGANTTTAACAACTTTTCTAACTTAATAGAAGCTTCTTTCTTCGAGTATTGTAAAACACCTAAAGCTTTATAAACTTCCATTCCTCTAACTAAATCCGCTACTAGTCTCATCTTACGAGGAGAAGTTGGACAGTTATTTAATTTCGCTAAGTATTGAGACTTTTTAGCCTCAGTCCTTGCATTTGCTGCGTTTTTCTTTCTAGCACCCATAATCTAAAATGCTTATCTTTTACCTTTTTTCTTATCTGATCCGTGTCCTCTATAAGTTCTCGTTGGAGCAAATTCTCCTAACTTATGTCCTACCATGTTTTCTGTAATAAACACCGGAATAAACTTATTTCCATTATGCACACCAATTGTCAAACCTAAGAAATCAGGTGTAATCATTGATGCTCTAGACCAAGTTTTGATTACATTCTTCTTTCCTGACTGCTGAGCCTCATCAGCACGAAATTGCAACTTATAGTGAACAAAAGGCGGTTTTTTAAGTGATCTAGCCATGTCTTTCTATTATTTTTTTCTTCTTTCAATAATGTATTTATCAGAGTACTTACTCTTAGATCTAGTTTTATATCCTTTAGCAGGCATACCGTTTCTAGATCTTGGATGACCACCTGAAGACCTTCCTTCACCACCTCCCATTGGGTGATCAACTGGGTTCATAGCAACACCTCTAACTCTTGGACGTCTACCTAACCATCTACTTCTTCCNGCTTTACCACTAACTACTAATTGGTGGTCAGAATTTGAAACAGATCCTACAGTGGCATTACATTCAACCAATACCTGACGAGTTTCACCTGAAGGCATTTTAACTGTTGCATATCTACCATCTCTAGCAGCTAATTGCACATAAGATCCTGCAGATCTTGCAATCTTACCTCCTTGTCCTGGACGTAATTCAACATTGTGAATAACAGTACCTAAAGGAATATCACTTAAAGGAAGTGCATTTCCAATCTCAGGACTAATTCCTTTTCCTGATGTAAGTACAGCACCAACTTCTAATCCTTGAGGAGCTAAAATATAAGCTTTTTCTCCATCAGCATAATAAAGCAATGCAATACGAGCCGTTCTATTAGGATCATACTCTATTCCTTTAACAGTTGCAGGAATATTAGCTTTTGTCCTTTTAAAATCAACAAGTCTATACTTTTTNTTGTGCCCACCACCGATATTTCTAACGGTCATTTTCCCNGTGTCNTTTCTTCCACCTGAATTTTTAATCTTTCTTAATAAACTCTTTTCAGGACTGTGCTTAGTAATTTCTTCGAAAGTACTAGCTACTTTATGTCTTTGTCCTGGTGTAGTTGGTTTTAATTTCTTTAAACCCATGGCTCTTAAATATTACCGTAAATATCAATTACTTCACCTTCCTTAACTGTCACAATCGCTTTCTTATAAGAAGCAGTTCTACCATCCATAGTCCACGATTTTCTATTCCTCTTAGTTTTACCAGCATAACGCATAGTATTAACTGACTGAACAGAAACACCGTATGTTAGTTCGATAGCTTTTTTAATCACTAACTTATTAGCAGATTCATCAACTATAAAACCATATCTTCCTAGTTTTTCTTCTAGTGAAGACATCTTTTCTGTAATTATTGGCTTAACGATTACACTCATCTTTCTTAGCTTAATGAATTTTCAATTGCTTTAACAGATCCTTCAGTTAATACAAGAGTACTACAATTAAGTAGATCATATGTATTAACATCACTTGCTGCTACAACTTTAATTTTCTGAATATTTCTAGAAGACAAATACACATTTGAATTATTTTCTGAAGTTACAAGAGTAACTCTTTTACCNTCTAATTTNAGACCTTTTAATAANTCTAAAAACTCTGTAGTTTTTGGCTTATCGAAAGTTAAATCCTCTAGAACAATAATTTTNTCGGNTTTTAAAGATGAAGAAAGAACTGATTTTCTAGCAACTTCTTTAACTTTTTTATTCAATTTAAAACCGTAATATCTAGGTCTTGGACCAAAAATTCTACCTCCACCTCGGAATATTGGATTTTTTATATCTCCATATCTAGCAGCACCTGAACCTTTTTGCTTTTTAAGCTTCTTTGTTGAACCAACAATTTCGCTTCTTTCCTTAGCTTTATGAGTTCCTTGTCTTTGGGTTGCAAGATATTGTTTTACATCAAGGTACACAGTATGCTCGCTTGGCTCAATTCCAAAAACAGAATCATTTAAACCAATCTTTCTACCAGTATCCTTACCCGATTTATCTAATATTGATAACTCCATCTTATTTCTCAATTAAAACGTAAGAACCTTTTGCTCCCGAAATGTTTCCTGAAACAACTATAATATTTTTTTCAGCCATAATCTTAAGAACTTTAAGGTTTTGAGTCTTAACTCTATCACCTCCCATTCTACCAGCCATCTTCATTCCTTTGAATACNTTTGAAGGTGTTGAAGCTGCACCAATAGAACCNGGAGCTCTTAATCTGTTATGCTGTCCGTGNGTTTGACCTCCAACTCCTCTAAAGTTATGACGTTTTACAACACCTTGAAAACCTTTACCTTTTGAAGTACCTACAACATCAACAAATTCACCTTCTTTAAAGATTTCAACGGTAACAATGTCACCTAAAGATTTATCATCTTCGAAACCTTTAAACTCGACAAGCTTTGCTTTTGGAGTTGTTCCTGATTTTTTAAAATGTCCTCTTAAGCCAGCAGTAGAAGTTTTTTCTCTCTTCTCACCAAAACCTAATTGAACTGCACTGTACCCGTCAACTTGTAAAGTTTTAACTTGAGTAACAACACATGGACCTACTTCGATTACAGTACATGGAATATTCTTCCCATCTTCTGTAAACATACTGGTCATACCTACTTTTTTTCCTATCAAACCTGACATCGAATAACTGTTTTTTGGGGGTTATCTTATCAATAAATTAATTAACTATACTTTAATCTCTACTTCAACACCTGAAGGTAATTCTAACTTCATTAATGCATCAACAGTCTTAGAAGAAGAACTATAAATATCCATTAATCTTTTGTAAGAACTAACTTGGAATTGCTCTCTTGCTTTCTTATTAACATGAGGAGATTTCAATACAGTAAAAATTCTTTTGTTAGTTGGTAATGGTATTGGACCACTTACAACTGCACCAGTTGATTTTACTGTTTTTACAATCTTCTCAGCTGACTTATCAACTAAATTGTGATCGAAAGACTTTAATTTTATTCTAATTTTTTGGCTCATCTTAATGTTACCTTATAATAATTATGCTTCTACTTTTCCTTTAGCCTTTGCTATTACATCTTCTGCAACACTTTTAGGTGCTTCAGCAAAATGCGCAAATTCCATTGTTGATGTTGCTCTTCCTGAAGTAATCGTTCGTAACGTAGTTACATAACCGAACATTTCAGATAACGGAACTTTTGCTTTAACAACCTTGGCTCCATTTTTATCATCCATTCCCTCCATTATACCTCTACGTCTATTCAAATCAGCAACAACATCTCCCATATTTGCTTCTGGCGTTATNACTTCCAATTTCATCATAGGCTCAAGTAAAACTGGACCAGCTAGTGGACAAGCGTTTTTGTAAGCCATCTTTGCAGCTATCTCGAAAGACAACTGATCTGAATCAACTTGGTGAAAAGACCCATCCAATAAAGTAACCTTCAATGAATCAACTTCGAAACCAGCAAGAACACCAGTTTTCATTGCCTCATTAAAACCTTTCTCTATAGAAGGAATAAATTCTTTTGGAACATTACCTCCCTTAATCTTGTTTACGAATTCAAGACCTTCTTTTTCATCAGATCTTGGTTCTATAACAACAGAAATATCAGCAAACTTACCACGACCTCCAGATTGCTTCTTATAAACCTCTTTATGATCGACAACTTGAGTTATTGTTTCTTTATAATTAACCTGAGGTTCCCCTTGATTACATTCAACTTTAAACTCTCTCTTTAATCTATCAAGAATAATTTCAAGGTGAAGTTCACCCATTCCTGATATAATTGTTTGTTGGTTCTATAACAACAGAAATATCAGCGAACTTACCACGACCTCCAGATTGCTTCTTGTAAACCTCTTTGTGATCGACAACTTGAGTAATTGTTTCTTTATAATTAACCTGAGGTTCCCCTTGATTACATTCAACTTTAAACTCTCTCTTCAATCTATCAAGAATAATTTCAAGATGTAGCTCACCCATTCCTGATATAATTGTTTGGCCTGAATGCTCGTCAGTTTTAACTTTAAAAGTAGGATCTTCCTCAGCTAACTTATTCAATGCCATTCCTAGTTTATCAACATCAGATTGAGTTTTAGGCTCAATTGCGATTCCAATAACTGGGTCTGGAAAATCCATAGACTCTAATATAATTGGTGCACTTTCAGCACACAATGTATCTCCTGTTCTAATATCTTTAAAACCAACTAGTGCAGCAATATCACCAGCTTGTAACTCATCAATTTGATTTTGACTATTAGCATGCATTTGAAAGATACGAGAAATTCTTTCCTTTTTCATTGTCCTTGTATTGAGAACGTAAGAACCTGAAGGTAAAACACCAGAATATGCTCTAGTAAAACATAATCTACCTACAAAAGGATCCGTAGCGATTTTAAATGCTAAACCTGCAAATGGCTCATCAGAAGAAGGCAATCTTGTCACCTCTTCATCTGTTTTCGGATTCGTACCAACAATTGCTTCTTGATCTAATGGAGATGGTAAAATTTCCATTACAATATCTAACATTGCCTGAACACCTTTGTTTTTAAAGGCAGAACCACACATCATAGGAACAAATTTCCCATCTATAGTAGCACCTCTTAAAGCTGTTAAAACTTCTCTTTCTGTAATTGAATCTGGATCATCGAAGAACTTTTCCATTAAGCTCTCATCATATTCAGCGATAGCTTCAAGTAATTTCTCTCTGTACTCAGCAACCTCTTCAGCCATATCAGCTGGAATCGGAACCTCAGTAAAAGTCATCCCCTGATCATCACCATCCCAAACTATACCTCTATTATTAATTAAGTCAACAACACCTTCGAATTCATCTTCAGCACCGATTGGCAATTGTAAAGGAACAGCTTTAGTACCCAACATTTCTTCAACTTGGTTACAAACTTTCAAAAAGTCTGCACCTTGACGATCCATCTTGTTAACAAAACCTAATCTTGAAACATTATAGTTATCGGCTAACCTCCAGTTAGTTTCTGACTGTGGCTCAACACCATCAACAGCACTAAACAAAAACACTAAACCATCTAAAACCCTCAATGACCTATTTACTTCAACGGTAAAATCAACATGTCCTGGAGTATCTATAATATTCACTTGGTATTCATTATCCCTGTAAGGCCAGAACACAGTAGTAGCAGCAGAAGTAATTGTAATACCTCTTTCTTGCTCTTGCTCCATCCAATCCATTGTAGCAGCACCATCATGAACTTCACCAATCTTGTGACTTACTCCTGCATAATATAAAACACGCTCAGTGGTAGTCGTTTTCCCTGCATCAATGTGAGCAGCAATACCAATATTTCTTGTGAATTTAAGATCTCTCTTAGCCATCTGACTTTCTTTGTAATATTATTAAACTCTAAAATGCGCAAAAGCCTTGTTAGCTTCAGCCATTCTATGTGTATCTTCCTTCTTCTTATAAGCAGCACCCTCTTCTTTCGCACCGGCAAGAATCTCTCCAGCTAACTTAGCAGCCATTGATTTCTCATTCCTTTTTCTTGCGTATCCAATTAACCACTTAATCCCCATCGACTGCTTTCTGCTATCTCTTATGGGAACTGGAATTTGGAAAGTTGCACCTCCAACTCTCTTACTTCTCACCTCTACACCTGGAGTGATATTTGTTAACGCCTTCTTAAAAACGTCTAAAGGAGCTTCCTCCTCTAACTTAGAAGCAATAACGTCCATCGCATCATAAAAGATGTTGAACGCAGTTGACTTCTTACCGTCTAGCATTAGGTTGTTAACAAATTTCGTTACCAATATGTCTCCAAATTTTGGATCAGGTAATACTATTCTAGCTTTTGCTTTACTTTTTCTCATCTCAGTGTTATACCGTTATAAGTTTATTATTTCTTAGGGCGTTTCGCCCCATATTTAGATCTTCTTTGAGTTCTTCCCTCAACACCTGCAGTATCTAACGCACCTCTTACGATGTGATATTTAACTCCTGGTAAATCTTTTACTCTTCCTCCTCTTACAAGCACAATTGAGTGTTCTTGCAAGTTATGTCCCTCTCCAGGTATGTAAGCTGACACTTCGATTCCGTTTGTCAATCTCACCCTTGCAACCTTTCTCATCGCTGAGTTTGGTTTCTTTGGAGTGGTAGTATAAACCCTAGTACATACTCCTCTTCTCTGAGGACAAGCATCCAGCGCAGCAGCTTTACTTTTACGAGTTTTACTTACTCGTCCTTTTCTTATTAACTGTTGAATAGTTGGCATATCTCTTAAAAATTCACTTCTAAATAAATACATTAGTTCCCGCTAAAAAAACGGGAGGGCAAAGATAGACGTATTTTTTGGATTATCAATGCGATTATAGAAATTGTTTTGTTTTTTCATTGATTTACACACAAGCAAGTGTGAATAAGATCCTTTAAACCCTTATACATCATAGACTAAAGGCAATTAATTATTTTTCGTAAAGTATTCTTGTTAGGTATGTTTTTCTTAAATTTGAGTCATGCAACAATTTATTAACGAGCTAAATGATGCTCAAAAAGAAGCTGTTTTATCACTTGAAGGACCCAATATAATTCTTGCGGGTGCTGGATCTGGAAAAACTAGAGTACTTACTTTCCGGGTAGCTCATTTATTAAATAATGGAATAGATGCATTTAACATTCTCTCTTTAACGTTCACTAACAAGGCAGCAAAGGAAATGAGAGAAAGGATAGAAAAAATTGTTGGTCTAAAAGCCCGTGATTTATGGATGGGTACTTTTCATTCTATTTTCTCTAGAATTTTAAGAGCAGAATCAGATAAAATCGGATTCCCTTATAACTTTACCATATATGACACTTCTGATGCAAAAAACTTGCTTAAATCTATTATAAAGGAATTGAACCTTGACGACAAGATTTACAAATCTAATATCGTTTACAATAGGATAAGTGCAGCAAAAAACAATTTAATATCTGCAAGAGCCTATAATTCCGATAGTGCAATTTTGAATGAAGATAAGGTAATGGCTAAACCTGAAATAGGAAAGATATATACATTATATAGTAAAAGATGTATTAAAGCTGGAGCAATGGATTTTGATGATCTTCTATTTTTAACCTATAAATTATTTAAACTCTTTCCTGAAATACTACTTAAATATCAAAATTTATTTAAATACTTATTAGTTGATGAATATCAAGACACTAACTACGCCCAATACGTTATTGTTAAAATGCTTGCAAAAAAAAATCAAAACATTTGTGTTGTAGGTGATGATGCACAAAGTATATATTCATTTAGAGGTGCCAATATTGAGAATATATTAAACTTCAAAAAAGATTATAAATCGGCAGGAACATATAAATTAGAACAAAACTATAGATCAACTAAAAACATTGTAAATGCAGCTAATGCAATAATCGCTAACAATGAAAATCAATTCAAAAAGGATGTTTGGACTGATAACGAAGAAGGAAATAGAATAAAAGTAATTAAGACTAAAACTGATAATGAAGAAGGTAAAATTGTAGCTAGCACAATCTACGACATGAAGCTTCAACTGCAAGAAGCAAATAACGCATTTGCTATTTTATACAGAACCAACGCTCAATCAAGAGCTATGGAAGAATCTTTAAGAAAATTAAACATACCTTATAGAATATATGGAGGACTTTCTTTTTACCAACGCAAGGAAATTAAAGATCTACTAAGCTACTTTAGGATGCTTGTAAATCCAAGAGATGAAGAGGCTTTAAAAAGAGTTATAAATTACCCAACTAGGGGAATTGGGAAAACTAGCGTTGACAAGCTTATACGAATTGCTAATTCAAAAGATACTAGTCTTTGGGAAATCGTAGCTAATATTGAAAAGTACGAAACTGGTATAGGAAATGGTCCTCGCAAGAAAATACAAGACTTCGCAAATATGATCCTGAATTTCGGAAGCGAATTATACAAAAAGAATGCTTTTGAACTTGGGGAAACCATAGCATCTAATACNGGTATTCTAAAAAACTTGTTTGCAGATAAAACNCCAGAAGGAATATCNAAATATGAAAACATCCAAGAACTCCTNAACGGATTAAAACAATTTACTGCGNTTGAACAAAAAACAAATACCCCNACTAAAACNTTAGATAAATTCATGGAAGACGTTGCTTTACTAACTGATGCAGANAAAGCNTCTGATGATGATTTGAATAAAGTGTCTCTTATGACTATTCATAGTTCAAAAGGATTAGAATTCCCTCATGTTTTTATAGTAGGNATGGAAGAAAATTTATTCCCTTCTAAACTAGCTCTTACATCAAGACTAGAACTTGAAGAAGAAAGAAGNTTATTTTATGTTGCAATAACTAGAGCTGAAAAATCAGCACATTTAACGTATGCTCAAACAAGATTTAAGTATGGAGATATTACATATTCTGAAGCGAGTAGATTTATTTCCGAAATACCAAAAGAATTTTTAGATATCGCAAACAATAAATCCCCTATTAAATCATTTGAAAAAAGACATAATTTTAGGGACAGCAATTCAATTATTCCCTCTGGAAAAAAATTAGTTAGTTTACAAAATGTAGCTAAAACAATTTCTAAAACATCAAATTCATCAACAGTAAAGATAAAAGAAGGTACAAATGTTGAGCATTTGAGATTTGGAAAAGGCATCGTTGTAAGTATTGAGGGATTGGGTGCAAGTGCTAAAGCAACGATACAATTCACAAATCACGGTAAAAAACAAATACTTTTGAAATTTGCTAAACTTAAAATAGTTGGCTAGCTTTAAAATATTCAATAAAGTTTATCTTTAACATATGGAATATAACACTCAACGATCTCAAATTGTAATCCCTGAATACGGAAGAAATATACATAAAATGATCAATCATGCATTTACAATTGAAGACAGAGCGGAACGAAACACCGTTGCTCATTCAATCGTCAAGGTAATGGGGCAAGTAAAACCTCAGTTTAAAGAAGCTGATGACTTTGTTCAAAGATTATGGGATCATATGATTATCATATCAGACTTTAAACTTGATGTTGATTCACCATATCCATATCCAGAGAAAGAAGAATTACAGAAGAAACCAAACAAGATGAAATATCCTGCTGCAAGAATCAGGTTTCGTCATTATGGTAAAGCAATCGAAAGCTTCATTAAAAAAGCGATCGAAATGGAGCAAGGTGAAGAAAAAGATTCATTTACTTACTACATCGCTAATGTCATGAAGAAAAACTACTTGATGTATAATAGAGATAGTGTAAATGATCAATTAATATTTGATCAATTGTCTCTTCTTTCGAATGGTGAGTTAAAACTTAAAGAGAAGTATACCTTGCAAAAAACTAGTGATTTAGTTACAAAAACTAAACCAAGTTCAGCAAAAGGAAGTCAGCGGAGAAACACATCAAACTCAAGTAAAAAAGGTAAGAAAGTATTTCGAAAAAATAATAGATAATAGATGGGAGCATTTGAAATAATAGGAGGAAATAGATTAGAAGGGGAAATAACACCTCAAGGAGCTAAAAACGAAACATTACAAATATTATGTGCCGTTTTATTAACTAATGAAAAAGTAACTATTAAAAAAGTCCCCAATATTCGTGACGTCAACAAACTTATCGACTTGTTAGAATGCATGGGTGTTAAAGTTAAAAAACTAGGGGACGAAGAATATGAGTTTCAAGCTGACGATGTAGACTTAGAATACATGAAATCAGATGAATTCAAGACCAAAGGTGGAGGTTTAAGAGGATCAATTATGATTGTTGGACCTTTATTAGGAAGGTTTGGAAAAGGATACATTCCTGCACCAGGAGGTGACAAAATTGGAAGAAGAAGAGTAGATACTCATTTTGTTGGATTTCAAAAATTAGGTGCTAAATTCGAGTACCAAGCAGCAAGTAAGTTTTATAAAGTTGAAGCAGATAAACTTCAGGGTACTTATATGTTACTTGACGAGGCATCAGTAACT
>JGI24539J26755_10001475_pt1 | contig 10883 bp, 18 predicted proteins | sample NorSeaMetagenome_2_FD_26755 | JGI IMG/M metagenome (IMG submission 26755)
TCTTTACCATGAATACCAATAGCAACACGCATAAACAAATATTGAGGAGTTTCAATCAACTTTCCTTCAACCCTTTGAAGGTAACTTTTTTCGAGAGTTTTTAAACCGAAATAACCAAAGTCAAAATCTCGGTCGGTTTTAATATGTTCTTTTACCTGTTGAGCAACCTCAACGACTTCATCCGTGATAATATTCGCCTTCTGAAGCTTTCGCATTGCGAGATGGAAGTTGTTAGGGCATACTTTATGAATATTGCTCGCAATAATACGAGTTGCGAGAACTTCATAGTCTGGGTCCGATGTAATCAAACCAATACAAATTTCAGCAGAGAGAACGTCTATTTCCTGTGTGGTGATGTTATCATACATTGATGAAAAAACCTGTTGAGCAATTTTTTGAGAGTCACATTTGTCTGAAAGTCCAGACGTTAAATTCTTGATCCTATTGGTGACGTTATCAAATCTCATATCCTCAATACGACCTGAGCGTTTAATGACCCTCATATACATTCTCTTCAATTTTTATTTTTAACCTTATTTTTTACACTCAAGATCCCCACTTCGCACCGCAACCGTTCCGACGGTTTCGAATTTACGATCAGACTGGAGAAGGTAAGTGTTTACGAAAAATGGACCGGGCTCACCAGCCTTGGCCACAGGAGGATAAGAACCCACGAAGCACTCGGGAGCCTTGCATGGAATTGGTTCGACATTGTTGGGTTTGCTGGCGTACGCCTCATCGAAGTCGGACATGGTCAACATTTAATATGTACAGACAATTTTTTTCGGGGGTTATATTAAATGTGTGATAACCTCCACCTTAATTCTATTCAGCAGTGTGAGACCCCACTGAACACTTTGTTCTTTTCGGATTTCAACAAGAATCTTCTTCAACGTGGAATTCGTCAGGCGTTTAAAAATAAGACTGGCATTTCCATAGATTACCAGAACCCTGATGATTTATTCGCCATGATGCGTGTTGTATTCATTAACAACTCTGGTGATCAATACACTCAAGTCAATGAACAGGTTAAGTATATGAACGGCAAGGTCATATCTTCAGCCATGTCTCAAATTCAAACTGGTGTATCTCAATATATTGCCTATGCTGAGGATATCGATACTATTAGCACACCCATGGATCGACCTGTAAATACCAGTACCACTGGAAACAAAATTGATTTTAACAATAAGATTGGAATCAATTAAAGCTTTGAGTCCCCTGTAGAATAAGTATGAGTCTTAACAAATACAAATGTGAAACAGAAAAGGTGTGTAGGTCTAAGGGGTGGGATCGTGCCCCCATCGATACAGTATGGCTTCTCCTGACAGAAGAGGTTGGCGAACTCGCATCCGCAATTCGACAGTATAAGAAAACATACAAGAAGACAAATCTAAAAAAGGAGAGAGGAACAGATGTTATGATGGAAATGGGGGATGTGTTCAGTTATCTCTTTCAATTGGCACATATGCTAAATGTCGATTTAGACAAGATGTGGGATGAACATAAAATCAAGATGGTGGACAAGAAATATAATCTGAAGTAATAACAATAATGAGTGAGTTTATGCTCAATGATGAGGATGCAATTAATGATGTAAACCCATTTGTCCAACGCGATTTCTCCCTTCCAGGAGGTGTAAGACAGACTGGTAATTTCGAGGATTTCCAAGAAGTTCCTAAAAGTGGGGGTATCCCACCCACAGGTAAAAGTGTTTTTTGTACAGTTGGATTATGCAAACCCGAGAAACAACCATGTCGTATAGACAGGAATGTTCAACCCCGACGTAATATCGATTATGGTCTAGGGTGTGGCAGGGAGCGGGAACCAGTTGTTGTTGGTGTTGAGCGTAAAAATACAACAACCCAATTAATTGTCATTTCTATTCTTATTGCTCTAATTCTATTAATTTTAGTACGTTGAAGAAATACTTGAGACGAGACTTCTTTTTACATTCTTGAATTGAATCTATTATTGATTTCTTACAAAACTTCTTAATAAACTCCACTTGCCAAGCACTCTCCATATTAATGCGGGGTGGCTGGAATGTTGGATCTAGAATCTTAACTGCGTGGGCTACACGCACATACTTACGAATATCCTGGTCGTAAGTTAAGAAACTTTCGAGTGACAGTTCAGCCATACGTTGTCTCACCTCTAGAGTCTTCTTAACCATTGTATCAAGAAACTTCTCGTAAACAATTGAGTGATTATTTGACTCTAATGATACCCAATCAGCAAAAGGCTCTGTATTGAGGTAATCTGTGAAGGTCGAATATCCCTTGTTCCTTATGTACCGGTCATAGACAATCTCAACATAGGAGAGATCAGACTCCACATCAAAAACATGCTTTGCAGATTTAAGGAAAGAGGTCATTATCTTTATGTAAACTTTTATCTCTAAGTATAGTAATAAAAACGAAGATGGCGGCCGTGCCAATGTTAGCCGGTGTTGGTCTTATGATGGTATGTTGTTCATCGTCCAGTATAGCTTCTATGTTGATGGGTGGTGAAACTGTAGAAGAAACCAAGCCTGTAGAAACTGAACCCACAGAATACGTCTATGATTTTATCGTGAACGTCCCACATCATTCAGCTATTGGACACCACATCAATGATTTCCTTGTAGATGGTGTAAAACCCCCATCGGGATCTGTGGTTCTTTATCAATCACCAGACCGTGGTGAGACACCAGCACCAGATTCTTACCTTTGGGATGGTGACACGACGACTCAAGTTGCTTATAATAGTCAGCAGAAAAAGGATGAATTGTTTATGACTGTGACACTCAACAAGCGTCCCAATAAGTTTACAATTGGTTACGGACGACCCTTGTATGCTCCGGGGTGGATAATCAAAGAAAACGGTGTTGCAATTATTACAGAAACCGGGAATCGTGGTTCCGCTCTCACACCCTCACCTCAACGATATGATTATGTTTTACCTTAAACGAACACCTAAGTGAGCCACCCACAATGTAAAAAGTATGTCCAAAAATGTATTCAACTATTGCAAATAATAGCTTTTCGTATCTCCTAACGCTCGATGAGATACGAAAAGAATTACCGGATGAGACTAGACCCTCATGGATAAAGATTACAACAATCACTATGGTGTCGAGCTTTATGCAACAGATTGATATAAAGCGACTTCGAGGTTTATTCGAAGAAATTGGTTCCTATAAGATGCGACGTGTGGGTACCAAAACAGATGGTTTTGAGTGGAAATTGAAACCGACGACTTTCTACAACCAAGTGACTCTGACTTATCACGACAGTTACAGCACAAAGTCTGTCAAGGTATTCCCCAACGGTTCGATCCAAGTGGCGGGTTGTTGTGATCTCTTCGATTGCAAACGCATCATCACCCAACTTGTTCATATTTTCAAAACCTTTTTGGATTTGAAAATTGAAGTACCGGTGGATTCATTCCGTGTTGTTATGATTAACTCCAACTTCAGTCTCAACTACAATATCAACCTCATGAAGGTTGCCGACTGGTTTGAGGAGTATGATGACATTTTTAAGGTTTCTTTTGAACCAGATAGGTATTCTGCAGTGAAGATCAAGTTCAAGCCTTCAGAGGATATGAAGGAGATTACTACCAGTATTTTCAGTACTGGTAAAATTATCATTACAGGGGCGGAGACCCTCAAGGAGATTGCATTTGCCTACAACATCATAAACAACCACATAAACGAAAATCCCCAGATTCGAGTGTCACGCACAGAAGAAACTGATGTATTTGATATTTATTTGGGATATAGATGTGATCCTTTTGTCAAACTTCTCAAAGAGAAAGGATTCAATTCTTGGATGAGAACAATTACCAACAGGCAAATAAAATTCTAGGTGTATAATAACAATATGTCGCAGCGACTTGGTATGGCCGATGGTCGGTGCTTCACCGTAAACTCTTCAGCTCAGCTCTTTAACAACTATGTTATGAAGCAAAATGGTATTTCTTTCGAGGACAACTACTCCTACCGTAAGCTCCTCCAATCTCAGGGTCCCCAGCTCCTCACCAAGGTGCAGGAGAATGTACAAGGTAAGGGACCATGCATTAAGTGTGACAATCCTCTCGTGGATACCTCCAAGATCTACTAACTGAGAAAAATCCCCAAAAAAACTTTAAAACCTTCCTATAGAATGTCAACATGTTCCATATGTCTGAATGAAGTCCGGTGTACGAGGACAAATCCTCCAGCCCGGTGCGGACATATGTTTCATTCCCACTGTCTACAGGAATGGAAGAACACAGGTAGGAATACATGCCCGATTTGTCGAAAAGTGATAGATGGTACACAATTTAAAATTACAGTCACTATACAAAACAATTACACAGCAACGGCGAATTCTGTGTCCTTGAATCAGGGGTCTATATTTCAGGTTTTAGATCTATTTGACATTAATTTTGATGTGGATGAAATACCAGACCTTGATAGTATCTTAGCGGACCTTGGGGTGAGTCCTACCGACTTTGATCCCAGTGTCCTTGACACAGAATGAACTACAATATTTCTCGTAGTTTAGACCTGGATAGTCCCTAGAAGCCTTACGGGGGTCAGTGATGGCCTTACCTTTAGCATCAGTCAGAAGCGGACCAGTAGCCCAACCACGCTTGTGACTGAATACATTGGCTTTAAAAATTACACGTTTACCAACCTTAAACTGACCACCTTTCTTTACCCGCGATTCAGGTACTTTAAAGAATTTGGCTACAGCTTTGATAGTATCCCCAGGTTTGATTTTGTATTCAACCATCCCATGTTGCTTGTAAAAGTGGAAATCCCCTTGTCGGATATAGTTCATAGGTCTTCCAGGCGAAACAAACATCATAACCTTGAAATACCTTTTTTGCATTTTTCATTGGCACCCGCCTTGTACACACTCTTAGGATTGTCAGAAATGACGCGCTTAGGAAGTCCAGTACAGTGGGTATAGGTATGGTGTCCATTTGAAAGACCAGAACGATCACCTGGTATAGACTTTTGCCACCTATATGCTTCATAGTCCCCAACGGCATAGGCATAACAATTATTGTTTCCAATACCCTTTGGTGTCGACCACCGCCTGTTTGTATACCTACTTTCCGAGCCACTCAGGGGGAGAGCCCTCATTTGTAGTTTACCTAGAAAAAAATATCCACATGTAATAAATGATTCAAGAGGTTGCCAAAGCCAAGTCCAGGTCTGAAATTATCACCGAGGTTCTCACCTTTTTACTTGTTGTGCTCATCAGCACATTCCTTCTCCGCCTCGTGTGGAACCGCTCCCTTGTGAAGCACATCTCCATCCTCAAGCCCATTAGCAACTTGACCGATGCGTTCATCCTTTCTCTCGCCCTTCAGATTGTGCGTGGTATCTAAATAGATTCCGTATTTCATTATTGATAAGTTGAAACACCAATCATATCAGTAAAAATCCCAGACTATAGTAATAAAAACGAAGATGGCGGCCATGCCCATGATGTTAGCAGGTGTTGGTCTTATGATGGTATGTTGTTCATCCTCAAGTGCAGCTGCCCTAATGATGGGTGGTGGTGAGGAAACCCCAGTCGATGGTGCAGGTGCAGGTGCAGGTGCAGATTCAGGACCCGTTCTCCCCAGCGCACAATATGTTAAGGTAGAACGACCCACAGGCACGTATCCAGCTAACATCGTCAACTTGGGAGAAATTGAGGTGTTTGATAAAGCTGGTACAAACATCGCCCTAAATGCCACAGTGACTGGTGGTCCTGGTGTAGAACATACCGCGGGTCCTTTTGCTAGGCTAACTGACGGAGATGCTACGGGACTTGTAAGTGGAAACTTTGCACACACTACAGGGAATGGTGTTGCATTTTTACAGGTTGATCTCGGTGCCGTAAAGGAAATTGCTAAGGTTATTATCACGAATAGGGGGAACAATGAAAGTGGTGGCTGCTGTGGAAATCGTCTTACCGACGCGAAGTTGATACTTTTAGATGCAGGTAATACCGCTGTAAAAACTACAGCGGTTATTGACACCACAAAATCGAAAATAACCTATGATTTCGCAGCTACGACCCCAGCTTGGGTGTATGCCGATGCCTAATTGTTAAACTCCAAAATTTCATTATTGATAAGTTGATACAATCAACTCTTGAATAATAAATGATTTAAACTTCGTTGTATCCAACGATCTTCTCCCCGTTAGGACCCTTGAGGGTAGGGAAAGCGGTCATACCATCGCAACCACCCTTGTCACAGTCGACGAACACGTGGGGCTTACCAGCCTTCTTCATGTAATCCAACTGCTTGACGGTCCATCCACAACCCTTGGTTCCATAAATGGTCCACTTTTTACCACCTGGGGAGGCCTTGGTCTTGTTCCTGTAGAGTAAGAACGCAACGAGGACGATTACCACTGCAACTAAAATTGTTGAGCGCTGCATATTTTATTATAGGTAAATATTAAAAATGTCTTCAACTGTATTCACTATTGGAAACAAGAATGTCACACTCAAATACACCAGGAAAATGCCCCGTGGTGAAGTTGAACGGATGAAATCATTCGTCACTAAGAATGGTGACAAACTCGTCAAGACTCCAAAGTTTAAGATACTCTCTGAAGTTGACGAGGGTACGAAGAGGGTTTTTAAGGTTGACAAATCTTCTTTTTGAGCATATTGCGTTCATCTTTATCGAGTTTATTTACGAACCTATTCATGTAATTTTTAACCACCTTCTTAGTTGTGGAAGGCTTAGGGGTCTTGTGCGCGTACGCAACCGCTGGGTCCAATGGTCCATTCTTGAGAGGTCTCGCCTTGTTCATCTTATTCGCAAGTTTTCTCTGTGCGTTCTTTTCCCGTGCCAATAATTCCATGAATTGTTTATTATTTGCGTTAGACCACTTGGCCTTGGGTGTGGGGGTCTTGGCCTTGGTCTTTTCCCTCTCAGCCTTATTCTTAGCCAGAGCCGTCTCGTATGCACCCTTTCTCACATACTCACGCTTCTTACCCTTTATATCGGTGAAAGTGAACTTCTGTGGGTTAAGCCGTGCCTTGCGTCCCATTTCAATCTGACGATTGATCTTTGCTTGCATCTTGGCACCGTAAGCTTTCAAGTTCTTTTGCTTAGCCTCATGATACGCGGACTTACTCTCAAATTCTTGCTTCTTACCGTTTACGTCAACGAAAGACCTCCAGTACTCGTTCTTCTTAGCCCTCTCAGCCTTGTTCTTAGCCAAAGCCCTATCGTATGCAAACTTCCTGACAAATTCACGCTTCTTACCCTTTACATTGACGAAAGAGAACTTCTCCTTGAGACGAACGGGTGTGGGTGTCTTACCCTTGGTAGCCTTAATTTCCTTGTGTTTGGCATTTAGCTTATTCGCAGCTTTCTTCCTTCCACTTTCAATCTTCGCTGCATATTCCAACATATTGGAAGGCGACATCACCTCGTAGGGTGCCTCGTTGTTCTCGACCATTTTCTTCTTCACCTTTTCGTTAAATTTCTTCCTAGCTGAGGGAGTCATTAAGTTTTGAGGAAGTGGTTCACCACCAATCTTACGGGGGAGACCCATTTTCAACCTTATGGCTTCTACATTTACGGCTTGTTTTTCCATGAGTTTCTTTATACCTCGTGCAGTTGGTCCAAGCTCGGGACTGGCCGGTTGAATCTCAGGGACTGGGTTGGGGCGTACAGCACCGGGTCTCCTCAGGGGTGCCGGTTTGGCTTTGGGTTTAGCCTTGTTAGCGGCCAATATAGCAGCCGCTTTCTTAATCATATTGTTCATAGCCTTCTTCCTACTCGCAGCTGAAAGCTTACCGTAGTTACGTGGTGGAAGTACCCGGGTCTCCTTGGGTGTCTTAACCTTGACGGGAGTCTTAGGCTTAGGCTTGGGGGGAGCGATCATTTTGAGAGCCTCCTTGAGAGTCTTTGGTCTATTCGGTGATTTCTCACCAGTTAAGAATGGGTGTGTCAAAATAGTCTTGAATGTGGGAAGGTTTGCTCGGAGGGCGACGTGGTAATCTGAGAGTAGATATCCCTGGCTGGTGAATTTTCCGTTAAACTCGAGGAACTCTTTGTTTGGTATGAGCTCTTCGATGAAATTTTTAATAGCTCGCTCCTTAGCATTTTCTGGCTGTCTCACCTTAACATAAATGGTATACAAGAACCTATGAATATCATAGTAAATCGTACCTGGACCTATTCCATGTCCGTATATACCCGCACCCTCATATCCACCATCAGCCGTTTCTGGGTTTGGCATACGCCTGGACCAATAGGATAAACCAAAATCGATGATATGCGCTTCTACACCAGCGTTCGTACGCTTATACTTTTTGATATCAGGTGAACCGAGACGACTCCTAAAAGATCCGCCAGGGTCGTTCCGAATTACTTTACGACCGAGGTCAACTTTCCATGTGTATGGGGTGGTGGAAACATTTGGATTAACCATCACATTACCTCCATGTAAATCGCGGTGACGGAAGTCTGGAAATTTTTGGTTAATTCGGTAGAGATTATCAAAAACCTGTGTGATGACAGACTTTATCGCATCAAGAGATGGGTTGGTTTTCCACCACGAATTAAACGACATACCATCAAGAAGTTCCATGTAAAGAATATCCTTGGGTTTGGTACGTTTTGGGAACGCACCTAGATCGACCAACGTACCATTCTTTTTACGCACTTTTTTAGGTGTTTTATCTTGGATGGGACACTTCTTAAAGAGATACATCTCGGGAACCGCAAACTCCTTCAATTTTTCGGCAACCTTGAACTCAAACTCGAAGGCACCATCAGTACTTTCCGATGTATCTATCTCTTTGTAGGCAACATACCGCCTTCCGTTATCATTAATGCTTCCACGGTACATTTTACCAAATGCACCTTCACTTATAGGCCTACCCTTACCAGTTCGAAGGGTTGGTGAATTGTAACTGGGAACCTTCAAGAAGTGTTCTGGGATACAAGCTTTCTCACCTTTGAGTAATTTTTTCAAGTTACTCTCGATAGACATACTTACTTATTGGTAAGAAGTTATTTTCAACTTACCAAGAAGGATTTTTTAAAATATTTTTATTTTTTTTCAGAATCAATTAGATTTTATAATTTTTTTAATTGTTTTCAAAAACTGAACTAAATATTTTTTTACTGATCATCAACTTCCTCAATCTCATCCTCATCCTCAACATCAACCTGAAGGTCATCATCGGGTAGGTTCACACCCTGAAAGGCAAATGACGGGAGCTTAGCAGACTGCTCGAAGAGAGCCTGTTGGAGACGGATNGTGACACCNAACTTGTTGTCGATAAACCAAATCTGGTTGAGATCAACAATAGCCATAGCCTTATTACCCTTCTCGATGCTATCGAGGGGTACAGCTTGCTTCTGCATAGAGTAAGACTCGGGTACAAATGTCCCATCAGGCTTGGTGAGAATCTTGAGCTTGATAGTCGATGGGTACTGCTCCTTACCGGGGCGAACCATAGGCTTGTAGAGAGCCTGCTTGAGAACCTCAACGTTGAACTCCTTGCCGAGCCACTCTTGCGAATTAGCAGCGACTGTGTTTACGATGATATCATCAAGCTCCTTGAGCTTCTCGTGAAGAGCCATGGCCTCCTCATTGTCGGGGTCGAAAGACAGGTCGAGAGAGTAGGATGTACGACCAGTGCTCTCATCAGTGAACGCACTCATGCCGTAAGGAGATCGCATGAAGGGAAACTGGAGGTAGAGCTTTTTGTTGTCGCCGGCGTTCAAATAGACGGCCTTGCCGCCATTCTTGTTCTTGCGAAGTTTTGAGAACTGCACATTGGCAGGAGAGAATTCAGAAGATTGCTGGATAGTGAGCGACATTGTTGGTAGTGGGTTATATATATCTTAGGTGGCTTGGCTTTAATTAAGTTTTTTTTGTTGACATATATCAAAAGTAATTATGGGTCTTTTTAAAGATTGTGGATGTGGATGTAATGGCCGAAAGCAGGCGGAGAAGTTAATCATCTCTATCATTTCTGGTCTCGTATTTTTCATTGTTGCGAACCCTGAGACGTTCCGTCTTGTCAGGCGGGTCCTCGGTTCATGGATTGCGACCCCTACCGGTTGCCCCTCGACTCTAGGTCTCCTTGTACACACTCTCGTATTCATCCTCGTTGTTTGGGGTATGATGAACATCAAGAAGGAGGGTGGTGGATGTGGTGGTAAAAAGAAGAAAGGTGGGTGTGGATGTGGTGATGGTGCCAAGAAGGGAACCAAGGTTGTTGTCGAACCCCCAGTTCCTATGGAGGAAGCCCCCGACCCAAGACCCGAATTTGCCGAGCCCGCTATTGAGGTTGTCGACAGTGGTCGTATCCTCGAACCCGCGCCTATCGATTCTGAAGGCACCCTTTTCAAGTAATTTAATTCATGCATTTTCCAGTCAATTTGGATAAATTGATAGTAAAATGTTTAACAGTACTTATTGTATACGCGCTTGAAGATTTTCTGGAACTTTACAGTTTTGTAAGGATTCACCTTGAGTCTGAGGCATACCATCGTTTTGCAGTTTACTGTTAATCCAATCAGTCTTAGCAACATCACAAAAGGCGACGGGTTCAATACGCGCTTGAAGATTAGTTGGAACTTTACATTTTTGTAAGGATTCACCTTGAGTCTGGGGCATACCGTCGTTTTGCATCTTGTTGTTAATCCAGTCTGTCTTAGCAACGTCACAATCTTCAACATCGTCAGTTCCTGTGTCAGGGTCAGGGGTTTCCTCACCACCACTCATCATGAAGGCCGAAAGGGCAGAAGAACATACAGCCATGAGACCTACACCAGCTAACATTTGTGTAGACATTGTTTTATATTATACATATACTTTTTTAAGAGTTGATTATCAATAATAAATTTCTACCGCACACAACCATTCATGGCTC
>JGI24539J26755_10001476_pt1 | contig 10877 bp, 6 predicted proteins | sample NorSeaMetagenome_2_FD_26755 | JGI IMG/M metagenome (IMG submission 26755)
GATATTCAATTTAATAAAGCTAATGCAAAGCTAACTTTAACAACAGATTTTACATCTAAAGAACATAAAAGATTTAATTGTGATAATACAAATGATATTAAATTAAAAAAATTAATTGATAAACAACAAAATTTTGTATTAGAAACAACAGGCACTAGTTTTCCAGATTGGCTAGTGAATATAAAAAAATTANCAAACTATCAAATTATATTTGCTATACCTGGAGTTAATACGTGTAAATTATTANCAAGAAATAAAACTAGAGCTATTACTACTTTAAAAAACTTTTTACAAGATCCTNATAATACTGAACCACCTAGATTACCAACTGTAGATGAAAGAATATATAAAACTAATGTAAAACAAATTATCTCTACATTTAATACTATGATTACACAAAATAACAAAAAATATAGATTATTTATTTTTAATAATGATACTGATAATCAACCAATGACACTTGTGTATGATAGTAATTCTAGTAGTAACTCAAATATTTTAGAAACTATTTTTGATACACAAACACCTTGTGTAAAAGGTGGAAAAAAATATATATAATGAATAAATATGGGTTGTAGTAATAGTAAGGCAGTACCTGTTCGCAACCAACCTAGTAGTAATAATGCAGCAGCTGTTCGCAACCAATCTAGTAGTAATAATGCAGTACCTGTTCACAACCAACCTAGTAGTAATAATACAGCAGCTGTTCGCAACCAATCTAGTAGTAATAATGCAGTACCTGTTCACAACCAACCTAGTAGTAATAATGCAGCAACTGTTCGCAACCAACGCAGTAGTAATAATACAGCAGCTGTTCGCAACCAATCTAGTAGTGGTACCAGTCCTTATATTAGTCCCAGAACAGTACCTGGAGAAACTAAATGCGTAATACAATCGAGGTTTTTTGACAATGTTGACATTATAAAAAAACAACTGCGTGATAAAGATGTTGTGAGATATAAGACACTTGAACAGTATTTGATAGCAATAATTAAATGTTTATCAGAACTAGATATAGAACTTGAGAAAAAAAAAATAACTGATTATGATAATCCCAAATTACTAAAATATTTAAAGGTAGACTTTCCCTGGAAATTTTATCAGGATATGAAATATCTTGGGCTTTTTAAAGATAAAAAAAGTAAAGCACAAACCATAATTGCAAGAATGTTATTAAGTATCAGTTCAGACACTATGAAACAGCTAAAAGATGCTCTTAAAATATTTATGTGTTTAATTATTCTTTTAATTAGAATCCTTGACCCAAAATTAAACGAGTATCAACAGCGTTTCAGAGTTACAACTAACAATGACCTTGTAAAAATAAAAATAACTTTACTAAATACACTTGACGAAATCTTTGCCACTATTTCTAATAATGAAAATAAGGCACAATTTATAGCCAAATTTGACAAGATTATAAGTAGAAGCAGTGTGAGACTTAGAACCTATAATCTTGATCTAAGTATAAATGATGACAATGATAATGATACAAAGATAAATAAACTGCTAGAACAAATCAAGAACGCCAAGGGAATCGATGAACATAATAAAGAAATTATAGACACTTTAAAAAAAAATCAAGACTACGCACTAACAAAACTAAGGAAAGGAGGATCTATATCATATAAACATCAAATACAACAAATACGTAAATTATTAACAAATAAAAAACTTACTGAAAAACAAAAAGAACAATATAAACGTAAAATTAATAAATTAAAATTGAAAATAGAAAAAGAACAAAAACTTAATAAAATAAATAAAATTAAAGATAAACTTAAGAAAGCAAATACTAATTTAAAACGTAAAAAACTTACTGATAAACAAAAACAACAATTACAAATTAAAATTAAAAATTATAAAAATCAAATTAAAAAACTAAGTTCATAAAAACATTTTTGTTATTGTTGTTTCCACGCAAAATATATAATGTATTATTGTTCCTAATATTATTAAAAATATAAAAACCAATATTATATTTAATTTAAAGCAATATGCTATTAATAATGCACCTATAAATGTAAATAATACATCCATAATTGCTATATCCATAAATCTATATGAATGTATTCCTTCCTTTTCTTTTCCAAAAATATGTCTATAATGACATAGGAATGTCATTTTAATTTATGTGTAGTTATAATATCTTTCAATTCTGTCGGTTTTAATGCTATATTGTTTTTACTATCTTTCAAATAAATACCATACCTACCTACCACTAGATCTTTATCGTCTTTATACTTTATCGGTAATTTTACCAAAAATGTTATATCATTCTTTGATAAACTTTTCTTATCAAGTTGTTTTAAGTAGCCTTCGTAATTTATATATTTCTTATTTGGTGTCAATATACATTTTCCATATTTAGTTTTTATCAGTTTAGGTTCAGTTTCTACGGTGCGTTTAGGTGCGTTTAAAATTGATTCATCTATAGTTTTATTAAACTTATCCAAGATCTTTTTATAATCTACTTTACCTTCTGCTACCAATTCTATCTGTTCTTCCATTATTTTTGTTGTTTCTGGATTTATTATATATGGTGCAACTTCATTCAAATATTCTACAATTTCTTTACCTATTTCGGTATTCCTTATCATTTTATTATTTCCTTTTGTATATAACTCTAGTTCTACTTCTTTTTCGGTTATTTCATTATCTTTTATTTTGAAATATTCTTTCGCTTTTATTTGTTTCTTAGGATTACTACAATATTCTGCATAATTTTTACTAAATAATGATGATACAATTGTAGCATATGTTGATGGAGTACCTATTCCTTCATTTTCCATTAACTTTATTATTGTTGTATCATTATACAATGTTAATTTATTTACTGATGCTTCCGTATATACTTTCAATATTTTAAGTTTATTTGGAAATTTTAAAGTTTCTTTAGAAATCTCTTTTTTATCTAGTATTAAAAATCCATCAAACTTTAATACTTTTTTTATTGTTTTAAATATATCTTTATCATATTTTAATTCTATATTATATTGATCATACAACGCATAACTTAATTGACTTGCTAATGATCTTTTATAAACTAATTTATATATCTTATTTTGTATATCATCTTCGGTTAAACTTGTTTTATTAATATTTGTTATCCTTATACATTCGTGCGCACCTGGTTTAAAATTATAATTATTTGGATTTGAATATTTTTCACCATAATTTTCTAAAACATATTTTGCAGTTTGAAATTTAAATTGATTACTTACAGAATATGAAGATGTTCTATGATACGTAATATAACCTGATTCATACATCTTTTGTAAAATATCCATCGTCTGTTTGCTTGATAAACCAAAAGTATAACTACAATCCATCTGTAAGATTGAAGTAATATACGGTGGTGGTGGTTTTTGTATAGAATCTGTAGTATTATAAGTTAAATTATAAGGTTTGTTAAAAACTATGTTATCTATCGTTTCTTTATCACCTTCATACAATGTATTTAATAAGTTATTATCAAAATCACCTTTAATTTTATAAGTTATTTCGGGATTTGGATTATTTACATTATTTGTGTTTTTTACAATACAAGCTAGAACAGGGGATTGCACTCTACCAGCTGATAATGTATTGATATTGAAATTATTCCATAATAATGGTGATAATTTATAACCAAATAGACGATCTGATAATCTTCTAGTTATTTGACAATTTACTTTATTATAATCAATTCGATGTTTATTTTTAATTGCTTCTAAAATTGCGGATTTAGTAACTTCATTGAAAGTAATCCTATATCTTTGCATATTTTTATCTAAAATTTTTGTAATACTATGTGATATGAAATGACCTTCATAATCTGGATCTGAGGCGATATATGTAACATCAACTGTTTTTAATAATTTTTTAATATTGTTAATAACTTTTAAGTTTGTAAATTCGTAAATACCAATCCAATTATCAAAATCTATAGACATTTCAGTTTTTTTTAAATCTTCTATATGACCATAGCTAGCAATACATATATATTGATTTTCTTGATCTTTTAAAAAATTTTCTATTTTTTTAGCTTTAGTGTTTGATTCTACAACAATTAATATTTTCATTGTAATAATATAATTATATGTAAATAATCATTTTTATATTTGATAACACTTTAAAATTTTAATGTATAAAAATGATTTAAATTGTTTATATTAGAGATATTATACATTAATGAATAATACAGAAGAAATGAGTTTCGCCACGATGAAGAATATGAATGTTGAAGAATTTATGAAACATATTACAACATTTGAGAGTGTTGATAGTATATTGGATACTTGTAATAATCAATCCGAAAAAGGTTTTATATATGAACGCTTATGGGATGTGTGTATTAAATTTGGATTTTGTAATCATTTTCAAAAATCTGATTTTACGCATATGATTGGTAATATGAATAATGGAAATCTAAAACCACTCACGACCTTTACACATTATTTAACTGAAAAAGTTGTGAGTGGTAATTCAAGTGGATGTTCGGATATATCCTTATTCAATAATGCCGATGATACCTTTACGTTTATCAGTTCTAAATATCCTAAAAGTAAAGATGATATTACTAAACAAAAATCAGTTGCTTATTACGAGGTTCAAAATATTATTTCTGTGATTGATGCAAATAAACATATTTATCCTAATTTTAAAATTTGCTTACTTGTCCCCGATAAGAAGTCCGTGTTGGAAAAGGTTAAAAATGCAAACAAATCAAGTAATTATATTACGAAGTATATGACCGAACAAAATATTTTGGATAAGAATGATTTGAATAAGTGTTTCTTACGCTTTAAAGCGGATATGCTTAAACATATGAAGGCAAGTAAAATTGGTAAAATTAATTATGATGAAATCTATTTATCCCCTAAATGTAATTTATGTTTGAGATTTCATCAAGAACTTATTACACAAAAAACATCTAATCTTATTGAAGAAGGATATAAATGCTTTCTATGGGGTTGTAAATGTAGAAGTGGTAAAACTTATATGTTTGGTGGTTTAATTATCAATCAGTTTGAAATCAAACAAACATTAAATGTTTTGATTATTACACCAGCACCAACAGAAACAGCACCACAATTTACGGATGAGTTATTTAACAAATTTAAAGAGTTTGAATCATTCAAAATACATCATATTGATGGTTCTAAAATGATTGAGAGTTTGGTATTGGGTGATAGTAATATATTCGTTATGTCTAAACAACTATTACAAAAATATATTGATGATAAAACTATTATGAAAATTAAGAATCTGAAATTGGATATTATTGGTTTTGATGAAAACCATTTTAGTGGAACTACTGATTTATCCAAATCTATTTTAGATTCTTACTCATCCAAGAACACGATTAAAGTATATCTAACCGCAACTTATAATAAACCTTTGCGTGAATGGAATATACCCGAAGAATGTCAAATGTATTGGGATATTGAAGACGAACAAATCTGTAAAAGCATTTTGGTAGATGAGTCAAATGTTGATAAATTAAAAGAGAAACACTGTGATACAAGTATTACCGCAACTATTAAGTATTTTACTAATAAAGGTTTATCTCTTACTGATATGTTTAAACCCTATGAAAATATGCCCGATTTGTATTTGATTACAACGATGTTTGATAGTCAAAGATACGATATAATTAAAGATAAAATTATGGGTAGTAAGTACGGGTTTTGTTTTGATGTATTGTTTGCACTAAATAAACAAAAGACTAAGTTTCAATTTGAAAATGAAGTTAAAACCATCTTACGCTTTATATCGGGTTCAAACAAAGAAGTAGATTTCAAAAATGGTGATAAATCTATGTTTTCACGGATTTTGAAAATATGTTCTGATAAAGAAACTCGCACACCTTTTACACAAATTTGGTTTCTACCAAGTGATAATATTAATGAGATTTCAAAATGTTTAGAACAACTAATGAAGGAAGATAATGTCCTCAAAAAGTATAATGTGTTATGTATTAATCGTAAGAATAAAGATTTAGCAAAAGATATTAAGGAAGATATTACAAAACAAGAAAAAATCGCAAAAGCGGAAGGCAAAGAAGGTTTGATTTTATTGGCAGGTAATATGCTGACCTTAGGCATTACATTAAATATGTGTGATGTGGTCGCTTTAATGAATAATANCCTTTCATCTGATAAAGTTTTACAACAAATGTATAGATGTATGACCGAAGGTTCTCAGAAGAAATTCGGGTTTGTGGTAGATTTAAATATAAGTCGGGTTCTTAATACTTGTGTGAATTACACAATATATAAGAATGATAAAAGCACCGAAGATAAAATCAAGTATCTAATTGAAAACCACTTAATTAATATTGATGTGGATATGATGGAACAAAAGAAGTTAAATAGTGATGCGATTGTATCTAAATTAATGGAAATTTGGAAATCCGATCCAATTAATAGTTTCAAGTCTCTATTGCGAAACTTGGATAATGACTATGTAGAGTTTGATACATCCACACAAAAGATGATTAACAAAACCTTTACCAGATCATTAAAAGACGATAAGGTGAATACTACGATTGAAATCAAAGATGAAGATGATGAACTACAACAACTACCATCAGGCAAAGAAAAAGTTAGGGATGATAGTGATAAATCCGAAAAATCGCAGAGCGGTGATGAAGAAGAAAAACCTGAAAAAAAGGATATTTTAATATCATTTACCAAAGATGTATTACCGTTTGTAATACCATTAACATGTATCTTAACGATTAAGAATGCGAATAAGGATTTCGTTAAGATGTTAAACGACATACAAGAAAATCCTGAACTATTGGATATGTTTGATAATATGTGTTTGATTTGGTGGAACAAGAAGGATTTAATAAATATTATAAAAAATATAGTTTCAAAATATTTTGATAAGAATTCTAATACATATAATATCGCAATTAACTTTAAGATGTCGTTGCAAAGTTTAATAGATAATCCTAAGGAATTGTTAGAATTAATTAATGAATGTTTGAAACCCAAAGTGATAGAAAAAAAGAGGTTTGGTGAAGTTTTCACGCCGATGAGATTTATTAACGAAGATATGTTAGGTGATTTAGAAGCATACTATAAAGAAACTTATAATAAAAATATATTCGAAGATGAAACTTTAAAATGGGGTGATACAACCACAGGAATGGGAAACTTTGCGATTGCTATTTATTACAAGTTAATGGATGGATTGAAGAATAAAATACCAGATGATAAAGACCGCAAGAAGCACATTTTAGAAAAGATGTTGTTTATGGCGGAGATCAATAAGAAGAATTGTTTCATTGTCAAACAAATCTTTAATATCAATAATGAATTAAAACTCAATTTGTATGAAGGCGATTCTTTACAATTAGATATTAGAAAAGTGTTTGGTATTACTAAGTTTGATATTGTAATTGGAAACCCACCATATAACGAAGAATTAAAATCAACAGGTGCGAAAGCATTATATAACAAGTTTGTAGAGTATTATATTGATAAATGCGATATATTATGTTATGTAATACCTTCAAGATGGTTTTCAGGTGGCAAAGGATTAGATAGTTTTCGTAAGAATATGTTAAAGCGAACAGATATTGTTTATATTAATCACTTTGATGATGCATGTAAAATATTTGGAAATACAGTTGATATTAAGGGTGGTGTAAATTACTTTCTCAAAGATACTCATCATAATGGTGATTGTAAAATTAATGGTTCAATCACAAAATTAAATAAATATGATGTATTTGTCGATGGTAAATTTCATGCGATTATTGATAAATTGGTAATATTTGAATCAATTACAACTTTATATAAAAGTCAAGATTATCACAAAATACAAACAAATGATAAAAGGTTTAAGTCGGAAAATACAAAGGATACTATTAAATGTTATGTATCATCACAAAAAGGATTTGAAAAATACATTGATAAGAAAGAAATTAAAACAAATATATCAAAATATAAAGTTATTACTCCTGATGGGGCATTTGCAGCAAATAGTGGATTTGGAAATACATTTATTGGATACCCAAATGAGGTTCATTGTAAAACATACATTTCATTTGAAATAGATACTGAAAATGAAGCAAAATCATTATTAAGTTATATGAAATGTAGATTACCGAACTTTATGTTATCAATACGAAAAAACTCACAACATACAAGTGCATCAACTTGTAAATGGATACCATTACCGCCCTTAAATAAAGAATGGACAGACGAGGAAGTCTATCAACATTTCAAATTATCAGAAGAAGACATCAAATTAATTAATGATACGAATATTGTTGGTTATAAGAGTATTGTTAAGCAAACCGAAGGGAGTGTTGAAACACCTGAATCCAAACCGAAAAGGGTTAGTAAGAAGAAAATACAGGTACTGGAACCTGTTGTAGTAGTAGAGTCAGTAATAGAACAACATATTGAACCAAATATTAAACCCAAACGGGTATTGAAAATTAAAGCTAAGGTTGAAAAAGTTGCAGAACCTATTATACAACCACCCGAACCCGTTGTAGTAGAAGAGGTTAAACCGAAAAAATAGTAAAAAAGAAACTTAAATTAATTGAGGTCTAAGTTAATTATGAACTTTATTTATTATGTATAATTTTATATATTTTTTTTATTTTACAAATATTTTATATCATATAATATAATTATTATATAATATTATATGACGACACATAAAAGTGAGGATTATAAAGTATCAGCAGTTAATTACTACCTAAACGAAGATACAACCCAAGAACAAGTTTGTAAAATATTTAAATGTTCGGTAAGAAGTTTAATGCGTTGGGTAGATAGATTTCAAGAAGAGGAAGAAATTAAAAGACACAATCGGAAACCAATAGCGTATAAAATACAGAAAGACCAAGTGAAATTTATTTTAGCAGAATTAAAAAAGAATAAAACGATTACGATGGATGATTTATTAGTAAAACTTAAAGAAAAATACCCAACTTTAACATTATCAAGGTTTCATTTAAGTCGCATCGTAAGGGACAATAATATTACTTTGAAAATAACACGGATAAGACACGAACCGACAAAACGCTTTGGAAAGGAAATAGACATAAATGCAAAAATTAAGGATTTTTACAAAAAGGTGAAAAAATATAATTTAGATGATATTATTTGTATTGATGAAACCAGTATAAAATCACTACAAAAAAGACATCATTGTTATAGCGATATTGGTAAAAGATGTGTGATAAAAACTGAATCACAAGAGGTCTTTAAGAAATATACAGGAATTTTTGCGATTTCTACCAAAGGCGTTTTAGGGTGGGAGTTATATGAAAAAAGTGGAATAAACACGGATCGGTTAGTAGAGTTTTTAGAAAAATATATCACTACAAAATTCAAGGATAAATTAATTATTTTAGACAACGCCAGTTCGCATAGAAACGAACGCATAAAAGAATTAATTAGTAAGCATAATAATATCTTATATGCCGTGCCTTATCAACACTTTACAAATAGCATTGAGAATTATTTTAGTATGCTAAAATCACGCTTACAAAAGATAGACGGATTAACACATACAAAACTAAAAGAAAATATTAGCAAAGTTCTCCGTGAAATACCAAAAGAGAAATATACTAATATATTTAAGGGTGCTTATAAAAGAGATACAACATATGTAAAGAAAACCTCACGAATGAGACGGAAACTTAAAAATTATAAGGTCTAAAAATCGGCGTTTTAAATGTGCAAAGGTGTAAAATTTTAATGTATAAAAATGATTTATTTACATTTTTAATTTAAATTTATTAAAATGCCTTCTAAAAAATGCGAGCACGGAAAACAAAAATCAAGATGTTATGAATGTGGTGGTAATAATATTTGTGAGCACGGAAAATTTAAATCATATTGTAAAGAATGTAGTGGATCACAAATATGTCCTCATAATCGACAAAAATCACATTGTAAAGAATGTGGTGGTAGTTCTTTTTGCGAACACGGAAAACAAAAATCACAATGTAAAGAATGTGGTGGTGCTTCTATTTGCGAACATGGAAAACAAAAATCAACTTGTAAAGAATGTGGTGGTAGTAGTATTTGCCCACACGGAAAAAGAAAATCAGAATGTAAAGAATGTGGTGGTAGTAGTATTTGCCCACACGGAAAATTTAAATTAATTTGTAAAGAATGTGGTGGTAGTAGTATTTGCCCACACGGAAAAAGAAAATCAACTTGTAAAGAATGTGGTGGTAGTTCTTTATGTAAATCGTCTTGGTGTCATACACGAGGAAATTCAAAATACAACGGTTATTGTCTGTATTGTTGTATTAATATTTTTCCTGATATTCAAGTATCAAGAAATTATAAAACAAAAGAAAACGAAGTTGTAGATAAAATTAAAGAGAAATTTCCTGATTTTACGTGGATTCACGATAAAAAGGTAGAAGATGGATGTTCTAAACGCAGACCAGATTTATTACTTGATATGGGTGATCGTATTATAATAGTTGAAGTTGATGAAAATAAACATACTAATTATGATTGTAGTTGTGAGAATAAAAGATTGATGGAAATATCAAAAGATTTACATCATAGACCAATTATATTTATAAGATTTAATCCCGATAGTTATATAAAAGATGGTAATAAAATAACATCTTGTTGGAGAATTAATAAACAGGGGGTAATGCAAATAATGAAAACAAAAATGTCAGAATGGAATGAAAGAATTGAAATATTAAACCTACAAATCCAATATTGGATTGATAATAAAACTAATAAAACAATAGAAATTATAAAATTGTTTTATGATAATTAAAAATTATTTAAATTGAACTATTTTTATATTTGATATTATTTGTATTTTGCAATATTTTCAATAATCTTTTTGGTATATAACATTTTGATATGTTCTTTTTATTGGTTTTTTTT
>JGI24539J26755_10001477_pt1 | contig 10874 bp, 5 predicted proteins | sample NorSeaMetagenome_2_FD_26755 | JGI IMG/M metagenome (IMG submission 26755)
GTATTAAAAGATGCTTCTGCAACTGCAATTTACGGTTCTAGAGGTGCAAATGGTGTAATTATCATTACCACTAAGAAAGGTAGAAAAGAGTCTTCTTTAGATTACGATTTTCAAATGGGTTTTGGTGAGATAAGAGATAGAGTTAATGTTTTTGATGGTGATGCTTTTAGAAACTTAGTTGCTCAAAAACAACCAAGTATGGTTGGATTATTAGGAACAGCTAATACAAATTGGCAAGATGAAATTTATCAAAAATCAGTTTCTACGCAACACAATCTAACTGCTAGAGGTCAAATTTTTGGGGCTATACCAACAAGACTTTCTGTAGGTTTTTCAGGAATTGAAGGTAATATTTTAACATCACAATTTGATAGAGCTACGTTTTCTTTATCTATGAATCCATCCTTTTTTGATAATCATTTTAAAATTAGCTTAAATTATAATAGAGCTTTTGAAGATAACAGATTTGCAGATTCAGGTCAAGTTCGTTCAGCTTTACGCTATGATCCAACGCAACCTGTGTATGATTCAACATCTCCTTTTGGTGGCTTTTATCAACATTTAACTAGAACACCAGATGGTGTTTTAGTTGACAATGGAACTAGAAACCCTGTAGCTTCTTTATTACAAAACAATAACACTTCTATTGTTTTTAGACATTATGGTAATTTAAAACTTGAATATAACTTTCACTTTTTACCAGAGTTAACGGTAACTACGAATGCTGGTTTTGATAAATCTACTGCAGAAGGTAGAGGAAGTAGCCCTTTAAATAGTCCTGCAAATTTCACTGATTTATTTATTGGTTATGACTCTGGGTATACTAATGAAGTTTTAAACGAATCTTTTGATACTTACTTTACATACGTAAATACATTTGATAAATTAAAAACAGATGTGATGGCTGGTTATTCTTACCAATCTTTTGATAGTTCTGGAAATAGCACAGGAAACATAAGAAACCCAAATGATACAGGTGCAACTTCTTTTGTCTCTACGCCAGTAGTTTTAGTTGGTTTTTTAGCAAGAGCAAATCTAACATATAATGAAAAATACTTACTAACTTTAAACTACAGAAGAGATGGTACTTCTAGATTTGGTCCAGAAAATAGATGGGGTGATTTTGGAGGAGCAGCTTTAGCATGGAGAATAAGTGATGAAGAGTTCTTAAAAAATAGTAAAGTAATTTCAGAATTAAAATTACGTGCTTCATATGGTATTAATGGACAGCAAGAAGGAATTGCTGGAGATTTATACTTAGATAGGTATCGTTTCGGAAATCAAGGTTCTGGATATTTATTTGGTGGTATCCCTATTCAATCAACAATTCCTTCTGAAAGAAGTAATTTAAAATGGGAAAAAACAGCAACAGTAGAATTCGGTATAGATTATGGGTTATTCGATAATAAATTTACAGGTTCTATAAATGCTTTTCAAAAAAATTCTACAGATTTATTATCTGACGCTCCAGTTGCTGATGGTTCTAACTTTACAAATAGAGTTTTACAAAATGTTGGAGATTTACAAGTAAATGGCTTAGAATTTACTGTAAATGCAGATATCATTAAAAATGAAGATTTAAATTGGAACATCAACTTTAATGCAACTTATTTAGATAGAGAAATTAAAGAATTAGCATTAAATCAAGATATTACTGCAGGTGGTATTGCTGGTGGAACAGGAAACTTTATTCAATTATATAGAGAAGGTTTTGCTCCTAATTCATTTTATATTTTAAAACAACTATATGATACTAATGGACAACCAATTGAAGGTGCATATGCCGATTTAAATGGAGATGGAATTATAAATACTCAAGATAAATACTTAAAAGGAAATCCACAAGCGGATTTCACCTTTGGTTTCCAATCTACTATTGACTATAAGAACTTTGATTTGGCATTTAACTTAAGAGCTAGTTTAGGTAATTATGTATACAATAATATTAATTCTGCTTTCGCACAATATGATTTATTGCAAGACAATGCCGTTCTAGGGAACATACCAACAACAGTATTAAATACAAATTTTAATAGCACTTCAGATGTTATCATTTCTGACATTTATTTAGAAAATGCTTCATTCTTAAGAATGGATAACATTACCTTAGGATATACATTTGATACACCTATCAAAAAATTTGCATCCAACAGTATTCGTTTATGGGCTGGTATGCAAAATGTTTTCACCATTACCAACTATTCTGGTTTAGATCCAGAAGTATTTAATGGTATTGATAATACTATTTATCCAAGACCAAGAACGTTCTTAATTGGAGCTAATATCAAATTTTAATTTATAAAGATTTACTAATGAAAAAAATATTTAAAATCGAAAGAATAGCAACAATATTTCTTATCATGGCCATTGCTTTGTCTTCTTGTACAAGCGACTTAGACATTACTCCAAAAGATGATCAAGATTTATTAGGTGAAGATTTCTTTGCAAATGAAACCTCTTATAAAGAATTATTAGCAGGTGTATATGCAAACCTTTCTTTAACAGGTGTAGATGGTCCTGGTTCATCAAATATTGATGGATTAGATGCAGGAACAAGTCAGTTTGGAAGAGTCTTATTATATCTGCAAACATTATCTGCAGATCAAATGATTTGGTCTTATGAAAATGACCCTGGAACGCGCGAAATACAGCGTAATATTTGGAATTCTGATGACCCAATCATTTTAGGAATGTTTGGTAGAAGTCATGTAACAATAGCATTCGCAAATAATTTTTTAAGAGAAACTACCAATGCAAAATTAGAAGAAAGAAATGTTTCTTCACCAACAAAAACTGAAATAGTAGCATACAGAGCAGAAGCAAGGTTGTTAAGAGCAATGTCTTACTATTATATGATGGATTTATTTGGTCAAGCAAACTTTACTACTGAAGAAGATGCTATCAACACGAAACCTTTAGCTTATAATAGAAAACAATTATTTGATTTTGTTGAGGCTGAATTAATTGCAATTGAAACGGATTTAAAAGCCCCAATGCAAAACGAGCATGGCCGAGCTGATAAAGCTGTTTCTTGGATGATTCTTGCTAAAATGTATTTAAATGCAGAGGTTTATATTGGAGAAGCAAAATATACTGAAAGCTTAGATTATACGAAGAAAATTATTGCTGGAGGATATACGTTAGCAACTGATTATGCTCACAATTTCATGGCAGATAATGACGTAAACTCAGCAAATAATGAAATTATTTTTCCTTTAATTTCTGATGGAATGTACACTCAAAACTATGGCCCAACAACTGTTATGATTAATGGTGAAGTTGGCAGTCTAGAAGCTAATGGTGCCGCACTTGGTGTTGGTGCTGGTGGTTGGGGAGGCGCTTTAAGGGTTCGAAAACAATTTGCACAATTATTTAATGATGGCATCTATATTAATGATACCAGAAATACGCTAATTTCCGAAAATAGAAATATAGAAATCACAAGTATTTCTGATAAAGACCAAGGATATGTTATAGAAAAATACTCTAATGCAACTTCAACAGGCGGCTTTGGTGCAGATCAAACATTTGTAGATACAGATTTTCCATTATTTAGATTAGCTGATGTTTATTTGATGTATGTTGAAGCCCATTTAAGAGGGGCTGTAGGTGCATCTGCAACAGATGCCGAAAACTACATGAACTCTTTAAGAACAAGAGCTAACAATCCACAAGATAATCTAACAATTTCCGATTTAACTTTAGATTTCATTTTAAATGAAAGATCTAGAGAGTTGCATTGGGAAGCTCACAGAAGACAAGATTTAATAAGATTTGGTAAATTCACAGGTGGCTCATATAACTGGGCTTGGAAAGGAAATGGAACAAATGGTATTGCATTGCCAGATCACATGAATCTTTATCCAATACCTTCGGCAAGTTTAGCTTCTAACCCTAACTTAACTCAAAATGCAGGGTACTAACACTAATAACAAAATACAAATGATGAAAAATATAATAAGATTTTCAGCAATTACAGTAATTGGAATACTATTTTTAGTTTTCAATTCTTGTGATGATACTTCTGAAATATTTACAATTTCAGCGCCAACAGCTCCAGTTTTAGCAGAACTTAATTTTACAGACTTAAAACTTGATGCTGTCAATACAGGTAACCCTGCATTAACATTAAATTGGAACGAAGCAGAGTATGGGCAACAAGCATCTATTAATTATGCAATTCAATTTGCTAGTGATGATGCTTTTACTGCACCAATAACAGCGGCAACGATAACAGGAAACACTTCAATTACATTAGCTGTAAATGAAGTAAATGCTGCAGCTGGTAATACAGGCTTAAATCCTTTCGAATGGAAGGCACTATATGCCAGAGTTGTGGCTTCTTTAGGTTCTCAAAATAGTGAGACATCAGCATCTAATGTTATACAATTTAATGTATATCCCTACTTTAATTATGTCTTTAATGATTATTATATGGTAGGTGATGCAACTGCACCAGGTTGGAACAACAACAATAACAATCCTGCATTGTTTAGAGATGCAAATGATAGTAATATATATTCCTACACTGGATTCTGGGCAGAAAATGGTCATTTTAAAATTTTAGAAACTAAAGGATTATGGCATCCACAATATGGAACAGATGATGGTACTGTTTTTTGGGGAACTACCCCAACAAATTCATCTCCAGAGCCAGAAAGATTACCTTATGGAGGCGGAGATGGTATTCCTGCTGGGTATTATACTTTTAAAATGAACTTTGCTAGCAAGGCATTTACTTTTGAAGCATTTGATGCCTCAGGTGCTACAAGTCCCGAAAGTTTAACTCTAAAAGGAACGAGCACTGCTGATATAGCTTTGGCAGCCTTAGCTTTTGATGGTCATATTTGGTATGCAAATAATGTTAGATTAACACCTGGTAATGTAGATTTTGTTACTGATGCTGGATCTAATTGGGGAAGCTCAACTTCTTTTTCTGGAATAGCTACTGATGGTGGTGGTTCAATTCCAGTTATAGTCGAAGATGATTATGATGTGTGGTTTAATGACTTAACAGGTGAGTATATTCTAATCCCATTAAATTTATAATATCAATTTAATTTTAAAAGTTAAAAAATGAAAAATTATATAAAAAAAATAAGCTACTTATTACTATCATTTACCTTAATACTGGGTTCTTGTGAAGTTGAAGAAAGCTTAACACTTACAACTCCAAATGCTGCATTTGTATTAGACACTCCCGGAATTAGCAGTGTGTTTCTAAACTTTGCAATTCCTAATAATCCAGCTTTTACTATTTCTTGGCAAGATGAAATAAACTCAGGAGCAGATTATACCGTAGAAATGTCTACAGATGCAGAATTCACAACTTCATCAGTCATAGGCACAACAACGAAAAACAATTTTTCTATGACTGTTAATGCTTTTAATAACGCAATAAATGATACAGGAATAGCAAATTTTAATGATATTGCTATTTATATGAGAGTTAAGGCTGGCAGTAGCACAACAAATAGCATCTTTTTATTAGTAACTACTTATCCTGTAAATGCACCGACTTTTAGCAATCTGTCTAATGGAGATGTTTTTACCCTTAGTCTTGCGAATAATGATTTAGAAGCGGTAAATGTTACTTGGAATGATCCTATTCTAGATTCTTCTCTAGCTATAGATATTGATTATATTTTAGAAGCTGCAGCGCCAGGTACTGATTTTTCGATGCCAATTGAGGCAGGTAAAGTAAGTAATCTAAATTCGCTATCTTTAAGTAATGCTCAATTAAATGGTGTTGCATTCCAAACAGGGATTCCTGTAAATACAGCTGGTGACTTAGAATTAAGAATTAAATCTACAATCACAGATACGGCTTCAGGTACTGTTTTAGAAAGAATTTCTGATACAGTAACCATTAATGTAACTACATATCTAACCGTTTTAGATTTATCTACAAAGTGGGGTATCGTAGGTTCTGCAGCGAATGACTGGGGAGCAACTCCAGATTTACCAATGTTTACAACAGATACTGATGGTGTTTTAGTAGCCTATGTAAACTTAACCGATGGAGAATGGAAATTTAGAGAAAATAACGACTGGACTAATAATTTAGGTTCTGGTTCAGCAGCAGATGACGTATCTTCTGGTGGAGGAAACTTTACAACAACTGCTGGCTCATTTAAAATTACTTTAGACTTAAACAATAATAAATTTACTAAAGAAGATTTTTCTTTGGGTATTGTTGGTGGAGCTTATAATAATTGGGGAGCAACTCCAGATTTTATGCTAGAATATGACGAGTACTCTGATGTGTTTAGAGGAATCGTTACCTTGATTGATGGAGAAATGAAATTTAGAATGAATAATGACTGGGGTACTAATTATGGTGATGATGGGAATGATGGAACTTTAGATAATGGAGGAGCAAACATAATAGTAACAGCTGGTATTTATATCGCTACCGTAGACATGAATGATTTAACGTATTCTTTAGAGAAGATAGACCATGTTTGGGGATTAGTAGGTGGAGCTTATAATAATTGGGGTGCTACTGCAGATGCTCAATTTAAAAGAGATTGGTCTAAACCTTTTAACGATGTGTGGGTTTTAGAAAATGTGACTCTTATAGATGGAGAATACAAATTTAGATCTAACAATGATTGGGGAACCAATTATGGTGATGATGGTGGAGATGGCGTGCTTGAATTAAATGGTGGTAATTTAAATACTACTGCTGGCACCTATTCTTATGTTTTAGATTTTTCTGATCCAAACGCACCAACTTATACTAAGAATTAAGTTTTTAAAAACTTAACAAAGGCTGCCCTCCCTAGAAGCAGCCTTTGTCTTTATTAACACCCTGCATATGAAAAAAATTACTTTTTTATTTTTATTTATTACGTCTCTAGTTTATAGTCAAGTTACTATTACTCCAAGTACTTTTGAAGTCACAGAATCTATAACCATAAGCATAGATGCAAATAGTTCTACAACAGATTGTAATGGTTTAAGCAACCCTACCAAAGTGTATATGCATTCTGGCGTTGGGAATGAAACTGATGCCTGGAGTACAAATGTCGTTGGTAACTGGGGGGCAGATGATGGTGTTGGAGAAATGACTTTAAATTCAGCTAACAATCATTGGGAAATTACTTTTGTGCCTAAAACTTATTATAATTTAACTGATGCACAAGCCGCTAGTGTTACTAAAATGGGACTGGTTTTTAGAAATGCAACTGGTTCTCAAGAAATGAAAGATAACGGTTGTGCTGACTTTTTTTATAATGTTGGTTCATTTCAAATAACCTTAAACTCGCCTTCAGCGGATACAACAGTTTTAAACTCTGGTGATACATTCTCTATTAATGCTACAACTTCTTTAACAGCAGACTTTACACTTAAAGCAAATGGGGCTGTAATTGATCAAAAAACAAACTTAACAACATATACCTTCTCTTCTGCTGTTACTCAAAATACAACCTATATTTTAGAAGCTATAAATAACGGAAAAACAAAAAGTACCACTTTTCAAGCAATTGTAAGACCAACAGTTACAGAAGCTGCTGTTCCTTCAAATATGAAAGACGGAATTAACTTAAACCCAATAGATAACACAAAAGCTACTTTAGTATTTTATGCTCCTGGCAAAGAGTTTATTCACGTAATTGGTAGTTTTAATGACTGGGAAATTAATAACGCTTATTTACTTAAAAAAGACAGTGCAAAAGATCGTTTTTGGATAGAACTAACAGGTTTAACTTCACAAACAAATTATACGTATCAATATCTAATTGATGCAGATTTAAGAGTTGCAGATCCTTATTCTACTGTGGTTTTAACAGAATTTAATGATCAATATATAAACGCAACTACCTATCCAAACTTGCCAAGTTATCCTACAGGAAAAACAAATCATGCAGTCACTTTATTAAGATCTGGTGATACAGCATATGTTTGGCAGACACCTACTTTTACGAAACCTGCTAAAACAGATTTAGTTATTTATGAAGTTTTAATTCGAGATTTTGATGCACTTCATAGTTATGATGCTGTAAAAGCAAGATTAGATTATTTAGAAGGTTTAGGTATAAATGCAATAGAATTTATGCCAGTAATGGAGTTTGATGGCAATGAATCTTGGGGATATAATCCTTCTTTTCATATGGCATTAGATAAGTATTATGGCAACGCTACTTCTTTTAAACAGTTTATTGATGAGTGTCATAACAGAGGAATCGCGGTTATTATAGATGTTGCTTTTAATCACGCAAGTGGGCAAAATCCATATTATAGAATGTGGAACTCCGATAATGGTGGTTATGGCGGTCAAGCAAGCGCAGACAGTCCGTTTTTTAATCAATCAGCAACACATTCTTACAGCGTTTTTAATGATTACAATCACAGTAAACAAGCCACAAAAGACTATGTAAAAAGAGTTACTCAATACTGGATTGACGAATATAAAATTGATGGTTTTAGATGGGATTTAACAAAAGGATTTACTCAAAATTGTACAAATAGCGAAAGTTGTACAAACGGATATCAGCAAGACAGAATTGATATATTAAAAGAATATGCCGATGATCAATGGGATATTGACCCTAATTTTTATGTTATTTTTGAACATTTAGGCACAAATAATGAAGAAACCCAATGGGTAAATTATAGACTTGAGGAAGGAAAAGGAATTATGGTTTGGGGAAATCATAACAACAACTACAATCAAGCTACAATGGGCTTTAATATCGATTCTGATTTTTCTTGGATTTCTTATAAAAACAGAGGTTGGTCTGTACCAGCAAATGTAAGTTATATGGAAAGTCATGATGAAGAACGTTTGATGTATAAGAACACACAATTTGGTAGTTCTAATGGAAGTTATAATATCAAAACCTCTACTACTGCTTTAGATAGAATGGAATTAGCGGGTGCTTTTTATTTTACAGTTCCTGGTCCTAAAATGATTTGGCAATTTGGAGAATTAGGCTATGATATTTCTATTGACCAAAATGGTAGAACAGGAAATAAACCTATAAAATGGGAATATTTTGATGATCAAAATAGAAAAGATGTTTATAATACTTGGTCTAAATTAATTCAATTAAAATTGAAATATGATATTTTCAAAACTTCAGATTTCACATTAGATGTTTCAAATGCTAACGGATTAAAAAAGATTCATTTAACAAACGCATCTGCAGCAGACATCCAAAACGTTATAATCATTGGCAATTTTGGAGTTACAACACAAAGTATCTCTCCGTTTTTTCAACAAACTGGTACTTGGTATAATTTGTTAGAAGACAATGCTACCATAACTGTTGCAAATACAACAGCTTCAATATCATTAGCACCAGGAGAATTTAAAGTGTATGCAAATAAACCTGCAACGCTATCTAATGAAGACATTACTTTAGAAAAAAACAGTATACAACTGTATCCAAACCCAACTTCTAATTCATTTTCTTTATCAAAAGAAATACAAGAAGTACATGTTTTTGATATTACAGGAAAACAAGTAAAAAAGTTTACAAAAAACGTTATTAGAAAAAATTCGTATTTTATAATAGATTTAAATAAAGGAATTTATTTTGTTAGAATTAAGGAAAACTCAAACAAAACAAGTGTCAAAAAATTAATTATTAACTAATTTTCAATTCACAAGAGTCTAATGCACAATTTACATTTTCAACCGATAATGCTTCTGACACTGCTTACTCAGAAGGAGTTATAAGTGGGAACCATTTTGCTTCTGGCTGCGCATCTTGTTTTAAGTTATTTATGATAAAAGTGATTGTTTTTATTTTACGATCATTCAATAGCGGTTGTTTTAATATAATAAGTTATTCTTGGGAATAATTTTTGGAGCAGAAAGGAGTAAAATCGAACTGTTTGGGGTGGATTAAATGAATATAAAAACCTACACCGTAAGATGTAGGTTTTTTATATGTATGTTGGTACTACTTTTTTAAACAAGATGTTTAAAGCATTGGAATTCCATTAGAAATTGTTGAAATTGGAGCAACACCATAAATTTCTTTTGTAAAATTCACTAGATTAGGATGGTTCTCAATTCCTTTCCAAAATTCAGAGTTCAAATAAGTATCGACTGCCTCCTTACTTTTGAAATGGTATACTCCTCCAAATACTCCGGTGTCCGTATTTCCAATGAAGGATTTTCCGATAAAACCCTCAATTTTTTCAGATGTAAAATTTGGCGACACATCAACTCCTAGCTGATAGTGTTGATCAAGAGTCATCTCCTTCAAGTTATACTTAACAACTAGCAAGTGCATGCCCATCGCATCATCAGGGTTGGATGATGTTTTTCTATTTGCCCATATACCGTTTGATTTGTTTGAAAATGGCGGAACAGCATAAATTTCTTTTGTAAAGTTCACTAAATTAGGATGCGCCTCAATTCCTAACCAAAACTCTGAGGTTATGTATTTTTCAGCAGCTTCTTTAGAGCTAAACTGGTAAGCGCCTCCATAAACCCCTGTATTCGTATTCCCAATAAATGATTTACCAATGAGTCCTTCAATTTTTTCAGGTGTAAAATTTGGTGCAACATTTGCTCCAAGTTCGGAATGTTCCTCAATGCTCATTTCTTTGAGGTTATAGTTAACAATTAAAATATGAGGTGTTGACTGCTCTTTTTTTAAACTTCCACTTTGAGAGGCTTCAATCATTGGAGCCTTAGCTTCACTATCAGGTTTCTTTTTATTATTACATGCTACAAATAAACTTGCTGTTATTAAGAGTATAATTAGTTTCTTCATTTATTTTAGTTTTGGTTACTATTAATCACTTGTAAGTTAAGCATTTAAAAATTAGCAGCTTATAAAAAATATTTCCAAAAATAAAAAGTTATTTCCAAGAATAACTTTTGAAGCAGCAAAGCATACAATCCAACTATT
>JGI24539J26755_10001480_pt1 | contig 10860 bp, 10 predicted proteins | sample NorSeaMetagenome_2_FD_26755 | JGI IMG/M metagenome (IMG submission 26755)
TTTGTTAGCTGATTGCTATAAACTAAGTGGTTTGTATTTCCAACTTTTACCCATAAATAAAACAACCTGTCTCCTTCTGACCTATTAGTATCCATAAAGGACTTAAAAGATGAATTTCCCTCCCAAATAAAGTTTATAACTGCTGTTGTTCCAATCTGAGTTATGCCCGTTACAGTCATTCCCCATTGTGCGGAGTTATAATCTCCAACTCCAAAATTTGAAAGGTAATTTGATAATGTAAGAGCCGAGGTTGGTAATAAATATGTTATATTATTTTGATTATACGTTTTATTTTTGTAATAGGTATCATCAATACTTACATAAGCTCCTCCAATAGCTAAATCGGTTATGCTTGTACTTCCTAATTCAACTGTAAAAGTAGCTGTATTTGAAATATTATATTGTAAATCAGAAACAGAGGTAACAACACTTCCTCCTGATGGAATACTAATATTATTTGCCTCATCAAACCAACCTGTATTTGCATCATTATCATAACTAAACTCAACTCTGTCAAATACTTCTCCAACTTTACTACTCCAAAGTCCTTTTACAAATATTTTTAAGCAATCTCCTAAGGCAAACCATTCTTGGTTATATACTCCTGAGTTAGCAAATACAAAAGTTATTGTATATTGGTTAAATCCATCAGCATTACTTCCTAAATACTCAATATTAGTAGACTGCAAGAATTGTCCTGATTCGTTTCCTACAATAGCACCTGACTGTGTTCCTCCAATTGACAAAGCAGATAAGTTACTAAAGAAGCCTCTTGTTAATTCTCCATCAATCAAACTTGCTGAACTTCCTCCTTGACTAATTAAACTATGATTGAATTCTAACAAAAGATCCTCTCTCCTTCTTACTGCTCCACCTATTGAAACAACAGGAGTAACAACCATTGTATCTCCGTTTCCAATATCGTAAAAAAGGTTATTAGTCCAAGTATCAACATTAAGCTCAAGGTCTGTTACACTACTTACATTTGTCGTATGGCTGTGCAGGATTGTTCCACTGTCATTATATCTGGCAATAAAAACCAAATCATTGGGCCTTATTCCCTCCTCAATCCAACTTTGAGTTGGACTTGTCAATATATTCAGCACAGGATCAAAAGAGAATGGATTGTTAAGTGTTGAAACCCTAATCTGCTCCGCAACTGTTAATTCTAATGTTGTTATATCTCCTGCATTCGATATGTAGGTATTTCCTGTATATCCAAAAGTATTTGTATAATTGCTATTTTCTATTATTACAGGCATCTTACTTAGTGTATTTAGTTATTAAATCCTCTACTGCATTAAAATTGCCTTTCTTAAACTCTCTGAGCATTGTATTCGCATCAATTTGATGTTGCTTAACCTTTTCATAAGCTTCTGGATTAAGGTTGCTGTAAGCCTTGTTATTCATTCGGCTTAATTCCTCAACCTGATTACCCAAATTATTAATATTTTCAAACTGCTTTTTAAAGTCCATGTCTATTCATTTATAACAATTATATCAACCTTTCCCTGAGCGTATTCAAATGGCTCTTTATATGAAATAACAGCCTTACTTTGCTCATCTGTGTATCTTATACTTAATATTTCACACAACAGTCCGTTAATATAAGCATAATTGTTGTCCAATAAAGATAAGAATTCAACAGAATTCATACGCAAGGGAACATCAGAATAAATCTTGTAACCGTTTATATTGATTTCATTTATCTTGTGATACTTTTCGTATATATTACTGGCCTTTATATAATTCCTATATCCTGATTGCTGTCTGCCATTGCTTGCATAAAGCACCTTAGTTATGGAATAATACTGTTGAGATATTTGAGTAACTCCAATCCTGCTGTTAATAGTAGAAACAAAGTTTGTTCCTCCTCCAAAAAGACCTGTTATTCCATCAACAACTTTTAAGAATCCTTTTGCAAATTCCTCAACCCAACTTAGGCTTTCTTTTGCAACTCCTAAAGCAAAAGGAATATTAATGTCATTCAACCCTCTTATACTTACCAGATCCTCGTTAATAACATCAGTTGGCTCAGTGCTATATTCGGCATCTGTTGGGTCAAACATATCTAAAGTATGAGTATCTGAATAATCAACTTGATAATGTATATAGCTCCTTTTCCAAGCCTCATCAGTATTTAGTGTATATTGGTTTTGTCTGCTTTCTTGTAAATTAAGAGCAGGAAGTGTTGTATTTATACTTATGCTTTCCCAATAATCTCTCCTTTCAATCTGGACAACTCCATTATATACCTTTGTTTTTGCGTTAAACCAGATTTCAATTGAGCTTATTAATTCTCCTAATGTTGCAACAGTATCTTGAGCTGTTGGATACCCTTTTGTAAAGCTAAAATCAAGGTCATTTTGTATGAAACTAAATATACTTTTTTTCTCCTTAATAAGAGGAACAGGCATAAGTGTTAGTTTATCCCATGTATTTAGCAATGTAGAATCTAAGGTATATCCAAGATATTCACAGCCTTGCTTGATAAGGTTTTTTATTGTCGCTCCTTTATAATATCTAACCTTAGGAAATAACAATTCACTCATTTGCCTTGCTAATTTTATCAAAGCTATGTAAACAGCTATTGTATAAGCCAATTGACCTACAACTGCTAATGATAAAGATATTATTTCTCCAATAGGAGGAACAGGTGGCAAACTTGCATTTGGTGTTGTTGCTTCAACTAAATCTCTTGTGGCTGTTACTAAATCCTTTGTTGCTTGAATTGATTCCTTAGTCATTACATAAGTAGCAATTGCAAGTGTTATTCCTGCCTCAACTTGGTTCTCAGGAATAATCAGATAAGGAATTTCAACGGTATTAAAAACAACTCCTTTAGCTTTCATTAATTCAAATGATAATGCTTGAGAATTCTCTAAAAAGTTGTCGTATCCTTTTCTTTTCTTAATCTTAACCTCTATTTCATAATCTTTATATACTGTATTCTCTGTTAAATCAACATAGTATTCTAATGAAGNTCCTCCATCTGTTTCAATCCTGTAAGGAATACCCTCAAATACTCCTTGCGTTTCAATATGGCTTAAAATTATATCCTTTGCTTCTCTTGGAAGAATAACACTGTCAGTATCAACCTGCAAAATACTTGGATTACCTGTATAATCAGTTATCAATCCAATTTCTAATACGTTCCTTGGACTAATCGGTATATTGTTTAAAAAGTGCCTCATTTACCTACTCTATAACGGTTAAAAACTTTTGTATTTCCTCTCCTTGTGCTCCTGGTAATGGCCATTGCTCCGTCAATAATTTGCTCAACTTGTAAGTTATGCTCAGGCTTATTGCTTATAGTCCTCTCTAAGCTATCCAATTTATCTGCAAGGATACTAACACCACTCAGGTCGTTAGATAGCGTTAAACCGTCTGCNACGTCTCTTACCAAGCCATTTTGGTAGTTGTAAGCTAACTGAGAAAGCTCATCATTGCTTAAGTTACCAATTAAATCATTGTTTTTCTTTGGTATCACTCTTTCNTTAGGGTGCAATACTGATAAGAANCCTCCTTTTCCGTCAACTCCTTGTCCGTTTTTACCTGTATCAGCAGTACCATCAAAAAATGCAGGTAATGATTTGATAAACTCAGTTAGTAAAATAGTATCTGTTATTGTTTTTTGCAATGGCTTTTTAATGTCAGGATCTTGAGAATTGGTAAGATATGTTTGTAAAACTGTGGAGGCTAACTGCACTCTTTGTTTTCTCTTTTCCGCTTGCTCTCTCCTTCTGGTTTGCTCTGCCATTAACTTTGCCTCCTCGGCCATACTTTCTTTAGCTAATATGTTTCCGCTGTTAGCAAGTTCTTGTAAATTATCAAACCTTTTTTGTGAAGCCTCAATTTCCTCATCAATCTTGTTAATCCTTTTATCTGCTAATTCGTTACTAACATCTGTCAAGGCCTGTATTACTGCAATTTGATCCTCAGTTCTTTTCTTTGATATTTCAGCAAGCTTCTCTGCCTTCTCCTCTTCATTTTCAATCTCCTCCTCATCAAGNCTCTTTTTTGCATCTAAGGTTTCATTGTCTAATCTAATAATGTCATTTGCAAGCTTGTTGTTTATTTCCTCAATCTTTTGGGCCTTCTCATCTTCCTCAATAACCTCCTCGTTAATCTGCAATCTGTCAAACTCAGCCTGATCCTTAAGTTGCTTTATTTTTATACTCTTAATTTCGTCTAATCTTTCTTTTAGCTTTTTAATTGATTCCTCTCCAAGCTCATTTTCCTTGTCAAACTCCTTTTGTAATAGCTCAATCTTTAAGTCAAGGTTTTCTTGCTCAGTATTTTGTATTGAATCTAATATTTGTCTGTTTTTTTCAATTCTTTTTATTGCTGTTTCATCTTCCAGATCAGCTAAATCCTGCACTACAATTTTGCGCTCCTTTAATATTTCTAATGTTCTTGTTAATACGGTTTCATTAAGATCAAACTTGTCTAATGTTCTTCTTATTTCAGCCTCATCAGTCATTTTAAGAAGCTTATCAAAGTCAACTTTTTGATTCGTATAATCCTGTACTAATTTAACCTGATTAGCAAAAGCGCTGTCTGCAAGCCTTCTTGTTTCCTCTGTTAATATTTCTCTTTCTGCTAAGGTGCTTTTTTCATTGTTTATAATCCTTTCGTTAATTGTTTTCTGAACGTCAAAAGCGTCAATTGCATAATCTAACTGCTTTTCAAAGTCATCTTTGTCCGTATTTGCCTGCTCAATAGAATTCTTTTTCTTTGCGCTTGCCAATTCATTATCCTTTGCAATTTGCTCTGTTTTGGCATCTCTAAGCTCAGCAAGAGTGTCTGAGTTTATTTTAAGCATNTCATTTTCATTGTCCAANAACTCCATTCTTTTGATTTGCTCTAAGGTATATTGAGAGCCTGCTTTTGATAGCTGTGTTTGTATTTTAATTGCTTGAAGGTCTAAGTTTAATTCTGCCAACTCCTTCTCTCTTGTAATTCTTTCTTCAACAACTTTATTGTATTTTTCTTGAGCCTCTCTTTGCTTGTCAAAAGAAATAGTCATNTTCCCTGTATCCTGCTCCAATAACTCCTCTTGTCCTCTTAATTCTTCTAATGCTTTGTTGTTTTCATCTATGGTAACGGTTGCTTTGGCCAATGCATTCTCGTAAGCAAAAGTCTTTTTAATAGTATCATCAATATTGTCAAATACCTTTCCTGGATCGTATTCCTTTTTGTCCAAATCCTCTAATGCCTTGTCAATCTCTTTAATTCTTTTGTCAATTTCTGCCTTATCAAGGTTNATTCCTGCCATTTTAAAAATGTCCTCTAATGGCTTGATGTTAGTATAAGGTATTTTGTAATTTTGTATTGAAGCAAAAAACCCAAATAAGGACAGCTTTGCGCTCTCAATCTTCAAGCCTATTGATGTAAATACGTCCATTACTTTATTACCTAACATTGAAACTGAGGCACTAAACTTTTGCATAGTTCCTTGCATGGCTAAAACACCAGACCTTGTATCAGAAATACTACTTACAACAGATCCTAACAAAGCAATTATTGCACCGATACCAATACTTTTAAGNGCTTTACCAACTAATTTAATTTTTTTACTTGCCGTTTCTGCAGACTTTGCCTGTATCATAAAGGACTTTGCCTGCTCTTTAATTCCGTCAATAGAATCCTTTATNCCCTTGATCATTCCTCCAAGTTCTCCTGTGGCTTCTTCAATGGATTCGGTATAATTACCAACATTTAACTTTTGCTTCTTAAGAGCATCTGAATTCTCTTTTAAAACCTCGTTATTATCATCAAGCTCCTCATTTATTTCTTTTAATCTGTTTTTTCCTTCCTCAGTTTCAAGATTTAGCTTTTCTCTTTCTCTCCTNAGCCTTCTGCTTTGTGCGGACAGCTTTTCTAATGTTCCTGCATTTTCATCAAGCAATATTAGCTCGTCAGCAAGATCCTTTTTTTGCTCAGCGTTAGCCTTCTGTAGCTTAATTTTTTCTTTAATNTGCTCCCTTGTAAGAGCAACATTTTTTTTCTTTTGCTTTTCCTCTTTTTGCTCTTGCTTTATTTGNTCCTTAACAATTTTTAACTCCTGCTCTTCTAATTTGTTTTTTTGAATCTGTGTTTTTATACTCTCCTGCTCAAGCTTTTCCAACTTGGTTTCAGCTTCAATCTGTGCTTTTATAGCATTGGATTTAGCCTTGTCAAGCTTTATGGACTGCTCCATTGTTTTATTCATGGTCTCAGCAGAGTTGGTTACAGCCGTAATACTCGATAAGGTCGCTTTTAAAGGCTTTTGAAGTTCTTTCTTTAGTACTTCTGCCGTATTCCCTAAAGATTCGTTTAAATCGTTTATATGCTTTATTGTTTCCTCTGCTGAATCTCTTATCTCTTTGTATAAGTCTTGCTCAGCAATTTCAGACCTTTTTATTTGCTTTCCCATATTGTTCTAATATTACAAAATATTCCTTAACTGTTGTTGTTTTCTGGTCTAATCTATACCCTAAAAACATTCCTAACCAAGTCAAAATTTCCTCAATCTTCTTACCTTCTCCAAAATGAGCATNAAGATCCTTTATTTTTTGGCTTTCAATTTCAATTTCTGTTAATTTAAACCTTTCTTTTGTTATTATATAATCAGCTTGAAGGATTGCTCTTTTTTTTTGAGCTTCCAGATACTTTTTATATCTAACATCAAGGCCGAATTCTTTTAAATATTCATTATAAAGAAGCTTCCAATTAATATAATCTTGTATTTTATTCCCTTTTTTGCTCTTTCTCGTGTATTCAATCTTTCCTTTATTACATTTAATCCAATTATACAAAGGCATCTCGTCAATTGAGCTCCAATACTCTCCTTGCGTAAAGGATAAAATTTTTCTTAACCATTTCAGCATATAGTTCAAGGTTTTCTTCGGTTAGTCCTAATATATCTGTGCTCCACCAATTTTGATCCTCCATTTTTTGGTAATCTGCATCAATTATAATACTGTCATTAAGAACCTTGATAAACATTGAGCTAAAAAAAGCTCCTGTATCTTTTAAATTGTAAGGATCTCCCATACGTTTTTCTCCTCCTGATAAGACTTCTGTTAAATAGCTGTAAGTACCAATAATTTCATTATTTGAATCTACTCCTTCATCTAACAATTGATCTTGTCTAATCATGTTTAAAATGCTCTTTTTTACCTCAGCAGTATGCGAATCAATCCAAGCAATACTGTCATCTAACAGCAATGCTCTTTTTAGGTGCTCATCTATATTAGTTTTTCCAATCATTAAGGTGTGTATATAAAAAAAAAGGAGGACTTTTGCCCTCCCTTAGTTACTTTTTGGCTTTATTTCTGGGCCTTCGTTTATTAGTCTTTGGATTTGCCTCAATCCAGGCCCTTTCAATTATGCCTTTATCAATGTTTTTAAAACTGCTAACAGCTTTCTCCTTTGATATTGACTTTAATGTCTGAGCATTAAACGAGTATTTACCAATTATAATATCCATTACGCTGTTGCTGAGGCTTTACCTTCATAACCAACCTTTGCAACACTAACCTCTAAAACATCAGAAGCAGAAACCGTTCCACCAACTGAATAGTCTAAAGAGTAAGTTCCATCAGGATTCTCAGTTACAGAATCAGGAGCAAAAGTTACTCCTTGAGTTACATTTTTAATACTCCAATCAGCAGTTGCCGTAGCTCCTTTGTAAAGGATTTTATTAACAGCAGTTCCGTAATCTAATTTAGCAGTAAAGGTTGCAACCGTAGTTGACACAGCTAAGCTTAATAAATTAACGTCTTTCAATCCTTCTAACTTAGTGAAGTCTTGTCCTGCTTCTGTTGTATTAATCATATACATAGTTGATTCGTCAAACAATCTGTCAAAGTCGAAACCTAACATAATTTTTTGAGCTGTTGAATCAGTAGCAAAGGCAAACTTAGGATCAAAGCTTGGATTATCAACAGGAATTGGATATAAAAAACCTCCTTCCTCACTTCCAATTAAATCTCCATTTACATCAACTATGAACATTCCAAAGTCAACACATCTGTTTAATTGTAGCTTTCCTAAGAAAGTTGGAGTTGAATCCTCTGCCCAAAGTTCTCCTGAGAAAGATCTCTTTCCTTGTCTTAAAAACACCATTCTTCCAGAGTTAGCCTCCTCAAATTGAGAGTCAGCCTTAGGAAGTTCTACGTTTTCAAAAGCAGGAAGTGGAAACCATCTCTTGCTTGAATCTGCTTCATTTACCAGTGAGCTCCATACAGGAAGCGTAGTTGATAAGTCGATTCCATTTCTTGTTCCGTCACTCGCTATTAGAGGAACCATAATAAAACTTGAAGTGATACCAAAAATTGGCACACAGTTAGGTCTACCCGTATTGGAAAGACCTGCATCACAATTACAACCAATCATAATCTTTATATTTTAACATTTACAATTTTCTTTGAATCTGGTAAGTGTAAGCTCCAATGCAACACCAGACAAATTTGCATCTAAGACATTTTTAATAACTCCTGTTTCCTGCTCAACTCCAAAGCGTGAGAAGGTTTTATAACGGTAATTTTCAACTGATTTATACATTCTGTCATTCTCAACTGCTTTAAGGAATTCCAACATTAACTTTTGCATTGGTATTACAACCTGCTCTCTATGATCCTTAGTATAATATTGGCTTGGATCAGTTTCATCAAGAAAGAATAACTTCGTTTCAATCTCCTTCTCAATACTTGATCCCCTTCCATAACCCGTTTCGGAAATAACCTCTAACAACCAAACTAATGGAAGTTTATTTTCAAGGTTGCTGTCTGCCAAATTCCATTCCATATTGGTAGCCTTCTTAGTACCCGTAATAAAGAACGGGTTTATAAGGTAGCAAGTGCCTTCTAAAACCTCAGCACCACCACTAACGGGATCGGCAATTATATAGCTGTCATAACCAATTTCTATAACCTTAAACTTTCTGTTCAAGGAATCAGTTATAACTTTTCCAACTCTTGCCCATTTAGTGTTACAAATAAAACTTTTCCCACTTGCAGAGTCGTAAGACGCAAACAAGCTGTTGTCGATATTTGACACTAAATCTTTAATATATTGGCTTGCTTCGATCATACCCAGTAAGCTGTTCTAATGCCAATCCCGTTGTATTTAAGGTAGTCTGAACTATAATCACACATATATTGTTGGATTGCCTTATAAGTCCTTACGCTGTCGTTATATCGTGTATAGATCATTGAGTTTAAAGTCGAAACATTCTCTGAATTTTCTCCCAATGGTCTAACATTACCCGTTACTGCAACATTATTTGTTAAATCCTTTAAGTATTGATAATAAACAAAACCCTTAATCATGTCAATCATTCCCTCTGAAATATATATGTAGCAATTAACATTATCGTATTCAAATGGATTGTAAATTTTAATATACTTTGCAGTCTGAGGAACATTGGCCACCAGATCAGCTACGAATTGATTAAAAAGCTCAACACCTAATAACTTGACTAAGTATTGTCTTTCATATTTATCAATGTAAGCCTGGATCTTTGCCTGCTCATACATTCCATGATGCAACTCAAATTTACCCTTACCAAAATCATTGTATGTTATTCCTAATATGCTCATAATATTGAGGTAAAACCCCTACTTTTTTGTAGAGGTTTTTGTTTTTCTTACCGTTTTTTTAACAGGTGCTTTCTTTTTAGTCTTGCCTTTGCAATCCTCGCACTCCTCACAATCAGAACCACAATCGGATACAACTGCAATGGAATTAGTTAAGAAAAAATATGCTTCTTGCTCAGTTACTTCCAGAACATCAGCTTTCTTTTTACCGTTATAATCCCTTATTAATTTAACCTTTTTCATGATCCTTATTTTTATCTGATTATGCAGAAGTAATTGCAGTTAAAGCAGTAGTGATGTTAGTACACTTCATGAAAGCATCTTGATTAATTTGAGCAACATGGAATTGTAATCTTTCAATAACTTTCATTGTTACAATCTCATGCTCNAAATTATCATTGTTTTCATAGCTCATCTCTAAAGTAGCTCCTTGTCTGTCTAANATTTCTCCTTTTGAAGAATCAAAAACATATAAAGTGTTAGCAGTTACTAATGGAGAAGTTACTATTCTCATACCGTTTAAGATACCGTCTCCTGCCATAACAAAGTTTGGAAGTAAGTAATCTCCTTCGCTATTCTTTTGGTGCATGAACTTTACAAAATCATTATAATTCATAACAATTGTATCAGCNTCCCAAGAATTCTCTTGTCCAAAAGTAAAGATTTGAGCCTTCATTGAAGCTGTTAATTCAGCTAATGTTGCAGATTGAAAAGCTCCTGTAAAAGGTGCTAATACGTTAGCAGGATCAAACTCAGAAGCAATTGTATTAATAGAAAGAATGTTTCCTGCTCCTAACAAGATTTCTGCCTCCTCCTTAAGCTTTACAGATTCGTTTACTAACTGCTCAACCTCTGATGCTACAAACGAGTAGTCATCAATCATGTCAATACAAATGTCAACAAAATCTCTAATCTTTTGGATTTGAACCGTTCTGTTTACCCAAGTAGTCTTAGTGTTAGAAGTCGATGTAGCACAAGCAACAACAACCTTAGCATCTCTTGTTACAACGTCTTGCTCTCTGTATTTAACATACTCTGTTGATACATTTACACGTCTAAATAAGTCAATTATTCTTGTTGCTCTTACAGGCTTCTTAATAGTACCTCCTAAGAATGTAGCGTAATCATCTCTTGTTCCAATGTCAGAAGGATCTTGCTGAGCTTTTAAAGCAATTTCAACTTTTCCTTTTCCTGATTTAACAACCTCAGAAATTTTATCTGCCTTCTCAGAAATTAAGTCAACTAATGACTTTCTTTTTACAGGAGCTTTCTTTGA
>JGI24539J26755_10001481_pt1 | contig 10859 bp, 4 predicted proteins | sample NorSeaMetagenome_2_FD_26755 | JGI IMG/M metagenome (IMG submission 26755)
GACGAAAATTTGCATGGTGTCCTTTCTCTGAGGTCACGCGCCCGGTAAAGAGGGTTGCGGATGCCGCGGATATCCGCGTTTTACTTGCGGTGTCCGGCCAATCTTGGACAGGTCGGTTGCATTTTTGAGCAGCACAGGAAATGAAATGCAGGGCGACGACAGACGCGAGTGCGATGGAACACGCGTTACAAGAACTACTCGTCTTGAGAGGGGGGTGACATTCAGAAGCGCTTCTTCTTCTTCTTCTTCGGCTTCTCGTCCTCCTCGTCGTCGCTGAACACGAGCTCCTCTACGACGTCGACGTCACCGTCATCCGCCGCGTTGCGCTTGGGCGGCAGCTTGGGCCTGACCTGGAGCCCGCCGCCGGTTCCACCCGCCGCGCCCGCCCGGCTGGCGAGCGCCGCGAGCACGTCCTCGTCGTCCATACCATCGAACTCATCGTCCTCGTCCTCAGAGTCCTCGTCCTCATCGTCAGAGTCCTCATCGTCAGAGTCCTCGTCGCCGCCGCCGTTGGCCATCTGATCCTCGTCGTACTCGTCGTCGTTCTCCTCGTCGTCGTCGCTGGTTCCGTCGCTGCCCCTGCCGCCGCTCGTGATCTTGACATCCGTGGCGGCGTGGGCGGCGGCGCGCTGGCGCTCCTTGTCGAGGAGCTGCGCGGCGAGCTTCTCCATGGGCGCCTTCTTCCCCTCCCTCTCCGTCGATAAAAATGAGCGGACGCGCTCCGCATCCTTGGGCGCAAAGTCGACGTTGTCTCGCTTGCGGCTGATCCAGTCCGAGTTGCGCTCCGCCGCGTCCACCACCGAGCGCGCACACTTGCGGAACCTGGTGACCTGCGTCGCCTTGCAGAACCTTCGAAGGTCCCTGCACGGGATGTGCGCGAGCTCGGGGAAGCCGGGGGAGTACGCCCACTGGTTCAGGTGCTCGGCGAGGAGCTGCAGGGCACCCTCCACGATGACCTCCTGCACCGCGGGCGACCTGAGCTCCTGCTTCGCCACCCTCAGCACGAGCGAAAAGTCGGGGGGTCGCGTCTTGCTGGACACCGGCGCCTTGTTCAGCTCGGAGAAGCCGAGAAGCTCCAGAAGCAGCGGCGCGACTGGCACGAAGTGACCGGTTGAAGCCGAGAGAGCGTTCAGGACGCGAATCAGACGCAGGCGGAGGGGAGCGTACCTCGCCGAAGGGAGGAGCCTCGCCGCACCGAGCGCCACCTGCGCCACGGGGTACACGAGCGGCCGCAGCGGCGCGCTCTCGTCGTTGGCGTGCGATTGAAGCACACGCACCCAACACTCGAGGCAGTTGATGTACTGCCAGCAGTACACGGCTCTGAACGCCTCCTTGGATTTGTTCGTCAGCGCGCCCCTCAGGAGACTGGCGAGCTGACGGATGTACGTGAACGCGAGNGGGTACGACTGCTGCTGGTCCAGGCCGTAAATCTCCGACACNCACGTGTTCATGAACANCACGTGCTCGACGGAGGTGGCGTTGATGAACTTGGCGTTGGCGGCAAACTGTCGGTACACGCCCTTCGCCGCCTTCTCGAGGGTGGGCGGGGGCAGGACCGCGGCCATGTTGCGGATCAGCAGGATGGACTGCACCCTGAGCGCGGGTTCGCCGGATCCGAACAGCGAGAGCACCGCCTTGAGGATCTTCTTCGTCAGTCGCTCGAAGGTGTGCATGAACGGGACGCACGCGTTGAGCCTGGCGAGTAAAAACCTCGACATATCCGCATCCGTGAGCTGACCGAGCAGGTGCAGGGTGTTGCCCAGGAACGACTTCGCCAAGGGCTCCACCTTCTTCCACCTCGATTGCTGGTGGGGCTTGAACAGCCTCGCCTCGTCGGGGTGCCCCGCCTGGGGCTGGCCGAGCAGACCTCGAAGGATGGTGTCCGCCTCCTCGAGCGTGAAGGTGACCAGCGTGTGGAACGCGGCGCTGCTCGCGAGCTTGACGCCAGCCTCCTCGTCCGCATCTTCGTCGCCGTAGTGCGCGGCGGCGCGATAGGCGCGGAAGAGGTTCCTCGCCGCGCCCAGGGCCTCACCCCCGGCGGCTCGCTCGCACAGCTTAGCGACCGTGGCGGTTGGTCAGCGTCTTGGCGTCTGAGAACGACCCTTTGTCCTTCTTCTTGTCCCCGTCCTCGTCCTCGTCTTCGTCCTCCTCGGACTCCTCTCCCTCGGACTCGTCGAAGTCGAGAAGTCCGGAGTCCTCGGTCTGGAGGAACTTGTAGAACTCCGGGTCCGTGTCCTTGAGCGACTCGAGTTCCTTCTGGTGCTCCTCAATCTCCGAGCGCAGCAGCCTGTTGGACTTCTTGACGCCGGCGAGTGCGTCGGCGTCGCCGTTCTCCGTCGCGTCATCCTCGGAATCGTCGTCCTCGTCATCATCATCATCATCATCGGAATCTTCCTCGTCCTCGTCGGACTCGCCCTCTCCCTCGGGCCATTCCTCCTCGTCCTCGTCCTCCGCCGGGATGTCGTCGTCGGAATCGGACTCGCCCTCCTCGCCATCCTCTTCGCCATCCTCGTCGCCGCTGTCGTCGCCGCCGTCGACGACGCCGACGTTGAGGAACTCGTCGATGGACATATCCTCGAGACGCTTCTTTCCCGCGGCGGGCGCGGCGCCCTCACCCTCGGCACCCTCTTCATCGGACTCCTCGCCCTTCTCGTCATCCTTCATCGACGCCGCCAACCTCATCTCCTTCGCGCGGCGACGCTGCGCGGCAACCTTCGCATGCTTGCGTCGGACGATCTCCCCCGAGAGGTGCTTGCGCTCGAACTTCTTTTGGCTCTTCTTCTTGGGCCCCATGTTGTGTATCCACCGCCGACCTTACGCGCTCCCGTGCGCCGTCGCAGTGAGCGTCCCGCACGATGCGGTAAAGCGCTTCACCGCCGCCGCCGACGATTTCCCCATGGGTGCTACTTTTGAGGAGGATTCGTATGGGTTGACAGTTAGCGAGGGGCGAGTGAGTTTCTTTTTATTTTCGTGTGGGCAATTAGACTGAAATCGTGTTTTTTGACATTCACGCCGGTTGGAAAAAAACCCTTGCGGCGCGATCGATCGAGGAAAAAGGAGGGAGACACCGCCCACGGAGCGCACCTTCACGCGCGCGTGTAGTCCGATCGTCCTCGGCTAACGCGTATAAACGAAGGAACTAGACCGTGAGTCGGCTAAGATGGCGGACCAGGACTTCACCGCCGGCGAGGATGTCCTCGACCAGCTCATGAAGAGGCTCGACAACGAGATTGAGGTGTTCATCAAGGCGAGGGAGCCCGAGGCGACCGATCTGCCTCGCGTGACTCGGTCCAGGGACCTCAAGAAGGCGGATTTCACCGTGCAGTGGGCCGCCTTCGCCGCCAAGCGCAAGATGAACCCCGTCGCGTACGTATCGGAGCTCGTCGAGGGTCTCCAGGCGCACGTCGACCAGGCCAAGGGCCTCATCACGAAGGTGCAGGGCGTCGGCCCTTACCTCAACCTTTTCGTCGATCGCGCGCGCGTGTTCCGCCTCGTGATCCGCGCGGTCTCCGCCCAGGGCGACAAGTTCGGGCACACCAACGCGGCGGGTAACAAGCGCGTCATCATCGAGCACACCTCCTCCAACCCCAACGCGCCCCTGCACATCGGCAACCTTCGCAACGTGATCATCGGAGCGCATCTGGCCAAGATGCAGGCTGCGTGCGGCTACCAGGTCAAGCAGGCGTTCTACGTCAACGACCTCGGCGCGCAGATCGGTCTCACCGCGCTCGCGTACTCCAGGGTCTACGCCAAGATCCAGCCCTTCCTCAAGATCGACCACTGGATCGGCGCCATGTACGCGGTGATGAACACGTGCCAGGAGCTGCAGCAGGTTGGCGTGAACGTCGGCGACGTCGAGGACGCGTGCGCCAAGGGCAAGGAGGCTGTTGACGCGNTGATGCAGACGTGCCTNGAGGGTGCGGAGGGCGACGAGAAGAAAACGAAGGGCATCACCGAGTACTTCGACATCTACCAGGATCTACGGGAGAGGTTCGAGAAGATGATGGTCGTGATGCTGGAGGACGTTCGGACGATCGAGGACATCAAGGTGGAGGCGGGCAAGCTCAACCTCGCGTACGAGCGCCAGGAGGACTGGGCCGTGAAGATCTTCCGCAAGATGGTGTGCGACTGCCTCACCGGTGTGCAGACGACGCTCTCCACCTACGGCGTGCAGCACGACCAGTTCGACTTTGAGTCCGAGCTCGGCTGGGAGGGTTCCAACAACAAGGTTCTCGAGATCATGAAGAACAGCGANTACTACGTCCCGCAGACGCAGTGCAACGACAAGGGCGTGCCCCAGGGCGCGTACCTCGACATGGACGGGTTCATCCGCGACCAAGGCCTTAAGGTTGGCAAGGGTGGCTACCAGAAGGACTACCCCCCGCTGTACGTGCTCAGGCCCGACGGGTCCACCCTGTACACCTACCGCGACATCGTGTACTCGTTCAAGAAGGCGTCGCAGTCGGATCTCATCTTGAACATCATCTGCTCCGAGCAGGACCTGGCGCAGCAGAAGGTGAGCCTCGGAATGATGATGATGAACCCGGAGATGAAGGGGAGGCAGTACCACCTCTCGTACGACCTCGTCAAGCTCACCACGGGCAAGATGAGCGGTCGCAGGGGCAGGTACCTCCTCGCGGACGACCTGTACGACGATCTCAAGACGGTGATTCGCGAGAAGATGTCCAAGAAGTTCAAGGAGAAGGGCGAGGACATCTCCCCGGAGCTCTTCGACGAGGTGACGCACGAGGTGTCCACGGCGGCTATGAAGTACGCGCTGCTCTCCGTGTCGTGCCAGACCCAGATCAACTTCGACATCGCCAAGATCACCGATTTCGAGGACGCGTCCGCGCCGTTCATCCTGTACAACTCGACCCGCGTCGCGTCCGTCGTCAGGAAGTTCAACGACAAGGTGGAGAAGGGAACGGTGCCCGCGCTTCCCCCGCTGGACTCTGTGGACTGCGCCCTCCTCGACGACGGAAAGGAGTGGGAGATTCTCATGGAGTTTGTCCTCCCCTTCGCGTCCATGATCGTCGACGGCGCGATGCCCAAGCTCCCGGAACCCCCCGCGCTGCCATCGTACGGCACGCACAAGGTTTGCGACTTTCTCAACGGCATGGTGCGCGGCTTGTCGGCGTACTACGGCCCCGCGGGTGTGCGCATCTTGCCCACGGACAGTCAGCTGGAGGAGGGGTGGAACGGCGCCGCCGCGACGCACGCGCGCGTCCACCTGTGCAAGGCGTTCAAGCAGGTCATCGACAACGGCCTCAGGCTGCTCATGATCGAGCCCCTGGAGCGCATGTAGGCGAGCCCGTGGTGTGTAGCAGTTTAACCCAACCTTGACTCCAAAAAAACGCTCTTGTTTACCGTTGAAAAGTGACTGTTTATTCGGCTTCAATTCGAAGTCGACCGCTCGCTCCAACCGAAGCCACCTCACAGCGCAGCGCGCCTATCACCACCGGAACGTGCGCACGCCAGTATCGTCGCCTTCCGGAGATCGGGCGCGATGATGACCTACATGTCCAGAGCGGACGCGCCGTCCATCGCGCCGACGCAGCCCGAGAGGAAATCTGAGGGCGCCCACGGCGCTTCGGCCCGGGCACCCATGAAGGGACCGAGCGACGCCCAGCGAGAGGAGCTCGGCAGGCTCCATCCGTCCCCTGAGCTGGTGAAGTTCTATCGCGATCGAGTCAATGACTTCGAGCGCGAGCGCGACGAGCTCATGCAGCGCGTCGACGCGGTGGGCATCCGCCGCGCGGAGCTGCATCAGTCGGAGTGGGAACTCAAGAAGCGCACCGACGAGGTGGGAGACCTGCAGAAGGCGCTGAGTGACTCGCACGCGTACCTCTTCGAGGAGCGCGAGCGACTGCTCAAGCTCCAGACGGAGAACGATGAGCTCAAGGTTCAGGAGGCGGAGGACCGCCAAAGGATCCAGCACCTGCTCGGCCTCTTGAACCCGGGCGCCGAGGGACCCATCGCCTTCTCCAGGGATCCCCCGCCGGCGCCGCCCGAGGTCGAGACCGACCCGAACGAGCCCGAGCCCAAGCCCTGGAAACGGAAAGGTCCCGTTCCCCGACCCACCCCAAAGGACGTGATCCCTTCCTCCAGGAAAATCCCCCACCCCAAGACGGTGTACCTCCCCGCCGAGCACTCGGTGGACTCGCTCCTGCTCAAGATTGACCAGTTGCAGTCGCAAGTCGCGGACCAGAAGCGGTTCGCCAACGAGCGCATCGCCGCGCTCCTCGAGGACCGACGGATTAGGGACGCGGACGAGGCGATGATGAAGGAGGCGGCGGAGAAGAGGGCGGGCGACCTGGCGGATCGCCTCAAGAGGACCGAGCTGCTGCTGATGAAGACGACGAAGGACCACATCATGCAGCGGGTGTCGCCGTACATCCTGGAGGAGCAAACGCAGCTCCTCGAGGTCGAGCTCAAGAAGCTGGCCGGGGCAAAGGAGGAGATGAAAACCACCATCGAGCAGTCCACCGTGGAGGCCAAGCAGGTGGCCAAGGCGGAGGCGGAGAAGTACGTGGACCAGTTCAAGGATCAGCTCCAGCGCCGATCGGCCATTGCGACGCAGTACGAGCAGCGCATCCACGACCTCGAGGAGGAGGTCAAGAAGGAGAAGAAGAACCAGCGTGACCTGGAGCACCGCAGGGCGATGGACATCGAGGGGTTCACGAGCGACGTGACCACGCTCAGGCGGCTGCTCAGCGCTGTGGACAGGCGGCTGCATCAGACCAGGCTCGTCCAGCGCCTGGACGACGACGAGCGCCTCGACATGCTCCTCGAGCAACTGGAGCAGAGGTCCCCTGACCCGGCGCCCTTGTCAGGAGGAAAGCCCAACTGGGATACCTCGTCGGGTAAGGGCAAGAAGGGAAAGAAGGTTGCCGCTGATGCCCACGGCGTTGGGTACGACATCGATCACATTCGCAGCGCGCTCGGTTCGGTGGAGGATAGGCTCACGGAGTCCAGGAACGCTCAGGCTGAGCGGGCCAAGGCGAAAACGGGCACGATCAGGATCATCCCGGATCGCAAGCCGAGTGGGGAAGAAAACCAAGGGGCGAAGGAGTACATCGATAAGAGGGCGGCAGTGCAGGCTGAGGCGAGNGCGGCGGGTATTGAGACGGGGGGCAAGCCGAGGGTCAGCGCTCGGCCGATGACGGCAATGCCCGATCAGCCAAAACCGTTCTATCTCCGTTGAGTGTACATTTAAGTGTTAGTTGGTTATGACGCGAGATTAGATCATATCAAACCGTCGTTTTCATTTCCTAGAGCGCGTGGAACGTTTGGCGGGACCCGCCTCCTCCTTCTTAGCCACTGACTTTCGCTTCGCCGGAGTCTTCGCCGCCGCCTTCTTCTTTGGCTCCGGCTCCGGCTCTGGCTCATCAATCTGCTCAGACTCAGACTCTCTTCGTTGCCTCCTTGTCTTGCGGGGAGAAATCGCGGGAGGTGCGGCCAGACCGAGCTCTTCCGCTGCACTCTTCGAGGACTTCGGCGCCTTGGGTGGCCTCCCGCGCTGAGGGGCCTTCTTGGTGACCACTTCCATGGGTGGCGCGTCGGAGTCGGAGTCAGACTCAGGCTCTGGCGAGGGGACCTTCACCGGCGTGGGGACCTTCTTACCCTTGCCGGGGGCCTTCTTGGTGACAACCTCCCTGGGTGGAGCGTCGGAATCGGAATCTGACTGGTCCTCCTCAGCCTCCTCGTCCTCCTCATCCTCCTCTTCTTCCTCGTCCATCTCACCTTCCATCTCCTCCGCGTCGCCCTCGTCATCCTCCATGTCAAAGTCAAAGTCATCCGCGTCGTCGCCGCCGATGTGCTCCGGCAACTTGGTGAGCACCGGAGTCTTCGCCGCGGGCTTCGCGGGCATACCAAGCCTGCCGAAGGTGTCAATCTCATGGTTATCCGTCGGCGTGAAGCCCATCTCGGCGATGATCCCGCGGTGGTCGGTGGTTTTGACCTCGTCGTCACCGGCGCCGCCGCCATCCGCGTCGTCGTCCAGCAGCGCACCCATGCCCGCGAGCGCCACGTCGAGGAGGTAGGTGCCACGGAGTAGACGACCAGCCCTGGTGAAGTGCCTTAGGGTGTACGCCTTGAGCGCCGCACACGTGTCCTTCGCACCAGCCACGCCAGACAGGTCCGAGAGCGAATGAAGGCGGAAGAGCGACGCCATGCAGCGCTGCGCCGCTTCACAAAATCTCGCATTCGCGTTCCACTCCCGGATGTAGCTGAGGTACCTGTGCAGGGTCTTGCCCTTCATGCCGCTGCAGAATGCGTCCAGCGCGGCGTTCCCGTGTCCTTCAGGGTCGGCGATCATCGCCTCGACAGCCTTGCGAAGGGCGAACGGGTGTCCAAGTTTGAGCGCCAGGTGCGCCGCCTTGAGGTGCTCCCCGGATGCCGCCGCGTTGGACAGAGCCTGCTGCGCTCCAGCCTTGAACGCGAGCTCCTTGGCCTCAACCTCCGCCGCCTCGGCGGTTCCATCCTCCCACAAGGTGAGCTTCGCGTCGGCGCCGCCCGTCGCGAGGACGTCTCCGTCCGCGTCTGACGCGAGCGCCCAAGCCTTGTCCTCGTGCGCGTCCAGGGTTGCCACCGCGGCGCCGGTGCGAACCCCCCAGAGGACCAACAACCCGTCGCTCCCGGTGCTCACAATCTGGGTCCCNTGGCTGATGAATCGGAGGGAGAGCACCGCCGCGGTGTGGCCCTCGAGGGTGCGCAGGCACGAGGACTGGACCCCGGCGTTGGGATCACACGACCACAGCTTGATGAATTTGTCGCCCCCCGCCGTGGCGATGACTCGATCGGTGGGTGAAAACGCGACGGCCCACACGCCGCGCTTGTGACCTCGAAGTGTACCCGCGGGGATCAGATCCGGCAGGCGCCAGAGCCTCGCGGTGCGGTCNCCGGAGCANGTGGCGCCGAGGGTCAGGTTNGGAGCGATAGCCGCNCAGTTGACCGCCTTGTCGTGCGCGATGGCNGCCGCCTTGGCTCCCATCGCCACCGGTTCGACGCGGACGCCGGGGTGGTCCGTGTGTTTCTTCGGGTCGATGCCAGCCTCCTCGAACGCCAAAGTCCTCGCCTCGGCGTACGCTGCGAGCGCACCGGCGATGTCCCAGACGCGCGATACCTTATCCGCACCACCCGACAGGGCGATAGGAGCGCCGTTCCGCTTGGCCAGCGCCACCGCCGCCACCGCGCCGACGTGCCCCTGACCCACGGCGAGGCACTTGGCACCCGCGGTGGTGGCGGCGCCACCAGCGACTGCCCGGCCTGTCGCCACCGCCCTCGCCGCGGGAGCCAGGTCCCAGAGTCGCACGGTGTGATCCCTCGATCCTGTCAACACCAGCGACTCACCGTTCGGTCCAACCGCGACGTCGAGCGACAGAATCGCCCCGCTGTGTCCGGTGAGCGCCGCCGTGCACGACATGGTGGCCGGATCAAACACGCGAAGCAGGGACGAGTTGGTCGCCACCGCGAGTGCGTTCAGCGCGGGTTTCCCGTCGGTATCCTTCTCCGAGGTTGATCCGTGCTTGGACCCGTCCCTGAGAGGCAGGAAGGCAGCCGCGATGATCTCGTCCGTGTTTCCAATCAGCTCCCTCTGGATGACAATCTTCCCCTCCTCGTCGTCCTCTTCGTCGTCCTCTTCGACATCGCCGGAGCCGTAGAAGAGCAACCGGGAGTCTCCCGTCACCGCGAGCAGCCCGTCACCCTTTGGCGTGACTTGCAGAGAAACGAACGTCCCCGCGGCTGCGTCGTCCTGCTCCTCCTCATCTTCCTGACCCTCGTGCGCGGCGGCGACAACGCGGCCAGCCATGAGGTGGACGGCTGTTGCCACCGGCTTGCCCGTACCGAGGCGCCATACTCGAATCATGCCCTTCTCGCCGGCAGTCGCGAAGTAGATCGCATCGGGGGCGGCGCGCACGGCCGCCTTGCCGATGAGTCCAGCCGCAGCCGCCGGGTCGAGGCAGACCATTCCCTCAGCCGCCTCGTGCACGGGCAGCGTGGAGATGCGCTTCATGGTCTTGAGGTTCCATTCGTGCACGACTCGATCTCTGGCGCACGTTATGAGCTTATCNTCGCCTCCCTCGGCCCCAATCGGCACCTGGATGGCGGTCACCGAGCTCTGGTGCGCCTGCAGAACCCCAACGCATTTCCGCTCCCGGAGCGACCACGCCCGCACCTCGCCATCCTGTGACCCGGTGTAGAGCTGCAGCCTCCTCGCGTCCGGGTGGAAGCACGCGACGGTGACCATTCCACCGTGGCCCCTGAATGCGTGCGTGCAAAATCCCTTCTCGATATCCCACACCCTCGCGCTCCTATCCGCGGAGGTGGTCACGAGCAGAGTGCTCGTCGGATCGACCCCCATGTAAAGCACGGGGGTGCTGTGCGCCTTGAAGGTGCGCACGCTCTCGCCGGTGGTGGCGTCCCAGACGCTGCATCGCATCGACCTCGATGCGGTGAAGACCCTGCGACCATCCTTGGACCAGCAAAGCGCCGTGATCGGCTCGGTATCCCCGGGAAGGTTATGCACCACCTTGCCCGTCGCCACCTCCACGATGTTCACCGCCTCGTGGCAGGCGGCCGCAACCATCGTGCCATCGTGCGACAGCCGACACGGGCCGCCGGTGTAGAACACCTCCAGGCTCGCCTTGGCGGCATAAGTCTTGCGTTGAGGCGCCTGTGTGTGCGACATGACGCTCCTTCGGTCAAATGTATCGCCGCGCCGCGCTCACTCGGTCTGACCGCTCCGCCGCCGCCCGCCGACGTTTTTCTTTTGCCCTCGGGCTCGGTTTTTGGGTCAAGCCAGCTGTGAGTTTTTTCTGAGAGACCTCACAGCGCACGGGCGCTGGCCACGCGTCGCC
>JGI24539J26755_10001482_pt1 | contig 10855 bp, 7 predicted proteins | sample NorSeaMetagenome_2_FD_26755 | JGI IMG/M metagenome (IMG submission 26755)
GAGAGTACCATCCCGCACTTCCAGAACTCTTCAGGTGCCAACCTCAGTTGGTTAAAGAAGTTCCTGAAGTCATCTGCTGCCGTGTACAGGGGCTCTGAGAGGAACTGGCCCACTGCAGTAAGCAGTGTGATGCAGGTGAGGACATCTGCCACTGTTGGCTTGTTCTCCTTGGGCCAGTGTGGCTTGGGCTTGGGTGGGGTAGAGGTACCCTCACCAAGCTCCGACACCGACTGTGAAGTCATCCCTGAGGATGCCTCATTGAGAGAGACAACCCTNCGCTGAGAGGTGTCCATCAGAAGCTGACGAGGGGCACCNGCTTCTGTAGTTGGCCTTGCTCTGTCTGGTTCCAGCTTCCGAGGTACAGAGCCTTTGGGCACTGCCCGAAAGGGGAGGAAGGGGGGGTGCGAGAAGAGACCATACCACCCAGCGTCGGTGTACTTCTCCACCTCCTTCATGAGGCTGCTATACCCTTCTTTGAGGGAGATCAGGTGAGGCAGTAGGACGATCTGGAAGTCCACATCTGCCTTGTACCTGACCCCCTCAACCAGGAAGCTGACGAGCTCCTGATCTGGCCAGTCAAGCAGCTGCTCATGAAGATACTCCAGATCGAGATGAGATGAGATGGGGGCTTCGAAATCCACTGGGACGATGATGCCCTCCTCCAGGNGACGTAGATCCCAGACAATGCCTCTGGCTGCTGGCACGAACGCATCTTGACCCAGTGCNAGAGGTACATTGGAGGTGCGTCTCGCTGTAGACCCATTGGCTTCGATGTCAAGGAGGAACTGAAGCTGCTGAAGGACCCAGTCCTTGATCTGTTGCTGAGCTTGCTCGGTGATGAGATCTCCCAGAGAAGTCGGGTTGAAGTCTGATGGAGGTAGAGGCTGTTTGCTGCGAGGGAGCCACTCAGTGACTGGTGGGGGGCAGGGGTCTGGCATGGGCAGATCCACTAGCCCAGGGTCCGAGTAGTCGTGTAGCTCCGTATACAGCTGCGATGGTAGGTCAGCTACTGGCAGAGGCTTGACACAGTCTGCCCAAGCTAAGTATGACGCTGATAAGTCATCTGTGACGTTGTGGGCTTCCAAATGGATGGCTGAGATGAGCAGCTGCCTTGCAGTGTGGTCTCGTCGAAGTGCTAGATCCATCAGGGTTGCGTCGCCCCCAGTGGGTGCCCTAGAAGCTACCACAAGCTTGGGCAGTCTTGCCCCCAGATGAACTGCCATGTGAACCAGATCCTGTTGTGCAGTGACCCAGTCTGCTGATGTGTCAAACACTGAGCGAAGGTCTTTGAGCGAGCCCTCTGGTGCACAGAACGAGAGAGCTGTGCATACCGCCAGTGACATCATCAGCTGTAACTGCTCACTTTGCACCTGCTGCGTAGTGTGCCACTGCAGCAGCTCTGTAGGTGGAGTGCCATGAAAGGGAACTGCATATACGAGCACACCATGGTCCAGGTGGCCACACAGAATGGCATCCAGGTCTTCACCCAGGAGCTGCGATGCCAGTTTAGAAGCCTGGAGGCTTGAAGACTTGTGAGCTCTGCCTTGCTCCAGGTATGAGAACGAGAGGGCCCACATGCCATTCTCTGCTGCCAAGCAGCGAGGAGGCGATGTGGCCACAGGGATGATGACAATATGCTTCATGTCCTTGACTGGAGCAAAGCATACTGGCCTGAGGTACGACATAACTGGATGTAGCGTAGCCACTGCTGCATGCTGAGCATAGCGAGGGAGAAGCTGTGACACCACATGTTGAGACATAGCACCCGTGATGGCATTGCCTGCTGCTGATGCCACCTGCTCCTCTGTCGCACCAAGGCCTTGGAGCTGCACCAGGGTGTGCTCCGAAAGACTCTGAAGCTTCCAGCACTCTGATGCAAGCAGGGTGCGAGGCTGCCATCCTTGAGGGGTGAGCTGAGCCACAGCGAAGCCTGACCTGAGGGGAGGCTCACCCCAGCTTCGGAGTGTAATACCAATACCACGAGGGTGGTACACCTTGATAGTGTCAAGGCATGTGTGGCTGATCTCGTTCAGCCTCACCAGGGCGAAATCAGGCTGCTTCCTGTCAGCCCTACGTAGCTCAATGCGATGGCCCTTGAATGCCATCACTCGCCACTTGTTGAGCCCATCCCGATGATATCGCAGAGAGACAAGGGCACCCACTGCGAGGTTATCGATGTCACCCCTCAGGGTGACTGACCCACAACAGGTGGCCCTATCAGATAGGACCTGAACTTGCATGTTCAGTGAGTGCCTTCCCCCCAGCCAGCATGCTGAGGGGACCTGAGAGGCATCAACGAGGGCATCTTGAATGACAGCAGGTACTGGAGGTGGAGAGGGGAGCGTAGGCCAGGGGCCACATGCTGATGCTACATCAGCCTTCTCCCACACCAGGAACACTCGTCGTCGCTGTGTGTACCCACCAACCTCATGGTCCCGCAGGAACCACTGTTGCGACAGGACATAGCCCAGGGCTGCTGCCTGCTTGAGCAACTGAGAGTAGAGGCCATGTATGGCATCACCCTCCACCAGGTATGGTACATTCTCCAAGAGAATGAGGAGAGCTCCACAACTAGCTGCAATGGCGATGTGATCACGAAGATATCGTGAGTTAGGGTCGTTCTGTGCCAGCTGTTTACCTGCTGTCGAAAGCGAGGTACAGCTGGGACCCCCAATGAGCCACACAATCCCCCCCTCAGGGAAGACCCAGTCGCTCCACTCTCCCAGCTCCGATTTGAATGCCGTTAGCGAATCAGGGTGTAGGAGGGAGAGTAAGGAGTGTAGAAGTGGGTTAGCTTCGCAGAAGGCGTACAGGGAGTGACCTGCATCCAGAAATGAGGTCGATAGCGAAGCTACCCCCGCCCACAGCTCCACCAGAATGAGGCCAGCGAGGACAGCTGCAGAAAGCCGAGCCCGCTTGGTCCTCGATCCAGTAGGTGTAGGGGGGTTGACTACAGAGGTCACAGCAGGCTGCTGCTCGACTACAGAGGTCGGCAGCAGGGGCTGCCCCACAGAGAGAGGGACAGCACGAGAAGGACCCTCTGACAGAGGAGGGTCCTGGTCCAGCAGCAGAGGAGCTGGAGGAGGGGGTGGAGGCTGTGCAGGAGGCCCACCACGAGTAGGACCCTCTAACAGAGGAGGGTCCTGTGTCAGCTGCAGAGGAGCTGGAGGAGGGGGTGGAGGCTGTGCTGGAGGCCCACTGAGGGGAGGAGCCCGAGGGGCCAACACAGAGACTGGAGAGGGGCTGGAGAAGGGGGTGGCCGTAGATCCGCCGTGATGAGTGGCCACACTCATCACGGCCGCCCGTTTCCCTGCTCTTCACGAAAGCCCGTGTCTCCTCTCCGAAGGCGAAAGTGTCGGGTGGTCTTGATGAAGTCACCCTTCTTATCCCTGTCGACCTGGTGCATGTGGCCATCAAACTCATGGCCAGGCTTGCCCTTGTAGGGGCAGCACGTGACCGCGAACCCTCGCTTGTTGGAGACAACAACTGGCCAACAGAGGTCTTTCCCAAAGTGCTCCTTCAGGCGAGGGATGGAGTACTGGGCCCCTGCAACGTAGACTCCGACCCCTTCCACAACTTCGACGTTGAGCCTCTCCACATGAATGCCAACCAGCTCCTCCCCTTGGAGGTTGGCCGTGTCGACATAGGGAGAGGTGTTGGAGCCACTGCTAGGGTTCGTAGTGCTGCTGCCTGAGGGTGTTCCAGGTGCCCCAGTGCCCCAGGTAAGCCTCGAAGGTGTCTGTCGAGGAGGTGGCTTGACTGGAGTAGTCGTCTTGGAAGCGAGGTCGTCTGGAGCGAGAACAGAATAGTGAGTGACAAGATCATGCATGTGTGACAATGAGAACACAACTGTAGGCAGAAGCATAGCTAATGTGTGACAATGAGAACACAACTGTAGGCAGAAGCATAGCTAACCAGTGGGTGATATGGACAGGATGCAAGCTCTACAGAGGAGCTGCCCCATGCATCATAGGCATGCTGCCACCACTACAGAGGTAGTGGCAGACATACCACACATGTCTGCACTGACAGATAAACAGTGCAGGCAGGTGCTGATGTCATGGGGGGGTGATGGAAGGAGGCTCTACAGAGGAGCGAGTGGAGATGGAGAGAGGGGGATGGACACTCTACAGAGGAGCTCCCTATGCATCATAGGCATGCTGCCACCACTACAGAGGTAGTGGCAGACACACCACACATGCTGCACTGCCAGATAATACAGTGCAAGCAGGTGCTGATGTCGAGGGGTGTCCGACCTTTTGCTTTCTTGTTTGCGATGCTTTGCTTGGTGATCTCCTCCCGCAGCCGCTTGTTGTCTGCAGTGATCTTCGCCAGCTCTTCTGCAGGGGTAAGCTTGCCCTTGGGCTGGGCAGGGGGGGGCTGCATGAGGGGAGCAGTGTTCATCAGGCCCCCCAGATCTGCTGTCCAGTCGTTGAAGGTTCGAGACGACTTCTTGGCAGCCTCCAGTGACATGTCACATGTCGACTCCAGGGAGAGCCATGTCACTGGGAAGGGGGCAGCTGCAGACTTGTCCCTGAAGAACGAAGACCAACTGCCCTGCGCGTCCTTGAATGCGTCCTGAAGCATCTGGCGAGACTTGCTCTGGATAGTATCGGCAGTAAGGGGATAGGCCCTGGCGTGACGAAAACCCTCAATGCCTCTCCCCAGCACCGCTGCACATGAGTTCTCATGCATAGCTTCAGGGTAGCCGAGGAGACAGAACAGCTTGGAGATCGGCACCATCAGATCGCCGAGGTCATGCTCTGTCAAGAGCCACATCTTTGGCGATCTGTTGTTGGTGTTGTTGTAGGTCTGCCCTGACCTGGCAGCGTTTACATCGAAGAGCAGTCGCTGCTCAAAGTCGATCGAGGCCCAGTCACCAGTGAGGAGCTGGTACGTAAACCTGTTAGAAAAGCTGCAGTTCTTTAGCCTTGGTGTGTCCACGATGTCGTCCTTGAAGACCGCTAGCCACAACGCCTTCGAGATCGTGTCAAGGGTGGAGACATGCAGCTTCTGCGCCCTATAGTGCGTTATTTGTCCGAAGACCTCATGCACCTGCAGCGTGTCCACTGCACCTACGATGTAGCGCACCACCCCAGATAGCTGAGACCGCAAGCAGATCCTGATCACTTTATTGCGCTTGGGGCTAGCCTTTGACATCTCCTGCGAAAGCTTCTGCACTATCTTCTGTAGTTGTGCCGAGCGACGAAGCAGTGTGATGCTCGTAGGGTCGATGGATGCAGTGAAGCCATCAACTTCACCAGGCGACCTGGCCACATCGAGCTTGCCAGTGTAACCCCTGTTGGTAGCCTTCTCATCCTCGATGATCATATTGACTCGCTTCGAGAGTAGATCTTCGGTGAGTGGCATAGAGGCTACGATCTCTAGCATGCCTGCAACCCTGGTATCTAGGGTTAGCCAGTCGCTGAGGAGAGGGTCGCTGTTGATTTCGAATGTCTTTAGAAGAGGGCGAAATGCGTGATATGCCTGTAGAGGGTTGGCATCCCCTGCGAGCTTTGCGAGAGAGGGTGTAGCCACAAGGACCTTGTCAAACACGTCAGCAACCATAGTAGATTTGTCTGCTGGACATGCCTGAGAGAACCTGTATGCTCTGAGGAACTCGCTGAGTGCCTCGGCCTCATCAACAGGGGTAACAGACAATTCGCTGGGGTACTTAAATGCGCGCACCCACACTGGAACCTGTGCCGCTAGCTCCTGCTCCGTGAAAGTGAACTCTGCGTTGTTCCTAATGAATGCCGCACCAAACCTAGCTGCAATGGAAGTCAACCTGCTTCCGATAGCGCGCGACGCGAGAGAAGCACGAGATCCCAAGAGCTTAAGGATCCACATCGTTGTGGTGAGTCGGCCTTCGCGATCTCGAGCCTTTTCCCATGTCCAGAGCTGCAACCACCTATGGTCCAGGGAGTATGCAACAACCCTAGGTAGGAACTTGCACACATCGATGGAGCGAATGGTGAAGATGGAGAGCTCCGTAGGCGAAAGAGTGAGCTTGTTCGAGCGAACGGTCCTAATGAAATGCTCGTAGGAGGAGCATGGCGAAGCGAACCACCCTTGCAGTCGGATGAAATTTAGAATGCGGAAGACGGCGGAGACGGCTAGGGTGGTGTCGACGACATACTCTGCGCGTAGCGCGGTGATGTCTACGGTATCCATGAGGAGGGCCTCTATTTCGAAGAATGAAACTGTGCTATAGTTGATGAGGGAGCCTCGAGGCACCGCCTCATCGGCCCATTGCAGGAACGGCACGATCTTGCGCCAGCGAAGCTCGCCACGAGTGAAGCGGAGCGGTAGATCTGCATCAAAGTCTCCAGGTCCAGGAGGGTCGACTCCATTTAGCGGAGTCTGGTAGAAGATTGGCAAGGCCGGTCTAGGTGGCATAGTAGTCCCACCACTTGAAAACGGCACGAGCTAAGCTTCGATGCCTGGAGCTGCGCCTTTGATGGCCAAGGCGCAACTCCCGTCGTGTCCGTAAACAGCTATGACAGGTGTGTCACGCCTAGTTTAAATGCCAACTCCGGAAATGGGGGAGTAGATTGGTTTAATTCGGGCCCCCCGCAGTCCCACCGATTGGGCCTTCGGTGAGAGGCGCAGTGCGCGGTGCACAGCGCGCTTTCACCCCAAGGCCAGAGAGGCGCGTTTGAGGCGCGTGCGCGTTTGAGGCGCGTGTACGTTGGGCACTGGCCATGAGCCAAGTGCCCTGGTGGATCCAGCAGATCCTGGTAGGTAGATAGGTCATAGTCCCCATTTTTCGGAGGGAGGCACGACCCATTATGCAGATAAGATATTTCTAATGCCCTCTACAGAGGAGGACACCAGCTGATAATGANTGATAGCGCTAATGCCCTCTACAGAGGAGGACATNGCTGATAAGATAGTGCTAACGTCCTCTACAGAGGAGAACGATAGCAGGGTGAGGATCATGATTGTACATTCAGCAATCATGATCGTCGAACTCGCTTAGAGGGTGGCTCCACGTTAACCACAGGATCCAAAGGAGGAGGCTCAGGCCCAAGACACCCTGCACAGTCGCAGTGGCAGTCTTGTGGAGCGTCACGTATGCCATCCCTAAAGATTCGCCTCGAGTAGAAATCNGCCTCCTCTGGTGTTAGTGGGGTATCGGGCCGCATGCGTCTCCAGTTNCGCCGCATCTGCATTGCTGCCTCGAAGGAGGTTGCTTCTGTCACATCACAGTGCGTCCTGCACTGTATGCAGAATCTGTATCCACGTTGATGATCCCGTAGTGTAACATGCCTGTTGCACCGATCAAAGCCGTGATCACGCCGTGTGCGACAGTTGCAGCGAAGATGGAGGAAANCAAACCCAGTGCGACTATATGGCTCGCTGGGGTTGTCTCCTGGGCCGTGAACACAGAGCAACGTAGGAGGGAGGGAAGCCCACTGTGCTTCCCTGTCCCGTTCCGCATCTCCATCGTCGCCAGGGTAAATACGAAGTCTTGACATCTTGAGAGTTGTAAGTTGAGAGTTAGGTAAGACTCGGGCGTAGAACGCCACGGACTAGTCGTGAGGAGGTTGAAGGAGCCTAAGCTCACGACAAGCAGTTTACGTCGTGCTCAGGACAAAGTTCCCAGTAAATCTGCCTAGTAGTCCTCGAGAGGAAGCCACGAAGGGAGTTCGTCTGCAGGACAAAGTTCACAGTAAACCTGCCCAGCTATGATGAGGGACCGTCCAAGAAGCTGGGTAGCACGTCGTTCTTCAAGCTGTGTGAAAACGTCGTCTCCTGTCCAGGAGAACCCTGCAGGCTGTTCTGGCTCGTAGTGTAGTTGATGCAGGAGGGTCGTAGCTGACTGCCTCAAGGGCACAAGTTGTGAGTGCTTGGCAAACGTAGGCGATGAAGCAGGAACTCGGGCGTAGGACGCCACGGAACAAAGGTGGAGTGGGTGAGCCTCCATGTCAATCTCCCACTGCGATTGCATCACTAACATGTGTATGCTTGAAGGGTGGGAGGTTGGCCGATGCTGTTGATGAGATCGTGGCCGACTGTGCTTGGTCAAGCATAGCGATCGCATCCAAGGGTTGCAGCCTATTGTATAGAGCCACAGATGCAGGAGAGAGCCACCTGCACATAGACTGTATCTCCTGGGTCGAGCAGCGTGACGACCCTAGCTGTGTTGCCAACAATACCCGAAAACTGTGGTAGGTGTAGGCCGAGGTGTCCTCGACCTCGGGCATGATGAGGGGCTTGACCGAGGCGAGCAGCTTCGTCAGTATGTAGAATGTGAAGGGGATGCCAGGTTCCTGAACAAAGAGAGGTGCTTGCACTCGATGTTTCCCATGCAGAGGGTAGGCCAACTCCAGAGCTCGCAGTTGAAGAGCTGCACAGTAAGGGGCACTGTATCGTACAGGGAAGTACATCGGCTTGTCTCCCCACACGATGCCGAACCTGTCTGTCTTGCTGGGTGGAGGAATGATTAGCGCGTAGTCACTTTCAGTGAGAGATCGAAGTTGCTCCACAGTAGGGTCGTTCACTGCGACCCCACCGATGAACCATCGAAGGCTAGCCCTGGAGACGTGGGTGTTGCCGTTCCAGTCGCAAGCAGAGAGTACTGCTACCTCCGACTTGCGACACCCCGACTGTGCCAGTGTGGCGAGGAGGGCAAACCACGACACCCAGAACAGAGTAGTGGAGACCACAAAGGACCCAAAAGCTGTGCCAACAGCAGTTTGCAGCTTGAACAGCTTGGCCAAGTGTTGCCGATGATATGGCTCTGCCCTACGAGGTATCATCTTNTGGTATCCATACTCCTCGAGGTAGCGCTGATTAATACCATTGAGCGTGGTGTTAACCGCCTTCATCGGTACCATGTGCACTGGAGGGATGAGCTTCTCATGCGCACGCCGCACACCACGAACAACATTTGCCACGCTACTAGGAAGCCCAGCTTGTCGCCCTCGACGACCAGGCATAATCTTGGCTGTGTCGAGAGCGAACGAAGCGAGGATGTCAACCTCTCGCTGGTAACCTGCGATGTTGCGACCTGAATTGGCTTCATGATCGTCTCGCCAGTGACGAAGCCCACGCATGGCACAGAAGTTGTTCCAGTACTTGAGGTGACCTATCTCGGCACGAGTGGTCCCCTCCTTGTAGCTGCTCATAGCCACGTCGCGAACCTGCTGCACCTCCGATCTGTAATCAAAGGCTCCGTTGGTATACCCGTAGACTGGGTCGTCATGGGCATCCCAGACGACTGCTGAGGAGGAGTAGTTAACAGAGAGGCGCTTTCGCTTAGCTTTTGATGGGTCCAGGTAGGACAGCGTGGCCACTGGCTGCACCAACTCTACAGAGGAGGAGGGCAGCCTCGGCGTTGCTACCTTGGACAACTTTTGCTTGAGGTTGCTTCGCTTGAAGCCATAACGCAGACCCATCGAAGGAGACAGCTGCATGAACGATGCAGACGTCGGCGTGTTGGCCATATCTGCATGCAGATACATCTCGACTTGGGATAGAGGACGTGCCGAGCCTACAGTAGAGGGTCAGGGTAAGGCAGTGTAAGGGAGGAAGTACAAGGTCGTCACCTGGTTAGTAAAAGGGGAGGGCCAAGTTAAGGAGCTCAGAGCATACACAATGAGGATCAACAACACTTGGAGAGACTCTGAGGTTGTGACAGAGGCGCTGTAGCCGAGGGAAGTCACTGCGTGAGGCTGCATCACTGAGCTCATTGCCTACCCCTGGTACGTGTGATACTAGAAGGTAGGGCGAAATCATCTGGAACTGAGGAAGGTCCAGGATGTAGGAATGCAGAGCGATCATCGCTGGGGACGAAGCTGCATCCTCTGTGAGGATGAAAGGCGTCGACAGAGCATCCACTCGTACATGAAGCGTGTGTGCCACGTCTTCCAGTGGAGGTATGGCATATGCGAATGTCATAATGGAGGTGAGAGCAGCGATAAACTCCAGGACAGCGATAGGAATGCGAGCATATACAGGTGGTGGAACGTGTGACCAGTATAGGCCATGGAAGAAACCACCTAGCCCTGCTACCCCAGGGTCTCTCATCGCATCACTGTAGATGGTGAGAGTAAGCGTAGCAGGTGATGCTGGAAGTAGCGAGACCATGCGAATCGCTGCCACCCCAGCATTGGATGACAGCAGGGACTGCCACTGATGCAAGCGTTTGACCATGGCTGCCGATGGTGACAGTAAACGATTGGGCTCCAGTGCCACCTTCTGCTGGAAGGGTTCCCACAGGCTGTACATGATGCTTCGCTTCATTCTGTTGAGGAACACCAGATGCTCCAGCAGACCCAAGAGTGAGTGATACTCTGCGATGGTGAGGGTGCATGCCAGAGCACTGGCGATCTTGGTCAGGGCACTGAGGAGCTTGTGAGGAGTGATCCACGCCACTGCTAGGACAGAGGATATACCTGCCCCCAACCACTCCACCCAAGTGCCACATTGTCGCTTCTCAGGAATAGCCATAAGCAGGCCAACGCGACTGCACACTGAGTTCCAGATTCTGAGTCCACGAGCCATGCGTTCTGCACCCAGGATAATGAAGATCGGGTCATCAGTGTAGATGAAGACTGCGAAGAGCTGTGCTGCTGCTGAGTGAATACCACCACGTGATGCAACCCAGCGTGCGAAGTCGGCCGAGCGATCCATAGCTTGCTGAAGGTATGGTAACTCGGCCTCTTGCATCTGGTCACGCCACATCGCCACAATAGCTTCTGCGAACCTTTGGGCTATGTTGGAGGCAGGTCGAAGACCGAACGTCATGATGTACTCTGAGACGAACTTGGCATGGCCATCGCTGGAGAGTACCATCCCGCACTTCCAGAACTCTTCAGGTGCCAACCTCAGTTGGTTAAAGAAGTTC
>JGI24539J26755_10001484_pt1 | contig 10850 bp, 12 predicted proteins | sample NorSeaMetagenome_2_FD_26755 | JGI IMG/M metagenome (IMG submission 26755)
TGAAAACAATGAAAACAATGAAAACAATGAAAACAATGAAAATATAAAAACAGACAATGATTATGTTAGTGTATCTAAACGATGTAAAAAAAACAATATAAATGAGAATAACATTCATGCAATAATGTTAACACAAATACCAGGTGTTAGTTCAAATATTGCTTGTGCAATATTTGATAGATTCAAATCTATTAAAAATTTAATTAAAGAATTAGAAAATGATTCAAATATATTAAATAGCATTAAAATGATTTGTGGAAATAGCAAAGAAAGAAGAATAAGTAAAAGAACTTGTGAAAATATTTATAAATATTTAATACATGATTAGTTTTTAAATAAGATTTAAATAATAGGTTCATAGTATTTAATATATTTGTTAATGAATATATTAAATATTATATTATAATATAAAAAAATGATTTTTGATAATAAATATTTAAATTATATACTTTTAATAGCAATCATTATTTTTTCAATATATTTTTCTTTAAATTTGTTAGATTTTAATTTTAATATAATAGAAGGAGCTACAGGAAATAACGATGATGAAGATTCTGACGAAGAAGATGAAGAAGATGAAGAAGATGATGAAGATAGTACATCTGAAGCAAAAAAATTTAGAAAAAAATTAAAAAAGGAAAATAAAAAAGTAAAAAAAGAATTAAAACAAATTAAAGAAAAATTAAATTTAGAAAAAAATAAAGATAAGATTATAGAATACCTAGATACATCAAAATATTTAGCATTATTAAAACCAATTGATAATTTAGGATTTGCCCTTTCTTTAGAGACTTATATCACTGGTATAGATATATGTAAGAAAGCTATTTCCAGAGGTTCCTCCAGTAGTAGTCCAGATTCGAAAAGTTATTCAAAAAATTGGTTTTAATGATTAATTAATAATATTATTTAACAATAATCATTATGAAATATAGTTTAATTTATAAATATGTTTAAATTATATATATGAACTTAAATGAGAATGATTTATATATTATAGGATTTATTATATCTTTTATCATTACTATTGGTATTACAATAAAATGTTTAAATTCGAAAGCAAATATTTTTGAAAATTTCAGTAGTAAAAAACATAATAAAAATATAGAAACACTTGAATCATTGGAAGATAAATATCAAATAAAAAAAAATAAAAAACTTATAATACAACATATTAATTTGTTTAATAAAAAAGTATCGTTAGTATTATTAGAAAAATTTATTTCAACTAATAATAAAGATGAACATTTGTTTTTTATGCTTTTTTTAAAAAATTATGATAATAATTTAAATTATTTTAAAAATTATATTGAAAACTATTAATCTAATTTATATATTGCCTCATTTTTTGATTTATTTGATAAATTAGGTGATACATTATTATCATTATTATATATTTTATCTAATGGAGTATTCAATCCTATATATTGATTATCTGGGTCATACCCAGGAAAACTATTATGATTAAATGGATAATCATCAACACCTGCATCTAATAAAAGTGCTTCTCCCCTAGAACTGTTTCCAGGGTCAGGGTCTGGATATCTACCATTCATATTAAAATCAGGCAAACCACCATTTAAATTTGTTGGGCTTTCTCTTGCTTTAAATACTTTATTTCCTTGAGTATCATAGGTTTCTTGCAAAAATAATATAGGACATTTTATTCCTTGTCCGCGTTGCCATTCCATAAATTCAACATAATCATTTAATGTATCAAATCGTAGTGGATTCACTCCTGGTATTTTAGCTTTAGTAGAATTGTATAAATATAATTCAGAACCTTTTTGAATTAAAATATTTGGACAACTATCACTGAAGATAGAATCAGCTAATTCGTTAATGTTTAGCTGATTTTCAGCACTATCTAATATTGTATCAATATCAGCATGTGCTTTTTGCGAATAAGTAGAATTTTTAGAATCTTCAAATCTCTCAAGAATGGGATTGTTAAATATAAAATAAAATCCAAGAATAAAAATCAAAAATACACCAAGAAATAATAAGGCATACATATAGTTTATATAAAGATAAAAAGAAATATTATTATTATTTAATAATAATATTTATGTCTGAATTTTTCTACATCAAAGATATATTGCACAAATTATCAAATCACATATCTTATAAACATTATATTTTTATTTTGCTTTCTTGTTCTGACATTTATAAAATACGTTTATCTGAAAGCGAATGTAAAAAAATATATTATACTCCTAATACACGTGAAGAATTAATATCAGCTATTGATTTATGGAATTGCAATAAACTTTCTGCGAAATTTATTTATGGTGATATGTTTAGATGGAATACTTCTTTAATTACTGATATGAACAAATTATTTTATGAGAAAATGAATATTAACGAAGATATTAATCATTGGATAGTAAATTCTGTAACAAATATGTCTTATATTTTTTATAATGCTATTAAATTTAATAGTCCATTAAATAATTGGAATGTCGAAAATGTTACAAATATGGAAGGGATGTTTTGCAGAGCAGAAGAATTTAACCAGCCAATCGAAAATTGGAAGTTGAAAAAGGCATATGATATTAGTTACATGTTTAGTGGTGCAAAAAATTTTAACCAATCTTTAAATAATTGGAACACAAAAGCAATAAAATATTCCGAATTTACATTTTATTATGCAAATGAATTTAACCAACCACTAGATAATTGGGATACTAGTAATATAGAAAGTACGCAATACATGTTTTGTGGAACACAAAAATTTAATCACTCATTAGATATGTGGAATGTAGAAAATGTACGCAATATTTCTTATATGTTTTATGATAATCCTGTATTTGATAAAAAATTATACAATTGGAATGTTAAAAACGTTAATGCATTAAAATATGTATTTACTAATAATAGTATTACTAAAAATCATATTAACAGATGGTATAACAAAAGTAATTATAATATTTTTAATAATATATTTTATTGACTATCTTTGGACAATAATTTATTATATTTATATTATTTCTATTATATTTCCATTATTTCTTTTATATTTTATATTAATTTTTAATTTTTAATTTTTAATTTTTATAGAGACAATCATTACATTTACATTCAAGGTTTAATCCATTTTTAAACATTTTTATCTCTGTTGTTGATAATAATTGGTTTGTTTTTTATCAGTAAGCTCATTATAACAATTATGATATCTATCTGCTTCTCTAAATAACGTAATTAAATTATAATCATTTTCAATTTGTTTTCTTTCTTGTGTTAATAATAAATTAAGACCTTTATTTGAGAATTTACACAAGTAACATAATTTATATAAAGCAAATTTAGTTAATGGATTTCTTGTTTTTGACATATGCTGTCAAATTCACTGATAAATAGTGAGAATAATTTTATATCAATCTTATTCTATTTAAAAATCTGGCTTACCAACGAATGCATTTGTAAATGATTTACCAGAAGTAGTATTTAATGATAATTCGCTAACATATAATCCAATCATTGTTGCTATACCAACAACAATTGTATCTTTAATTGTATCTTTTAATGGTTTTGTTTCATCCTTTTGAATAAAACGAACTTCTAAAAATTTAATTACTAAAAATAATATGGATACAACAATAGTTATAATAATATTTATTTCCATTTAAATTATTAAAGTAATAATAAAATAATAATTTAACGTAAAATAATTATTCAATCAACTATAATACATACAAATTTATTCTAAAACTTCTATATCATTCAATACCGGTAAATCATTTATTTTTGCATCTCTATTTAAATCATTTATATCTATTGTATCTAATGTAACATCATCTCCTATTTTAAGAACTTCATTTCCACCATCCTCAACATCGTCCATAGATTCATCGTCACTTGAAAATGCATTATTATCATTCTCATCTAATTTGCTTTCTAATTCATTTATATCTTTTGAAACAAAAACATCTTCTTCGATGCCATCCGTGCTTATTTTATTATCAATATCAGAAAACTGTATTCCATTATCAGATGGTTCTGTATCTATTACTACGTCTAAATTCTCACTATTAGATGCAATAACATTTTCTAATTCTTTCTTAATTTCATCGTCTCGCTTATCATCTTCATCTTCTTCCTTATCCTCGTCTAATTCTTTTTCTTCTACATCTTGTTCTACAGGCGTTAATGATTTTACAGTTTCTATTTCATCATAACAAGGTATTATTTCCTCTTTAACTTCAATATGTTCTTCATATGATTCATCTATATATGCTTTTAGAATGGTTTCTATTGGCATATTCTCTCTAACTGTTTCTAAAATACATTCTTTTACTATTAATTCTAATTTATTATTATATTTTTGAGTTTGTAATGGTTGAATATCCCTTTCAAAAAGATAAATATTTTGATATAATTTACGAGCTACATTATGATATGTTTTATGAATAAAATCATTTATTTGTGGAATATTAATATCTATTTTTTTTTGTTTTTGACCTACTCTAACGCATGTTAATGCTTTTAATTGAACAATATGCACACATGCAATTAATTCATCTAAATAGTGACACCCAGAAGATTCTTCTATTCTTTGTTTTTCCGTTTCTATCATATTTGCATTCCATTGAGGAATTCTGCTTAAAAATGTTTGAAATGTCATTAAATACTTTTCTTCTTCACCATTCTCACCGCATAACTTAGATGCTTCCTTAAAAATAGATTTTATTCCGTCTATGATTGCAGGTGTTAAAATAGTTACTAATTTCGAACACCATTCATTTTTAGACTCAATTAAACTGTTAATTGAATAATCATCCATTTTACATAAATGTTATATTTTCTAAATTATAATCAGAACGTATAAAAATAAAATTTAACATAAATAAAATTAATAATTTTTCAAATCGAAATTCATTTTTAACTTTATTAAACAAAATAAGCAATTGATATTTTTTAATTTCATATATTTTTAAACTTTTAATATAATTAACAATGTCTAAACAACTAAATCCTTTTTCATAAATTTCTTCAGAAATTACAAATAACTCTTTATATGTGATATCTTTCTTTATCTTTTTAAAATAAGTTGCTAAATTTCTATTATGAGTTTTATTAAAATTTTTATAAAACTCATACGATTTATCTATGTTATATGTATGCAAATTAACTTTTTTATTATTTATTGTTGGTAATGGTATATATATTTCTGAAAATCTAGATAATATTGGTTTTAATAATTTATATTTATCCTCTACTATAAAAAAAAATCTTGTTGTATGACTAAATAATTCTATACATCTACGTAATGCAGATTGTGCATCAATTGTTAAATAATCTGCATTTGTCATTATTACAACCTTAAAATAATTATCATTTTCTATATTTATATGTGTCTTTGCAAAAAATTTTAGTTCTTCCCTAACAAATTTTATACCTTTACCATGCGCACAATTTACATACATTAAATATGATTTGAATAACTCTTTTTTATTATCAAATATTTTTGATATAAATTTTTTAACTATACTAATTTTACCGCTTCCATTTGGACCATAAAATATTATATTTGGTATTTGTTTATTTTTGATATAAAAATCTAATTTATTTTGTATATCTTCATGAATATCAAATGACATTATAAGTTAATTATATTTCACGATAAGCATTTAAATTAAAAATAATTAAGTTAAATAAATAAAGCATAATATACAATTAACATTATTAATAAAATTGAAGTCTATTTAATTTTTCTAGCTAGATTAAAATGCTTTTCCATTTAAAAAAAGTATATGGATTTAATGATTTTCGAAAAAATCAAAAAGATATTATTGATGATTTATTAAAGGGTGAAGATGTATTTGCTATGTTACCTACTGGTGGCGGCAAATCATTATTATATCAATTTCCTGCAACTTTTACAAACAAAATATCTATTGTAATCTCTCCATTAATTTCATTAATGAATGACCAATGTAATTTTCTAAACTCAAAAAATATTAAAAGCACATGTTTAAATTCAGAATCAAAAATTAAAATTGATGATTTAAAAAACAATAAAATTATATATACTACTCCCGAATATCTTATATCTAAATTACAGATTTTTAAAAACTTAAATGATGAAATTGGATTATTTGCAATAGATGAGGCACATTGCATTTCACAATGGAGTCATGATTTTAGACAAAGTTATTTGGAATTAAAAGTAATAAAACAAGAATTTCCGGAAATTCCATTATTAACAGTTACTGCTACAGCAATACCAAGAGTGATAGAAGAAATGTATGATTTGTTGGATATAACAGAAGTTAATGAATATCTTTTAGGTACAAAAAGAACTAATTTATCTATTAATATTTATTCAAAGAATGACTTTGATGATTGTAAAATTAAAGAACCTACTATTATTTATGTTCAAACCCGTAAAATTTGTGAGAAATTATATGCAGAGTTTATTGAAAAAGGGATTACATGTGGGTTTTATCATGGTGGAATGGACATTGAGCATAAAAAAAATACACACGAACAATTTATGGATGAAACTATTTTAGTAATTATAGCAACTATATCTTTTGGAATGGGAATAGATAAATCTAATATACGACATGTTATAAACTATGGTGTTCCAACTGATATTGAAACGTATTATCAAGAAATTGGCAGAGCTGGTAGAGATGGATTAGAAAGCAGAGCATCATTATATTATAGTGATGCTGACTTTATAACAGCACAATATTTAATTTCAAAGACAACAGATGAAAAACAAAAGAAAATAAAATCAAATGCATTACAATTATTGAGACAATTTATTTCTGAAGCAACAATGTGCAGAATGCTAATGATTGAACATTATTTTAAACATGGTAAATTACCATTAGAATGTGATTTACTTAATATAAAAAAATGTGATAAATGTGATAATTGTTTGGGAAACAATTTACATGAAATTACAGATGTAACTGATGATGCAAAAATAATAATAGACGCAATAAATAATCATTATAAATCAAATGGATTTTATGTTGGCGTGGAAAAAATAATAAATAATATTAAAAATAAAACTAAATCAAAAAAATGGTACAGAGATATTATAAATGTTTTGGTAAACAAAAATATTTTACAAAGAATTATTAAATCATTTGGTGGTATAATTATAAATGGTAAATACACAGTTGACCAATTAGCACCAATTAAAATTAAAATACAAGATAACTCGAGTTTTACTGTTAAAAATACACAAAATAATTATTTGTATAAATTAACAAATATAAGAAATAAACTTGCAAATAATTATTCCATTCTACCTCATAATTTTATAAATGAATGTGTTTTATTAGAAATAAATAATGCAAAACCAAAAAATTTAACAGATTTGTGTAAAATAGACGGAATCTCACAGGAATTTATACATAAGTATGGTTATAAATTTATGGAAGAACTAAATAATGAAACGAAATTATTAAATAAATCAAGTAAATTAAATAAATCAAATAATCGAACAACAACAATAGATGCAACATTAGAGCAATATAAAAAAGGAAAAAATGTAAATGAAATTATGGAAATTCGCAAGTTAAAAAAAATAACAATTGAAGACCACATTCTTCATATATTTGAATACTATGATGAGATAGATATAGATGTTAATTATTTTGGATTAATAAAAGAGTATGAACTAGAAATTAGAGAAGCAATTAAAAATAAAGGCATTGAAAAATTAAAACCAATTAAAGAAATAGTAAATCCAAAAATAACATATGCCCAAATAAAATTATGTATCTTATTGATTAAATTAGATGAAAAAAAATGTCAACAATGAGCTTACGGTATACCATAATAATTAAATATTAGATTAAATATATAATCTATAATTTTAAAATTATATATTTATGATATTTTACTTATTATATTTTTTATTTACACCTTTGGAAATTTAAAACGCCGACTTTAAGTAAATTATATTTTAGTATAGACGATATTAAATATATAATCTATAAATTTTAAATTATATATTTATGATATATTTCTTATGATATGTTTTATTTAAAAGAAAATTGATTTAGATAAGTTTATTTAACTACTATGTAGCAAAATGTCAGGTGTTTATGTTCTAGAACTAATTGATAATAAGCGATATGTTGGCATGAGTGAAAATATTGCAGAGAGAATAACTAAACATATTTCGGGAAATGGTGCATCATTTACAAAAAAATATAAAGTTATTAAACAAGGAGATTTATTAACAAAACAAGATGGTTCATTAGAATCTTGGGAATGTAACGAAACACTCGCCCAAATGATTAAATATGGAATTAATAATGTTCGTGGATTTCAATGGATAAATAATGAAATATCAAAAGAAGATGCATATGCTATCAAATCGCAAATGTGTGGATTATTCTCATTATGTAATATTTGTGGAAAACCTGGTCATTATTCTAATGAGTGTCTAAATCACTCTATAACAGAACATGCAAATTGGATGAATGAAATTAATAACTTAACAAAAAATAATAAGGATATTATGGCTGATTTAATTAATCAAACAGAAAAAATAGAAATTAATGATACTGAAACAAAACCATATAAAAGAGAAAAAGCAGTTAGTGGTAGGTCTAAATGTCAAAAATGTAAACAATCTATTCAAAAAGATACTTTTAGAATAGGAGTAGAATCAACTTATAAAGGACAACCAACAACTAAATGGTTTCACGATACATGTTATTTTGAAAATAATACAGCATGCACACCAGTAAAAGAACCTGAAAAATTTAAATATAAAATAGGAGATTACATAGAATTTAATATTGATGAACAAACTTATAGAGCAGATATAACAAATATTAATAGTAAAGAAATAACTATAAATATGCATATGTTGAATAATGAAAAAATATATCCACCACACTCATTAAGAACTATTTATATTAAGAATGATAAACTAATATGGTGTGTTCATTTAAATGAAATAGAAAAAATTACAGTGTTAAATGAACCACTACCAAGTAAATATACACAAAAAATATTTTCAAATAAATCACCACAGTGTGATATATGTGGAAGAAAAGGACATACTAGTTCACAATGTTATGCTACCACGACAATTGATGGTGATTATATTGATAGCAATGACGAATTTGCAGAGGTATGGCAATGTGGTTATTGTAATCGTGAATTTGACACAGAAAAAGGAGCAAAGTATCATGAAATGAAATATTGTAAGAAACGACCTTATAATAGACGATATTAAATATATAATCTATAAATTTAAAATTATATATTTATGATATTTTTATTATGCAATTTTTTATTGAAAATTGGGTAAGCTATCGGTATCCATTATTTTAATCTGAAAGAAATTGAAACGATTTATTCTTAGATATAAGAGACTAAACATGAACCAATCAATGCCTGCACTTTATTTTGGTAATATTATGTCTGAATTACCAGCATTATTTAAGATTGGTCGTTCAGAAGACCCAATTAAACGTATTTTAGATGAATCAAAAGAAACGATGTGCATTTCCCCAAATTATTTTAAAAATAATGTTTATATATTATATTTACCTAATACATCTGAAGTTTATGCTGAAACAGAATTTTTTAGAGAATTAGATATACGCAATAAAAGAAGACAAGAAGAAGGAGAAAAAGAAAATAAAGAATTCTTTTATACATCAAAAGATGAAATTTTAGAAATATTAGAAGCTCTTGATATAGACTATAAAATAACAACATTTATTGCAGAATATGATAATTTAGTATATAATGAAATTCTTGAAAAAACAATCCACGATGATGAAGAGGATGTGGGAGAGGAGGAGGTGGTGGTGATGGAGGATGAGCATGATGATGAGAGAGCGCATGATGATTATGGAGGAACAACCAGTGAAAACGAATGGGTAAAATTCTATAGCAAATGTGCAAAAAGAGAACTCATACCATTGAGTAATTTTCACCCTGGTAAAGTTGTGATAACGCATAACGGCGAAAAGAGAGAATATAAGTCAGGCGAAGCGGCGTTTCATGGAGAAAAGTTTTATAGAGGTTGCGATTCAGAGGAGCGGAAAAAGCATGCATCTAAATTGCTGACTGTTGAAAATCCTCTTGACGCAAAGAGGATGGGTGGAAAGGGAAAGAATGGGTTTCGACTTTCCGATGAAGACCAGTTGAACTGGAATAAAGAGGCACTCAAAGTGCAACGGGAGATATGTCTTTACAAACTCGAGAACGATGTTGCCGTGCAAAAGGCGCTGAAATTGACTCAAAATCGACCACTACTACATCAAGATAATCGAGCGAATAAGGATTGCATTTGGGGAGGCCGGATCGATAAGTTATATAAAAGAATGATCGGAAACAATCAATTAGGAAAGATGTGGGAGGATATTCGTAGTGAATGTTCATATAATCGTGAAATATGATAAAAGAAAGAAAAAAAATAAAAAATATAAAATTAAAAAATATAAAATTAAAAGTAAACTATAATAAACCTATGAAGGATATATACAAAGATAGATGTGAAAAAATAGTTGGATTAGATTTAACTATCGGTGAAATACTTATTAGAAATAAAAAAAAAGTTTAACAGAAAAAGTAAATTTCGAATGTTATAATCAAGTTAAATCAAGGACTAAAAAAATATATAACACAATAGATTTTAATTGGGATTTAAAAACGAATATCTTATATTAGATGAATAAATTAACTATAATGTTAAATATAATATTAAATATATAATCTATAATTTTAAAATTATATATTTATGATATTTTTCTTATGCAATTTTTTATTGGAGAGATTGAGTTATTAAGTATTCTATAAAAAATTGAAATATATATTTATTAAATATAATAAACCAGTAAAGATGGTATTCATTTATGTTA
>JGI24539J26755_10001487_pt1 | contig 10841 bp, 3 predicted proteins | sample NorSeaMetagenome_2_FD_26755 | JGI IMG/M metagenome (IMG submission 26755)
TTTCTTTGCAAGTTATAACATGCAGATATCGGAGGTCAAACCCGGTCTAATCTTGATACTCTACGATACAGGATGCACGGTGCTGATATCGCCTCTTAAGGATCATTTCTGTGTCGAAATTGAATGCAACGCTGCTATTAATGGAATCGGACAGCGCGATGTCAAGACATGTGGCCCCGTGGCAATATCATTTCTCGACATCCACGCGAGGGGATACGTCACGTTCGAGAGTCCTCGCGGATTTCTGATGCCCGAATTGAATTTTGGAATCTTCCCATCAGGATTGGCAGAACGACTAGGATGGGAGTTTCACGTCCGAGAGTTGAATCCATACTTTGTCGCTGATGGAGCGCGAGTTCCCTTGATCAAAGACTATCAGACCGGACTTACCTGGATGGCGGAACGGAAGCAAGCGAAACCCACCGTCGAGGCTAAACGTCGGTTTGTGCAAAAATTTCGATCTGACTCGCAGGCGCGTGTTTTTGACGAACGCGTTGGCGAGCCAGAGATCTGCCCGAGGGTGCCTGATACAAAGGAGAGCATTGATAATTATATTTCCTCTACCGGCGTGGCATCATACGGGCAATATCATACTACGGCGAGACCACATGTTCTTCGTGGGGGGAGCAAGCTCACAAAGGACAAGGCAAATGCTATGGTTAGTACGAGGAGTCAGAACGCAAAAGGCGTAAGGACTGACACTTCAAAGAAGATCACCAATCCGAAGATAACCGATTCGCAGCACGAAGAACAAGGTGCAAAGGCCGACAAGGCAAGCGCAAAGGTAGACGACGGGGCAGTAGAGGAAGAGTCAGGAGAAGACGAGCAAGATCAAGAATTCATAACAGAGAGTGGGTTTCGAGATGCTGAAATGCAGACCACCAGATCGAGCGCTAAGTCGGATGAGGAAATGATAGAAAAGGCAAAAGCTGTGGCAGCATCGAAAGCGAAACCAAGGTGTGTGAAGGTACCTGCAGCCCGATTCTTTGAAGTGGGAGAATCAGAGCAAGTTGCAGCATGGCATCGATTCTATCATCAGCTAGCTGTTCACCTGGAGAGTGCAACAGTGTGGGAAGGAGTCAAGAGGTCAGATGGAGCAGAAGTGTTCAAAGGGTTGAAGATGCTGGAAATGGTTAACGGAACTCACAGGCCCACTTGTGCATGCCATCAGTGCTTGCAATATAAATCTGCATTGAGCCCAATTCCAGGAGGGAGAACAGATAGGCCTAGGCTGACCGAAAGGGTAGGAAAATTGTACTTAGATCCAAGTGGCAAATTGAGCACGCCAAGCGTATTCCACAATTTTCAATACTACGTACTCGGAGTTACCGACAAAGGGTATATGATCGTGGGAGGAATGACATTTCGTGATCAGGTGCTTTTTGTGATAGGGCGTATTTTCGATTCCATTGGAGGCGCGCCTCATGTCGTGCAGGTAGATCCTGCGGGAGAATTGAATTCGAAGGTGGCCCAGAGCTACTTCACGCATCGAGAGGCGCATAGAGATGTAACGCAATCAGGTGAGCATTGGCGCAACGGGAAGCCGGAGAATCGTCATCGGTTGGTTAAAGGTTGTACTCGATGTACACTTGCGCACGCAAATGCTCCTTTGGAATTTTGGTACCTATGCCTATCGCATGTAGTTTTTACGCTGAACCTGTTGCTGCTGGCGCGTGGAAATGGGATGCAAGAGGCAGGGCAAGTGACTGTATGGGAAGCGCACTTTGGGGAGAGACCTAATCTTAACAGGTACCTCGTAGGGCCGTGGGGNTGCTTGGCCTACATCGTGCTGACAAAGGAGCAGAGAGCCAAGAAGGGCTTCGACAAAAGCTGGGGGCCCAGAGCGCTCGCGGGTATCTATGTAGGCTGTGTGATGAATCATAAGGAAGGTGCATATGAGTTCCTGGTTCATGATGGAATGAGGATTAGATCCACAACGGCGAACCTGCGGATTGTGGGCGACTGCTTCCCTTTTAAGTATCAGCAGAAACGTGATATCAATCTTATAGTAGAGCCTCAGGAGGAAGAGCCGGAGGACGAGGAAGACGATTTGATAGCTAACGTCGGCACGGTTGCCGAGGGTCAAAATCAGAGTGCACTCTCATGTGCGGGAATGGAGCAGCTCTTGAGCGACGCAGCTTGCGAACAGGAGCAGGAACTTCAGAGGATCTTTGTGTTCGTGGGGAAAGAGAGCACAGAGGCAGGTGAAAGGCTGAAGAAGAGAGTGGAGAAAGGTAGGAGCAAAAGTCGAGCTCTGTTGAAACCCAAGAGAAAGGTGCACGAGAGCATTGCAAGAAACCCAGTGGGAGAAGTACGAGACGCGCGGGATTATCTCGTCGAAATTCCGGAGACGGGGGAGAAAAGCGAGATGCTCGACCCTCGTGATTTCAAATTGCCATCAGCACCGGCAGAATTCGACTTCAGACTGCCGTATACCGGAGCAAGGTACAAAATCGCTGAGCCATCGGATTTCTCATCGGGAAAGGAAATGGAAGTTACGATGAAGAATCCGCATGAGAGGTTTGTCGGAAGACGAGTGCGGAAGGTGTTCAGAATTCGGAGAAAGGTAAGAGGTAAGGCAGTGACAGTGTCGCAACCTTTTGAAGGAAAAGTCAGAAGCTATGAAGCGAAAAGGGGAGTCTTCGATATACTTTATGAGGATAAAGATGAGGAAGAAGTAGATTTCCTAGAACTCGGAGACATATTGATTATGGATCCCGAGTTCGGTGACAAAACGGAGCATAAGGGGATGACACGCGTCGAGGTAACGGAGAAGATGGGCGAGGAAGCGCTGATAGCAGCAGTAGCTGAAGAAGCTATGGGATCGCATGGGCGGACGTCTTACGGCGAGGACAGACCGAGAAGGAAAGTGAAGTTTGCCGAGGGGACCAATGATGACTCAGCGAGCGGAGGGCAGCGTCGGCGAAGTTCTCTGAAGAAACGTATCGAGGAAGAGCAGAAGTTCAGCAAGTGGATGTATGACGAATCGGAAGACGCGATCTGCGGCTGTACGCCCGGAGAACCCGGAGAGAAGGAAATGGGGTACGTCCACAGTGCATCGAAATGTGAGTGCAAGACGTGTTGTTACTGCTATGCATGTGTGGGTGATGAAGTCAAATGGTGTGATGAAAAGTTTCAGGCATTGATGTGCGGTGATGATGATATCACATTTGGAAAGGGAGAATTTAGTTGCACCAAAACTCAGCTCGAGCAGAGGGTGCGGCAGGCTAAGATAGCTCGGGAGAAAAGACATGAGCGTGAAGCTTACACGGCCGCAGCAGCTGGTGAAGGAGGGCAGGGAATAGAGGATTCGACTTCATCTCCGGCCGCAGAGGGGGCTGAGCAGAAGGTGGATGATGCTCCAAAGAATGCGAAAGAACTCCATGCTCATCCCGAGTATGAGGATATAGTCAAGAGCGGAAAGCTGGAGATCAAGCAGCTCTTTGATATGGGGGTATTTGTAGAGCCTTCCGCCGAAGAGCTTCGTAAAATAGGCGAGGAGGCGAAGCGAGTACTGAGGTGCAAAATGGTCTATGCACGCAAATTTGAAAGCATTCAAGGATCAGATGGGCAGATCAGGGATCGTTTTTTGAAGTGGAAAGGAAGGTTGGCTGCCATAGGAACTGGAGAAGTGAAATCCTTGGACACGTGTTGGTCAACTTTCAGCCCCACCATAGGCATGACAGCAATGAGAACTCTGATCGCTCTCATGTGTAGAGAGGGATTTGATGTTCGCAGCTACGATTTGAGTGGGGCATTCTTGGGCACAGATCTGGCACGAGAGGTGTATGTGAAATTGCCTGAAGAGGCGGGAAGGTATGCCGGCAAGATCGTGCGGTGCGTGAAAGCACTGTACGGCTTAATCACGTCGTCGAGGGATTTTGTGCATTCGCTGTCGGAAAGAATACTGAGCTTCGAGTATAACGGCGCAAAATTTCGGAAGTTAGATACAGACCACTGCATTTACGTGTTCCAGGATGGATCTGGCAATGAAGTGATTCTAAGCCACTATGTAGATGATATTATTTGTGGGGCAAATAATCCGGAGGTACGGAGTGCGTTGTTTAAACACCTGAATGAGCAGTGGAAAATCACTGATGAAGGTGTGCTCACACGCTTCGTGGGGTTGAACTTCGAGAGATCTGAGAACGGTCTAACTTGGGAGGCGTCTTGTGGCCCTTACATCGACAAGATTGCAAAGCGATTCAACGTGGACTTCAAGCCACAGGAGACGCCCATGGACGCAGGTTTTGCGATGATGCCGGAGGATCTGCGGGAAGAACATACTGCAGAGGAGTTGGCAGCTATGGAGACGGAATTCAGGTCAATGATTGGATCGCTCGCATTTGCCAGCGTCACGGTGCGCTGGGACATAGCATATAGTGTGAGTGTGTTGTCGAGGTACCTGATGAAGCCTAATCGCAAGGTGATATCTGCGGCACGAAGGGTCATTCAATATCTGATGACGACTCGAGATTTCAAGATCCGCTGGACAACGGAGAAAGATCAAATGTCAGTAGATCGGAGAAACAAGTTGTGGGGTGCGGCAGATGCAAGTTACGCTTCTGACGCGATCACAAGGCGAAGCCATGGAGGCTACATGCTCTTCTTGAACGGCGGTTGCGTTAGCTGGAAGAGCGGGTTGCAGAAGATGGTGACGCTTAGCAGTTGTGAAAGCGAGTTCGTGGCCTTGTGTTCTGCGATTCTGGAGGTTCGATACCTGAGGCAGTTTCTCAACGAGTTGGGACATCGGCAGGCAGAGCCTACNTTGCTGTGGGAAGACAATAAGGCGGCGATCATTGTGGCTGAGGGCGAGACATCAAGCGCAGGGAGGACGAAGCACGTCGATGTGCGTTTCAAGCATGTGGCCCAAAGCATACGGGAGGGAGTAGCGCGAGTGCGCTATATCTCTACGAAGTGGAATTACGCTGATCTCATGACGAAACCGCTGCCAAAGCTTGAGTTCAAGCGCCTGAGGGACTTATGCCTGAGGCCTGAGTCTGGGGTAGCCGATTATTTCGATGGGACAGAGGAGGCCATCCCCTTGCAGGAGGAGCTAGCGAATTTCTTCTTCGATGAGGAGTGGTAGCGAATTGGCATTACCACACTACCAAGCCGGGGGAGTGTTGAATTCCCACGTCAAGATCGAGGGATTCCAAGGGCTTGTATGGTGGGAAGCACAAGGACAAGTGACGGGCACCTATGAGGGGTGCATGTAGGACAGAGTGTATACTTTGTCAGTAAGGAAGAAGACAAGCACAGTGAAGATACGAACCAGTTCCGAGAGGAATAAAGTTCGTAAGAGAGAGTTTTTCTTTTTCAATAAAAACAGAACTGTGAAAAGGCAATGGCGCCCGAGCCGGCGGCTCGTGCGCGTGTGTGACGGGCTTGCAGCGCGGGGCTGCGCATGCCCTGCATTGGGCGTACTGCCTGAAGGATGTGTTGAGATTGCCTCCAATTCCTACGCTCTGAAACTGCGTGTACTTGTTGGAGCTGTCGTGTGTAGCCCTGACGTTTGCAGCCAATTACACTGGCAACTCGAGGAGCAGGCACATCGACGAGGTTATAGCGCAGAAGGTTATGGGCCCGGCGTGAATTTGGTGGGCAACCAAGGCGGCGAGCGCAGCGCAAACCCGGTGACGATCGGGCGCAAAGCGCAAGCAGAAGCCTTCGAAAAGTGAAGCGAGAGCGAGTCGCTCTCGAAGGAGAACAGGAGCACAGTGTGCTCGGTACATGGCACAAGCTGAGGAGTGCTACTACGTGCTCCAGGACACGTGCACAGGGTACGCTGAAATCGCGCAACTGCGTACGCAGTCGGACAGCAACGCTCAGTGCGTGCGTGCAGAGAGCAACGTCCACGAGAGCGCAGGCAACGTCGAGCAAAACGCAAAGCAATTCGCGGAGAAAGCGAGAAGCGTGCTGACGGCTGGCCAGGCGAGCACTGAGTGAAGGAGTGCGAAGAGTAGCGCCCAGGAAGGACGTATTCTCTGCGAGGTCAGCTGCAAGCAAAAGGGCGATTTGTATTGCAGCGATCCGTAGAGACACTTGGCGGCTGAATTACTCCTTTGAGCCACGGGAGAAGACAGCATAAAGAATGAGTGAGCCAAGTGCTATGTCGGGCGCAAGTAGCGAAGGGGGTGAAGATTCACCTCAGGATTATGGAAGATCAGTGGCTGCAGCGTCGAGCGCGGGCAGCGTGAGCGCTGGGAGCGCGTATTCAGCATTCTCAAGTTTCGAGGGAGGAATGCCGGACGAAGCGAAGGAGGATGTGTATCAGCTGCTCATGCGGAAACAAGTCCGAACGGGGCGGACGCTGCGAGATATCAGGAGGTCGGCAAACAGAATTCATCAGTGCACGGGCGCCGAGGCGACACTCTTGTTGGTGCGCCTGACGCAGGATGCAATCTTCGAATATGAGGAAGATGAAATGCGCGGTGGAGCGCACGACGGACTGGATGAGGCTGCGATTGAGAGTCTGAAGGAGATTCAGCAGCTGAGGATAAGCCTGCAGGGAGCACAGGAGTACGCTAGGAGAGAGGAGGCAGCGCGGATAGCCGCCCAAGCTGATTTCGAGAAATTGCTCGTTGATTGCAAGGAAATCCAGGACCGTTACACAGAAGCGCTGGATGCGAATGAAAAGTATGTGAGCGAGAGCGCGGAGCAAGAGCAGCGGCTGATTGCGATGCAGGATGAGATAAGTGCAATGAAACTCGAGAGAGAGGTCGCCGCGGATTTGGCGCGAAGCTTGGGCGATTTGCATGGCGAAATGAACGCTATAGGGCTGGAAATGGAAGTAGTAGCCGAGAGCGTTAGCGCCGCGCCTGAAGGGCACGCTGAGGCTGAGAGTTCTGCAAAGGAATCGATGAAATTCGAGCAGATCATTGCAGAGCTGACGCGTGCGAAGCTGGCCGCGGAGGAGAAGGTGATTTTGTGTCAGAAAGAGNTGCGGAGCTTGAAGGCGGAGCATGAGGCTATGATTTCCAAGGTTAAAGAGGCAGCCAAAGATTTGGATGGCGCGGGAACAAGCGGAGAAGCTAGTAGCGCGGCTGCGGAGATCGAGAAACTCAAGGAGGAGATAGCAATGCTACAGGCAGACGTCATCGTGAAAAAGGCAGAAGTAGAGGCGTATCGCATGCGGAGTGCGCAAGCCGACATCAAGGAGCCGGGGAACATGGCGAAAGCGTCATCGCAGAGTCGGCAGGAAGACGGCGACGGCATGTCTACCGCTTCTAAGTGGGATGCCGAGGAGGCCAAAGCGCGAGAACGTGCGAGCTTGAGCAAAGACGAGATGATTCGGAATATGGCGANGATAATGGCGCCGAGTCTGAATCCTGCGGATAGGAGGCGATCGCACAGGAATTACGAAGCGTTGAATGCGTTGCAAGGTGAGCAGGATGCAGAAGCAGAGAAGCGGCTGCCTTTGATTGAAATTAAGGACTCTGAATTCGAAACTCTGCTGACGCAAGTGAGGAAGACGGCCGATGCGAAGACGGGGAAACATTACGTTTTCAAGACGGAGGAGCAGATGCTAGATCATGTGGAGAANATTCTGCGCGAGGCAACGCCGTCGCGGGAAACGCTGATCGGGGCAATGAATTCGGCTTCGATCGTNGACGCGATATTCGCNTTGAAAGCTCGTTACGATCTCGTGCAAGACAACATAACCGGCACGCCAGCGGAGACGAAGTACGCGTTCAAAGCTCGTCTCGCCAGGATGCAGAAACAGGAACAACAGATACTGTTGGCAGTCGCCGAAACGGCTTTCTCAAAGGTAAGCTCAATTTATGCTGAGCGATGTGCGCAGAGGCCGCGGAGCGCAGCAGATGGCGCCTCTGTTCTGTCGGNACTGAGAGGGGCGAACGACGCCGGNTGGCATTTCCTAGTGGCGGCAGCGGAGAATGTGATCAANACTAAGTGGCAGCACATGCTTGAAGCATTCAAGGACCTTATCAAGTACATGGAGTGCATGGAAGAGGCGTGTCACGGTTCAATCGTGCTCATCGGTCAAGAATGGGAGAAACAGCTCAGCAGGTTTGAGCGGAATTACGGCNCTATCGACATGCAAATGATCCGGTACTTCGGCAAACTCACAGTGGTTGATTCGCCGAAAACGAAGTACATTCAGGCCGACAAGGTGCGCCTGGTTGAAGACCGTGAATATGACGACGGGTTTAGTGATTATGAATCAGCGGCGGCGCAGCTCGAAGAAGTATGGGAGAAGCTGGGGGAGCGCGAACTGACAGCTTCCGACCTGACCCAACGTCATGCGTCGCTGACAGCGCCCAAGAATTGGAGACAGGTTGCGAAACAGCACGCGAGCGCGGACAAAGACAAAGTCAAGGCAACCGGCGTAAAGGTTGACTATGTTAAAGTAGCGCGCGAAGTAGGAATTCAGGAAGCGTATAGCGCGTTATTTGTTCCGGAGATACCAAAGTCTACTGGCAAAGCATGCCAGAAATGTGGGGCGTTTCATCCTGTCAATGCTGACTGTGGTCCTTCTCTGGAGACGAAGCTGAAACAGACAGACGAGATTGATAAGATCGCGAGCAACGTGTCCAGAATGGCAAAGATATTTGCGAAGAGCAAGCGCTCGGCGGAAGACGATAAGCTGTTGGAAGGATTCGTCACCAAACTCAACGAGATTGCCGCCAAGCTCAGAGCCCCTACCTCGCGTACCCATGAGAACGCTAGACGCACCGCGAAAGCTGACTGTCATCATTGGATTCGAGGTGAATGCAGGTTCCAAGATTGCCGTTTTGCACATGATCCTAGCAAGAAGGGATCGCGTAAATCAGACGCGGGCGATGCGCAGGAAGCTAAGGGGGCAGGTGAGAAGGATGCTCCTGTTTGCAAACTTGAAGGCTGCGACAAAAAGTGCCCATGGCAGGAGCGGTGGGGCAAGTACTGGAAGTATTGCACTCCCGAACATGCACAGCAAGCGAAAGAACAGCATGCAGCATGTCCAGCGATTTCTGTCGATGACCCCGGCATGTCGAATGACGAAGTCCTCGAGGGAACAAAATACTATCACACGCGGGCTGATCGTGAACGCGATGACATCCACGTGGATGAGGAGTTTGTCATAAAGGCGACGAGCATGATCCAGAAGCTCTCGAGTGACCTCGAGATGGATCAGGTGGACTGCGATGATCCAGAAGATATGGAATATGTCGGGAAGGTACTCTTGATTGCAGCGTTTGAAGACGTGATTGGGAACTCACTTGGCGTGTTGGATCGAGAAAGTGTTGAGCAGCACTGGGAGCCCGGTATGATATCAGCTCAATTCGTGCAGGGCATTTATGAGAATCCACGGGCACATGAAGTAGCCCGACTCTACAATGCGGCTCTCATGCAAATAAGGCAGCAGGTAGAGCATGACGCCGATGAGGCGGCAAATCAAGCGGAAATCGCGCGCATAATCCAAAGGGACGAAATAGAGAATGAGGTGCGTCAGGTGCTCGACACATTGATAGAAAGCGTGATGAATTCGGACGAGGAGTATGCTAGGGCTGCAATGCCAGAAAAACGAACGGGCGTTGGACCTAACCAGCGTGCCTGGGAGGAATGGAAAGAAGCCCGTCGCAAAAAGGCAGGAGGCAGCGTTGGCGCATCAGGCGATGATGCGACAGCATGCAGAGGCTAGGGCTCAGAAGGAGCGCGCGAGAGCCGAGAAGAAGGCGGCAATCGAGGCGATACGAGTGAAGGATCGCGAGTGTCGAACTGAGGGTCTTGTTTTGTATGCCACAGAAGGAGAGATGGCGGTAAAGGAGATCATGCTCGATATTGTTCAGAATGCCATGCAGGCCATTGCTCCAAAGGAAGCAAAAGTCGACATGTTCCTGCAATACTTCTTTAGTGAAAAGACATGGAGGTTGAGGACTCAGTCCGATGAGAGGCGCGAAGAAGAGGAAAGGTATAACGGACCTCGGAACTATAACGGACCTCGGAAAGGCGAAAAACCTGTAGATCGTTACCGAGCTACCAGACAACGACTGGGGCGTACATGGGCGAAGCGGCAAATGCGTGATGCGGCAATGCGGCCTTCGTTGTGGCCAACGGGAGAATACGGTTACATGCACCGGCGATATCGTCGTACTTTGCATACGCACGCCAACATGCGCATGAAACATGCTGTAACCAAGCATGCGGTGACGCGCTTTCTGACAGCAAAATTGGATCCGTCGGGCACAAGCCACCCCCACCCTTCGACAGGTGATGATAGAGCTGAATCGGACGAGGGCGAGCGGAACTCGTGGAGGGATATCGAGCCCGCGGATTTGCGTCGTCAGCGCAAGCGCAGGAAAATCAGCGAAGTGGCGCAGTGGGAGCGTACAGGAGTGGTGAGCAAGCTGGCGTGTAAGACTCGCCAGAATCCTTTCACGAAAGTTGTTCTTATGGCAGAAGATGAGGATACCTCCGACATCCATGAGGAAGCATTTGCACCGCATGTGACGTCAGCGTTCATGTCTCTGGGCACTCTCGTCTCCCGTCATTTGCATTACGATGATGAACTTCAGGAGTATATCGCAATGCCGGCTAGCGACGCGATCGATTTCTTTGCAAGTTATAACATGCAGATATCGGAGGTCAAACCCGGTCTAATCTTGATACTCTACGATACAGGATGCACGGTGCTGATATCGCCACTTAAGGATCATTTCTGTGTCGAAATTGAATGCAACGCAGCTATTAATGGAATCGGACAGCGCGATGTCAAGACATGTGGCCCCGTGGCAATATCATTTCTCGACATCCATGCGAGAGGATACGTCACGTTCGAGAGCCCTCGCGGATTTCTGATGCCCGAATTGAATTTTGGAATCTTTCCATCAGGATTGGCA
>JGI24539J26755_10001488_pt1 | contig 10838 bp, 5 predicted proteins | sample NorSeaMetagenome_2_FD_26755 | JGI IMG/M metagenome (IMG submission 26755)
CCTGGATGCTTGGCCTCGAACCTGCATCGGTTCACGTTGGGCATCCAATGGACCTGACAGTGAGTAAGCGGTGCTCCTGTCAGATATGACCAATGGTCACACAACTGGGCCTCGGTGATGTCGTACTTGACAAACTCCGGGTGGAAGAATGGACATGTCCTTCCCTCCTTCCTGACCGATATGCATTGGGCATGAGTGAACCAATGAGGGCATATGCCGGTCGTGACCACAGTGGGAGGGAGTAACATGTACATGCACTTCCTCTGCTCCTGGTCTTGAGTGGTCAAGTTCTTCGGCTGGCTCCTGCGCCCTGCTTCGACCTGTTTGGCCATATTCTGTGCATCTCGTTGCCAATTCCTCATCTGAGTCGAAAAGGCGATCCGATCACCAGGTGTGGTCAGGTGTGCACTCCTCTGGCCGACATGGTCATGGTCCATGCACTGCGTCTTCGTAGATTGGCCACCTTTCTGGAGGATGGTCATTCCTGCGCAGAGACCGAAGGAGCCGGCAGCTTTGGCCATCTGGCCAATCGTACCATTGCTCACACGTGTGATGACTCCTCGGAGCCAGCCCATCACTCCAAGTGGAAGGCTGGTCGAGTATCACAAAAGTGTATGAGATTGATTTTTCTTTCGCCAAAATGGCCAGCGGTATATATGAGTTCTCACGTGTAGAGTTTCATTATGCGATGGTCTCGTGGTCATCCATGTGGTATCACATCATGGGCAATTGTGTCCATCAGTATGTCCTCAAGTATGCTTGTACTTCTCATGACCTCAGTAGGTAATTAGAGAGAGAATGTATAGCAACACTTGTCCATTGTAAAGCAGTCCAAGGATGGCTTATGATACAATGGTCTTATAGTTGCATTGATTTGGAATCAAGTCCTAGTAGGATTGATGGATTGAATCACTGTTCAACTTCAAGTCAGGCTCAGCTTGTTTTCGGTACCCGCTAGCTCCTGACTCTTTGGCGTAACTTAGTTTGGCCAGGATTGGTAAGGGTGCCTTCACAGTCTCCCATTGTCCAGGGGAGGCATCCTTACCCATTGAAAACCGACTCTGGTCAAACCCGTCACTCAAAGTGGAAAGTTCAAAGTCTGGTGTTATAACCTTGATCATGTAGATCCCATCACTCCGAGTGGAAGGTCTGATCATGATCAATTGGGCTTCAGAAAGCCTCTAGCTGTCAATTGGCCTTGTACTGACTCTTGCAAGGCTCTTGACAGTTCTTGGTGTCCTGAGCTGTGTGCAAAAGTGGACTCGGTCGCTATGCGTTTCAGGATGGGCCAGATGTAATTCAATCTTGGCCTCATTCTGATCCAGCCCTTCTGTTCAGAGAGGCTGAAGTCATTTCTGGACACTGAGTCTGCCCAGTTGGCCCCACTGGATACTCGCTCTATCCATGGTGACAGCCTGTTGGCCGCGTTGAAGTTCCAGAAGGTGGCTATCAACTGATTGACCCGTTTCTGTTTGCCATATCCCTTGAGTAATGCAAACTTGGCCGCTTCGTTGTCCACGAATGAAACGTAGTGTTCTGGGAGTACTGTCCTGAGCATCATAGGAGCGATGATTGCNGCCAAGGCTTCCAGGAAGTAAATGAATGCCTTGGTCCCGGAGAACAGCTGGATGATCTCAGTGGGTACTGTCCCAAACANTGTGAACCCGATCTCAGGGTGTTGTTGGTCTGGTATGACCACAAATCCCCATCCATTCTCGGTGACCTGGGAGACTAGCCAATCGGTCAAATCGAAGGCTTTCCCGATTTTGACCATTTGTTCACCCAGCTTGAAGTACGCATCTGTGTAGATGATGGCTCGCCTTCCTGAGTAATTCATGGTCATGGATCTTGGGGGTGCATTCAACAAGATACTGGTCAGGTTCTCCAGGCTGTCTTCGATACCTGGGCTCATCTTGTCAGCGGCTGGTCCGTGGTCATTGCTAGCCGCTCTTGTCCAGATTGCACGCATGGCGCATCTCCCCACTCTGCCAAACAATGATGAAGCCACGAAGCCTGCTTTGCCGGCGAACGTCTTGGCCTCTTCTGGTGGTAGACATTGTTTGGCCTTGATCTGTTGGATCCATTGTAAGAGTCTTCTGACCCTACGCTTGCAAGCGCTGATGATGGCCTGGTTGCCCTTGAACTCGATGAACACTCCCTGCATCTTGTGCTTGGTAGCAGGCGGTTGTTCCTTGGACTTCTTCATGAGGAAACCCAGGCTGTCATTGAGATCCTTGAAGGAGTTGAACGATGATTCGGCCAGAGGTGCAATGTCGACAGCACCGTAATCGTCCACGTAGTGCAGGACAGGGATCAACATGAGGATCCTGGCCATGGCTACTAGCACGTCTGCGAAGCTGTTATATGCCCATACACTGGCCACTGCTCCAAACATGAGGACGTTGTGTGTCCACAACGTTGGGCCCCATGGAGTCATCAGGAGAGCGAAAGCTACAGCAGGGTTGTCCACTGGTAACTGTCTGTAGGCTCCGTCATGGTCATGGCCCCACAGCTGTAGTTCCTCCTCTGGCCAGATCTCATGTGCCTGGTTTGCTGAGGCCACGAAATGGTCAGGAGTATGGTGATGTGGTTGATCGAATGCATGGGTAGTGCCGTTCTGGCCTCCTCTTCGATAGTCCTCACCCCTCCTGATCTTCTCCATCCCGTCTGATCCTATCTGGCAAATGGCAAATGCCCAAGCAATGATGATCTCATGATCGTCTAGTGGGTGCTTGGGCAAGAGATAGCTTGCAGGTAGGTCTGCTGTCTGGAAGTTGGCCCATGATGGTGCCTCAAATGGACCTTCCATACGCAGCAAGTCCTTATCTGCGATGATCTCTGTGAGCATCTTTTCCCAGTGCTCGTCGACCTTATGTTGGCTGGCCTTGTCCTGAATGTACTGACGATTGTGTACAGCCATTTCTTGTATAGACCATGGCTCAGACAGTTTACCATCTGTTCTGTTCTTCCAACCTGGCCCTGGGTCAAGGTGGCCGAGCATGTTGAAGCCCTGATTCAAGCGTTGTTCCCACTTGTCCATGTTGGGAACATTGATCTTCCGCATGATGTCCAATACTATTGGAATTTGGGTGACTCTCTTGGTCTGTGGGTTCATATAGGCCTTCTGGACATGCGAAGGTCTTTGACCCCACCATTGCCATGTTTGTTCGGAGTGGTCATCGAGGATGTCCTGGAGCTCCTGACGTATGTCCTCCCTCCAGGTCAATATGGCTGGCCCAAATTCCTGAAGCTGTTGGTATGTCCATTTGATCATGGGGTCTACCTCCACCTGTCTCATGGTGGGAGGTTCGATCTTCATGGCCTCTGTGAAGTGCCATTGAAGGTCACTGGTCTCAGGTATCAGACGCTTAGTCACAGGTTCAGCAGGTCCCCAAGGAACTTCGGCCATGATCCATCTGTTGGCCATGATCTCCATCTTGGAGTACCCGAAAGGATTCAGTGACCTGCTGATCGACTGAGCCTTGTCCACCTGTGCTGACAGTAGCGTCATGAAGAACACGGCCCTTGCGCAACCCACGTGCCACCCATTTCCCAGCATCACTGACCTCTTTGTGGGAGTCGCTCCATGGTCTGTGTATCCTCTGGGCAATTGGTGCATCTCTTCCTTGAGCTCTGGGGTGGGCAGTGTGAGCTTGTCATTGACCGATATCATGGCCGATTTGGCATAGTGCCAAGGTGCATATTGCTTGCCACCTTCTTCCCACCGTTTCCAAGTGTCCTTGGACACCTGAGTGTGATCAGGTGGTGTACGGCCCTTCTCCTCTGGTGTGGTCAGACAGGGCATCAACCTCTGCCCTCTGGTTACTTCATCTGGTAGCTTGATGCCCTTCAGTGTCAGAGGTTGTTGTAACAGCTGGGCAGTGAAATTCTTGAGCTGCCATCGTTGGCCAATTTGTGTCCAGTGCAACTTGACATTGATCGCCTGTTGAAGTTGTTGGTCAATCGTCTTCCAGTCAACGGAAGTCCACCACATTCTGGCCCTTCCGATGATCTTGTCGTCNGCTGCGTCCATGACGAAAGACGTGGAATTTGTGCGGCGGTCGAAGTGGTGGTCAACCTGGCCAAGCGATGGATTGGGAACTACGTTCTCGTAGACCCATACCACCTTGTGGGTCTTCTGTACCTGTTGTTTCAACTTGTCTACCTTGTCCACCATGAGGTCAAAGAGCCTACCGGTTTTGCCGGATCGTCCCTGTGGCCTTTGCTTCATGTTGGTGTAGTCGTGGCACGGTGCCCCACCAGTGAACATGACCATGGCCTCATGTTTGGGATCGATCTTCAAAATCTCCTGGTAGATGTCGCTCATATCGTCTTGCTCGATGTCCCCTCTGGCCCATATTGATGGAAAGTGGGTTGCAGCCACGTTGTGGCAGTCCTTGTCCGTTTCCCATGCCATGAACAAAGGTACCTTGACCTTGAGCTCGTCCAGGACGAAGGCCGCCGTTGCTATGCCATCGAAGAAGCTGAGCAGTATGACCGTTGTCTGGGATATGGCTCTGATCATTTCCGTCAAGATTCTAGGAATATGACCCTTCCTTGTAAGTGGTGGTCTGTCCTTAGTGGTCTTGGCTCCATCACTCCAAGTGGAAGAGCCCTGATTGCCACTGTGGCCAGTGTGCCAACTACTGCTAGCGTTGTTCTGTGGCTTGCCCTTCGATTGGTCGGGATAGCCCTGGTTGCCTGTCTGCTTTTGATTTGTAGCAGCAGGCTGTTTCCATTCATTCTGATCTGGCCATTCTGTGGCCTTTGGATCCTGGTCAAAATTTGGTGTAATTGGGTCGGCTTCCTCCCACTGACCGTGAGAGTTACCGCGCTGTCCCTAGCGGTTGCGTTTCCACTCCCTGCCGTTGTTCCACTTGTTGTCCCAATTGCCCTTGTTCTTTTGGCCTTTGTCCCAGGAGTCATTGTTGTCGTTCCAATTATCCTTCTGGTTGTCCTGCCACTGGCCCTTGTTCTTCTGACCACGGCCCTGGCCCTGTTTCTTGATCTTGTCCTGGCCCTGCTTCTGCTTCTTACCTNNTTTGCCCTTGCCGGCGCCCTTGCCGGGTGGCTTGTCCTCCTTCCAGGCCTCTGATCTGGTGGTACGCTTGGTCGGAGATTCCTTTGGAGGGTTGCCAGTCAAGATCTCGAAGCGGAGCTCTGGGTCAGACATGCGTTCCACTGATATGGTTGCAAATTTCTGACCCTTCCGCATGGCCAATGCGATATCCCATGTGATGGTATCCCAGATTTCCTTCACTGCCCACAACTTGTGGGGGTACTTCCTGATCAGGATGATGTACCAGTCAATGAACTGGTCAATGTGTGGTTCATCTGCCAGTTGGAACAGTTTCATGGCCCAACCAGCTGCCACAGCTCCATCCTGAATCAACTGTGATGAATTTGGTGTGAACTCTTCCGGTTCTTGGCCAAATATTGTCACCTGTCCAGCTCGCCTGTCCCCAACTTGAACTGCGAAGCCCTTGTTGTCTTTCTTGAGCGAGCTGGAGTTCTTGTTCATAGTGTTGTATGACGTGTACAACCGCTGGGCCAAGATCTCGCCCAGTGTGATGGGATAATACATCCCACTGACCGACTCCTTTTCAAGTCTGATCAGAGTCTCGTCCGCCCCCAACAACTGTTGTATGGGGAAAGTGCGCTTTTCATCATTGATCATGATGGCCTCGTAGGCGTCCACTCGCTGTTTGAGACGAGTTGGGTCATAGATCTTCTTTTTATCCTCAGCTGTTGGACCATGATGGCTCACAGCTGGGGCCAATGCGGCGCCTGGGGTCATGGCCAATGAGTTGTCCAAGCGTTTCCTCTCGTCGACTGCTCTGGCATGTAGGGCTTGAAGTATTACATTCATGTCCTTGGCCTCGTCTGCATCCTTGATCTGATAGTCGACCTCACCAATCTTGTGGCCAGCGCTGAGGCGTACCGTGATGTAGTCAGCTGCTACCTTGCCATCGTTGCCGGCCAACCTGAAGACCTCAAGACTGGTCATTCGCCTGGCCTTGACATACTTAACAAGCATGTCTTCTTCTTGCAGGCCCATGGCTAGGAGTTCTGTAACGACAGTCTTGGCCGTGTCAGCCATACTGTCNGTGTTTTGGTCTAATAACAGGAATTGGACCAGAATGTGCTGGCGCGACATCTGTTTTATTGATCACAAGGTGTGAAGAACACATTGGCAAAAATGAAGAGAACACAGGGAGTTGAAAGAATGGTCATCTGATCATTGCTTTTCTGCGCAGACAGCTGGTCAGTTCATATCATATGGCCCATCGCTCCAAGCGGAAGGCCCTGGACGTTCAATTGTCCTCTTCTTCATTATCAATTTGATTGTAATAGGCCTTGGCCTCAACACATTTCTTGCACAGTGTCCAAGGTGCAATGATGCGTTCAACGCCTACATGGTTCCTTCGACCATATGGCCATCCGCAGGCTGCATGCCAGAAAGTGGATTGGGTGCACCTCTCGTTGATGGCCGGCAAATGCGCCTTATCAGAAATCGGGTTTCCGATGTATCTGCGCTGATTTGTTATGGCCACATGCACAGTCTTCTCGACCAGTTGCATGAGTTCATCTGTGGACATGTGTGCTGCATTGGTCGAGTCCATGATGACCTTGGTAGTGCCCTCAGCTGCTTGTTCAATGGTCTCTGCAAGGTTCTCTACAACAGTTTTGGCCACGTTCTGTTGTCCATGCAGGTATGCCTCCTGCACATAACGTTCGATGGCCCATGATCCCCATCGGCCATATAGCTGTATGATGTATAGCTCAATGTTGGCCCTGGCCATGAGCTGGGCACCAGAGACTCTCATCACATGTTCCCCGAATCTGTCCTTGGCCTCCCCAAGTGGTCCAGGTCGTTGCAGGGCTGTCCCTGTCAATTTGATGACATCTCTGATGATACACGTGACTTCATACTTGGTCAGGTGCTGTCCACTTGCGCTTGGGAATAGTGGGAATTCTTCTGCAGCTTTCTGATCCATGGCCTGTATGTTGAACGCACAATTCAACCTAGTGATGTGCCTGCATGCAGCATGGAATGGACAAATAGGGTCGATCTTGCTCGTACAGCAACATTTGTGTGGCCTGGTCACACAAGATCCTGTAGTGTGTGTCTTGTCGACCGGTAGTGTCCAGAAAACTGTCTTATTGGAGGATTCAGCCCACAAATGGATCTGTTTGGCCAAACCGATCTCAATACCCCTGGTCATCCACCAACAGCCCAAGATTACCATGTCTACCTTGGCTGCTGTGTTATCCTTAAGGAATGATGGTGTGGCCATTTCTATCTGATCACATCCTGCTGATGATCTAAGAAGTTCGACCAGGAAGCTGTCCTTATATGCAGCTGGGCCAATGCCCCGTTCAGTGCTGCGCAGCACCTTGGCCACCATTCGCTCCACGTCTGGTGGTAGCTCTTGGCCTGTGAGGTCAATGTGTTCCTCCTTGGCCCTGTGGAAGTATTGTCTGGCCGATCTATATGTGCCCTCTTTAAAGGAGGTTGCAGCATGTATGGCCAACTCCTTGGTGATCGGAACAGGTTCATGTCCCCATGCCTGGGCAATTTCGCACCAGGTTTTCCACTTGGAATCTCTCGATCCCAGGTTGGATGGTGCATACATGTCTTTGAGCATGCGTTTGACTGCAGGGCCACGATTCTCTGGCTTGGCAGCCTCCAGAGCCCTCTGGAGATTGCCTCGAGTTGCAGGTTTATTGACCGGTGCATCTTTGCGATTGCAAACTATGGCCGTTGATTGTTCAGAGATANCAGTGCTGNTGCTCGCAACTTGGACTCTGAGCTTCTGTTGTAACATGACCTTATCCCTATACTCCAAAAAGTCCAGGTGGTTACATCTAGCAGACTTCCTTAGGGATTCAATGTCCCTGATGCCACCCTGATTGAACAGTGGTATGGCCAGGTGTTCCAAACCAGATTGCCTCAGCCACGCTGTGAGTTCACGAAAATTGGACATGACGGAGCTGCAATGATCAAAGTGCTTGCTACTTGATCAACGTGGTCGTGCAGTTCTAAATATGCCAAAATCAGAGAATGCCCCACAAGTGTGCAAGTGGGTAGGCCAAGATGATCTTCCCGGGTCCTTCAGTCACTGAAGGTGGGACTTATGATCTGATGAGTGTGATCAAAATGCAAATCACACGTCTGCAATTGTCACATGTGCAATTGAAATCAAATGATTCAACTTGATCCGTGTCATGGCTGCTGTTCAAGAGCATGAGAGCCGGGATCGTGTTCCTGGCCCTGCTGGCCAAAGAGCTTGACCTGGGCCCATCACTCCAAGTGGAAAGCCGAATTTGGACAGAGTGATTTGGGTCAGCCTTGTTTTCCGAAGGACTCGGTGTCACAAATCAATTCATTGGTCAATCTGATACTGTCTTGTTCCAGAGACATCAGGTACAGAGATGCATCAATCATGGTCTGATTGGAATGTTCTTTTTCACACGAGGTGGCCTGATGTCCTGTTGAGGTCAGTTATCATTGTCTTACCTATGCTGAAAATTGAGCCCATCACTCCAAGTGGAAGGCTCTCAGCTTTCATGGTCTTCCGACCTAATGTTGGCCCATCACTTCAAGTGGGAGGCTGTCTGTGCTTTGCACAAAATGATCCAGAGTCTGGCCCGTCACTCCAAGTGGGAGGCCGACAACTAGATATTGCGACATGTCCTCACGTGTCCATATTTGGCCCGTCACTCCAAGTGGAAGACCTTATTCGAACAACCTTGGGACAGTCTACGTACTCTGGCTATGCCATGGCCGTTGTTATATGATGAACCCCCGAATAGACTGAGGCAGTCTTGTGGTCTCATCGGTTTGTCCTGTGAATGGCCTCTGCTGCAGCGAACAGGGATGTCTTGATCAGGAGCCACAACTCGATCTGTTCTTCCATGTGCATGATAGTAGTTTGGCCTGCTTTGAAATTCACTGGCAGGTAGTCGTATTCGACGTGGCCATTGATCTTGTTGGCCGCCAATTCCAGTCTCACTGGCTTCTTGGCATTGATGTTGCGATGATTGATGGCCTCGATGGATGACAATGTCATCCTGGCACGGTTCCATGAAACTGACAAGTTGGCATCATCACTCAATGCCTTCTTGTACATTTTCATGGCCAAGTCCTGTGGGCTTGTGGGAGGACTGTTGGCCAATCCAGCTGACACCACTTTCAGTCTGCTGACCAAATTATCAATGGTGATTTCTGGCCATTCACAGAGGAACACCAGCCACTGGTCACCCTGGTCGTCAGTGGTGAAACCTGCTGCGCTGCCTATGGATCTTGGATCGTTGGCCTCCCCTGCGCTGTGGCCAGTCGTGTTCTTCATCAGGTATGCTTTGTTGGCCGGAATCAGCCTCTTGGCATCCCAGATGCCAGCATTGACCTTCTTTCTGGCAGCATCAGCTTTGGCCACATCGGGATCAGATCCCGGCATATCCTTCCACGGTTGATACATCTTTGCACACCGTGGGCACCAGAACTGGCCATGTTGCGCTATGTAGTCCTGCAGTTCATCGCCAACAATGTTCCTGAGCCATTGTGTGGCTTTGACCAGTACTGAGCACTCAGGATTCCTGCAGATCCATTCCTGATTGATGTCTGCAATGATCTTGGTGGCCATGCCTATTGCGTAGGCTGACCCCATGAGATCCTGATCAATGGTCTTGAGCGAGTTGGCAATATCGATTGTCATAATCTCGCAGTCTCGATCATGCAGTGAGAAAACTTGCAGAATCATGGCCTTGGTCTGCAGGTCTACAGACCTGAAACTGGCCAAAGCACTGTGCACCATGATGGTCGTTCTTTTGGCCGCTAAGATCGCACGCCTGCGATTGGACTCATTGGGGTAGAGACGTCGGAAAAAGTCCAACATCTCTTTCCAGGAGTTGCCTCTGGCCCTTCTGGCCTTGGCCGCCATCATGTGCCGACGGATTTCCCAGTGATGGTGACAATCCAATCGCCAGCTATTCTGGGCCTCTTGAATCTGGGCAAATGTCTCATTCGTGAGATCTGGCCTGTAAGTTGTTCGGTCCCATTTGGATGTGAGAGGGTTCCATGACCAACGAAGCACGAAGCGTGGCCTGTTGAATTGTTTGGTCGAACAAAGGTTTCGGATCTCTAGGTCCGTGGCCACTGCTGACACCCACTCAGTGAGCAAGGCAGTAGGAGTGGCCACAGGGAAGACATCTCCACAGAGACTGTCTGTGCCTGGTCCTCCATCGATGCAGTAACCGATGTGCTCATATCTGACCGGCTGGTCTGTAATGGCCAAACCCGTGACCTCCTCAGTGGTGTTCCTTGCGCACTGGAAACAGATGCGAATATAATCGCGCCAATCATGGCCATCAGGTGTCAAAGGCATCATGGCCTGCCTCTTCCAGGGTCGACCACAGATGGTGCAGTCGACACTTGAGGTGATCGAGGTCTTTTCCATGGCCTTGGCAGCTTTTGCATCAATGGCCGAGTCATTCTTGGCCTGTGCCTGTCTCCTCTTGATCCCGAACTTATCCGAGATCAAGGCATCAGGGCTGGTCAGATGTTCGATGTCCTCGCCACTCAATTGTTTGGGCACTGGATCATCGATGACCGCCTGCAGGCATTCCCTGAATCTGTTTGCCACTATCTGATGATAGGCCTGAATGGTCATAGCATCTTGGTCCTCTGGCCTGTGCAGTTGTCCAAACATGGCTTTCATGGCCTCACCATGTTCGAATGAACCAGGTGGTGGAGGTGCCAGTGGAGGTGGCATAGACTTCAGTGAACCGTATGGCCACATGGCTGCACCTGCAGGTGGCAGGTATCCTGATGAGGC
>JGI24539J26755_10001489_pt1 | contig 10835 bp, 7 predicted proteins | sample NorSeaMetagenome_2_FD_26755 | JGI IMG/M metagenome (IMG submission 26755)
AGAGCTAAGTAGTTAAAATAGTATAATTAAGTAAACTAAATAATCCAAAAATTGTATATTTTAGATATCCAAATCAAAAACTATGCAAAAAAGAATTTCTATACTCCTACTATTATTCACATTCAATTCCGTTTTTTCTCAAGATTATTTCCCTACAAATGATGGCATTAGTTTTAACAATTCTAATTATACATTATTTACAAATGCTAAAATTCATTCTAGTCACAAAAATATAATTGATGAAGGATCTATGCTAATTAAAGACGGTAAGATAATCGCTGTTGGCAAAACAGTAGATATTCCTGAAAATTCAATAATAATAAACCTTGAAGGAAAGTCAATATACCCTCGCTGTTGGCAAAACAGTAGATATTCCTGAAAATTCAATAATAATAAACCTTGAAGGAAAGTCAATATACCCATCATTTATTGACATATACTCTAAATTTGGGATTAAATCACCTGATCGTAATTCTAGTGGAAGAAGATCACCTCAATATAATAATACAAGAAATGGTTATTATTGGAATGATCATATAAGACCAGAACAAAATGCTATTGACTTTTTTAAATATGATGAAAAATCAGCTAATGAGTTAATAAAAAATGGTTTTGGAGCTGTTAACACCCATTTGAGTGATGGAATAATTAGAGGGAAAGGTGCTTTAATAGCATTAACTAATAATGGTGATTCTAATAGTATAATTGATATTAATTCAACTCAATATTTATCGCTATCAAAAAGCGTGACCTCTAGTCAATCTTATCCATCATCCATAATGGGAGCTTTTGCCCTAATTAAACAAGTATACTATGATGCAGACTGGTATTCTAAAGGTCTTTCTAAAACCAATGACAAATCCTTAGAAGCATTGAACAGAAATAAAAATTTAATACAAATTTTTGAAGCTAAAAGTAAAATTAATTCATTGCGAATTGATAAAATAGGAGATGAATTTAATATTCAGTATGTCCTATTGGGTGGTGGGGATGAGTTTGAACGAATTGAAGAAATAAAAGCTACAAATGCTAGTTATATCTTACCTATCAACTTTCCAGATGCATATGATATTGAAGATGTATATTCTGCAAACATATTACAACTTTCTGATATGAGAGAATGGAATCAAAGACCTTCAAATTTAAGTCAATTTGAAGAAAATGGAATACAGTTTGCAATAACAATGGATGGTTTAAAATCTCCAAACAATTTAAAAACTAATATAAAAAAAGCTATTGATAATGGCTTAAGTAAATCAAAAGCATTAGAAGCATTAACAAGTGCCCCCGCTAAAATAATTGGAAGGGATGATGTATTGGGATATCTTAAAAAAGGTTATTTAGCGAATTTTCTAATAACATCTGGAGAAATATTTGATTCTAAAACTATAATTCATGAAAATTGGGTAAAAGGAAATAGAAATATTATAAAATCAATGAATGTTAAAGATATTCGTGGAAAATATAATTTAACTATTAATGAAAAAAGTGCCATTTTAAATATTAATGGTGAAATTGACAAACCAAAAGCTAAGTTAAATGACTCAACTTTATCTGTTAAAAAACTAACCTACAAAAAGGATTGGATTAATATGACCATTAATGATGAATCAAATTTGATTAGACTAAGCTTAAGGTCAAATTTAGAAAACAATGATTTGGAAGGTAAAATTTATTATTCAAATGGAATTGTTAATAACATTTCTGCACAGTTTTTTGAAAACCAAGAATCTAAATCTAGAGAACCAAACACTAGAAATAATAAAGAAAAAAATATTCTTCCTGTTAAGTACCCTAATATGGCCTATGGATTTAATGAACCCCAAAAAAGTGAAGATATTTTAATTAAAAATGCTACGATTTGGACAAATGAAAATCAAGGTATTTTAAAAAATACAGATGTACTAATAACAAAAGGAAAAATATCTAAAATTGGAAATAACTTAAAACATAAAAGCGCGCTAGTAATTGATGGTACAGGAAAACATCTAACATCAGGCATAATTGATGAACATTCTCATATTGCAGCCTCAAGTATAAATGAAGGTGGTCACAATTCCTCCGCAGAGGTAACTATTGAAGAAGTTATAGACCCAGAAGATATAAATATATATAGAAACTTAGCTGGTGGAGTTACTACTATTCAGATTTTACATGGATCTGCTAATCCAATTGGAGGTAGGTCTGCGATTATTAAACTTAAATGGGGAGAAAGTGCAAATAATTTAATTTTTAAAAATTCACCAAAATTTATAAAGTTTGCATTGGGTGAAAATGTAAAGCAGTCAAATTGGCAAAGTTATAATAGGTTCCCTCAATCAAGAATGGGAGTTGAACAGCTTTTTATTGATTATTTTAATAGAGCTAAAGAGTATGATAAAATAAAAAAATCTGGTCAAGAATATAGAAAAGATTTAGAATTAGAAGTCTTAGCAGAAATACTTAATAAAGAAATGTTTATTAGTTGTCATTCTTATGTCCAAAGTGAAATCAATATGTTGATGAAAGTAGCGGAAAAGTTTGATTTTAATATAAATACTTTTACTCATATACTTGAGGGTTATAAGGTAGCTGATAAAATGAAGNATCACGGAGTTGGAGCATCAACATTTAGTGATTGGTGGGCTTACAAATTTGAAGTAAATGATGCAATTCCTTACAACGCAGCAATATTACACAATGTTGGGGTTACTACAGCAATTAATAGTGATGATGCAGAAATGTCTAGAAGGCTGAATCAAGAAGCCGCAAAAACTATTAAATATGGTGGTATGAGTGAAGAAGATGCTTGGAAAACAATAACACTAAATCCTGCAAAACTTTTAAGAATAGATGATAAAGTTGGTAGTATTAAGATTGGAAAGGATGCTGATGTTGTTCTTTGGAATCAAAATCCTCTTTCAGTTTATGCTGTAGCTGAAAAAACTATAATTGATGGTGCTATTTATTTCGACAAGGAAAGAGACAAGATGCTTAGAAAAGAGATTAAACAAGAGAGAGCTTTACTTATAAATATGATGATGGAAGAAAAAAATAAGGGTGGTAAAACCCAAGCTGTAAAAAGAAAAGTTAAAACATTATTAACCTGTGAATCAATTTAAGATGAAAAAAACATTAAGTGTATTAATTTTATTAATTTTTATATCCAGTGATATAATAGCACAACAAACTCCAGGAAGTGTTCAAAAAGAAGCGATTACACTACTAGGTGGAACAGCACATATTGGAAATGGCAAGATTATTAAAAATAGTGTAATTGTATTAGAAAATGGAGTAATTAAAGCATGTGTTGATGCTACTAGTTCTAAAATCCCTTACAAGGGTAATATCATAAATATAAAAGGACAACATGTTTATCCAGGTTTTATTGCTGCAAACACTTCTTTAGGATTAGTTGAAGTTGATGCAGTAAGAGCAAGTGATGATCAAAGAGAAATTGGAAACAACAACCCAAACATTAATAGTTTAATAGCTTATAATGCTGAATCAAAAGTTGTTGAATCCATGAGACCTAATGGAGTTTTAATTGCTCAAATATCTCCTCAAGGAGGGAGAATTTCTGGAACTTCTTCAATCGTTCAGCTTGATGCTTGGAACTGGGAAGACGCAGTGATAAAGACTAATGATGGTATTCATTTAAATTGGCCAAATAGCTTTTCTAGAGGGAGATGGTGGCTTGGTGAATCACGAGGTTACAAGCAAAATCCAAAATACAACTCTGATATAGAAAAATTATCAGATTATTTTAAAGAATCTGTAGCCTACTTGAGTAGTAATAAAGAAACTATAAACTTAGCTTATGAATCAATGAATGGATTGTTTGATGATAGTCAAACATTATTTATACATGTTGATGATGAAAAAGGGATTGTAGATGCAGTTAATTTTTCTAAAAATTTTAATATAAAAAATACTGTTATAATTGGTGGTTATCAAGCTCACTTAGTTTCAGATTTTTTGGTAAAAAACAATATACCTGTTTTGATACAACACACTCATAGTTTACCAAATTTTGAAGACGAAGATTATAATTCCACCTATATAAATCCTAAAAAATTAATTGATGCTGGTGTACTAGTTGGGATTCATACTGGTTCAGCTTCAAACTTTCAAACTAGAAATTTACCTTTTTATGCTGGACAAGTAGCAGCTCAAGGAGTAGATAAAGAAATTGCATTACAATTAATAACATCCAATACAGCAAAAATATTAAGAATTGATAAAACCCTTGGAACATTAGAAGCTGGAAAAAATGCTACATTATTTGTTAGTAAAGGAGATGCTTTAGATATGAAATCAAATCAACTAACTAGTGCATACATTTCTGGAAGAAAAGTAAGTCTAGAAACCCACCAAACAGAACTTTGGAAACGATATTCAGAAAAATATAAGTTATCAAACTAATAGATGAATAAAAAACTTACAAGTGTTAACAACAAAGAAGTAAAAGCCTTATATCAGCTTACCTTAAAATCAAAACAAAGAAAAATATCAAATACTTTTTTAATTGAGGGTTTAAGAGAAATTAAACTTGCTATGAAGAATGATTGGCAAATTATACAACTCCTTTTTTGTCCAAAAATAATTAGTGAAGAAGATTTAAATAAATCATTCAAAAATAAAGTTAAAAAAACTGAAGTTTCTATTGAAGTTTATAAAAAAATTGCTTACAGAAATTCAACAGAGGGAGTAATAGCTATTACAAGTTGTAAAGATCACGATTTAAAAAAAATAAAATTCAAATCTAATAACCCTTTAATCATTGTAATAGAAGCCCCTGAAAAACCTGGTAATATTGGAGCAATATTAAGAACTGCTGATGCTGCAAATATTGATGCAGTAATTATTGCGAATCCAAAAACAGATATTTACAATCCAAATATAATTAGATCTAGTGTTGGNTCTATTTTTACCAATAATATATATGTGGGAAATACAACAGAGGTAATCTCACTATTGAATAATAAAAATATTAAAATATATGCTAGCTCTCTTCAAGCAGATGAATTATATCACAATCAAAATTACTGTGAATCTTGTGCTTTGATATTAGGAACTGAAGACAAAGGAATTTCTAAAGATTGGTCACAAAATTCATATAAAAATGTAAAAATACCTATGCTAGGGGTAGTAGACTCATTAAACTTATCTAATGCAGCAGCAATATTAATTTTTGAGGCCATACGCCAAAGAAACTTCAAATAAAAATATTTATAATACTATTGTCTAATAGAATTGTTTGTGGTATTTTTAATACATATGTCACTATCTGAAGTAGAAATAGAAAATAATGCAATAGCCAAAGAATATAAAGAGCTTCTTAAAATTAGTTATCAAACTCTTTCAGCTGCAGATAAAAAACTCATTAGAAAAGCTTTTGATCTTGCTGTTGAAGCTCATAATGGTCAACGAAGAAGATCTGGAGAAGCATATGTCTTTCATCCCATTGCTGTTGCCAAGATAGTCTCATCTGAAATTGGACTTGATGCGACATCAATTGCTGCTGCATTAATTCATGACGTGGTTGAAGATAATGAAAATTATACCATAAATGACATAGAGCAAATGTTTGGCAAGGTGGTTGCTAAAATTGTTCATGGACTGACTAAAATATCCAAACTTAGTAAAAGTTCTGATGTTTCATTACAAGCTGAAAATTTTAAAAAGATGGTATTAACTCTAAATGATGACATTAGAGTTATTATAATTAAAATTGCAGATAGGTTACATAATATGCAAACTATGTATTCTATGAAACCAGATAAACAAATTAAGATTGCTTCTGAAACACTTTATATTTATGCTCCACTAGCGCACAGAATAGGGTTATATAATATAAAAAGTGAATTAGAAGATTTAGGATTAAAATATCTAGAGCCAGATGTTTATAACGATATCTCTAGCAGATTAATTGAAAGTAAAGAAGAACAAGATCATTACATAGAAGAAATTAATAAAACCTTAAGTGGAAAATTAAATTCTGAAAAATTAAAATACCAAATTAAAGGAAGACCAAAATCAATTTATTCTATTAGAAATAAAATGATAAAAAAGGGAGTTTCATTTGATGAAGTATATGATAGGTTTGCGGTAAGGATCATTTATAAGTCAAGTTTAAAAAATGAAAAATTTTTAGCTTGGAAGATTTACTCAATTGTAACTGATTTTTTTACTCCTAATCCAATAAGACTAAGAGATTGGATTTCATCACCAAGATCGACAGGTTATGAGGCTCTTATTTATAAGTCAAGTTTAAAAAATGAAAAATTTTTAGCTTGGAAAATTTACTCAATTGTAACTGATTTTTTTACTCCTAATCCAATAAGACTAAGAGATTGGATTTCATCACCAAGATCGACAGGTTATGAGGCTCTTCACATAACTGTTGTTGGCCCTAAGAATAGATGGGTTGAAGTTCAAATAAGAAGTGAAAGGATGAATGAAATTGCAGAAAAAGGATATGCTGCACATTACAAGTATAAACAAGAAGGAGATAATGAGGGTAGTTTAGACCTTTGGTTAAATAAAATTCAAGACACTTTAATTAATAATAATAACAATGCTGTAGATTTTGTAGAGGAATTTAAACTTAATTTATATTCAGAAGAAATATTTGTATTTACACCAGCTGGTGAGTTGAAATCATTACCTAAAAATGCAACATCATTAGACTTTGCTTTTAGCATTCATACAGAAATTGGTCTTAAAACTAGAGGTGTTAAAGTAAATGGAAAATTGGTTCCATTAAATTATAAATTACAAAGTGGAGACAGAGTAGAGATTTTAACGTCTGAGAAAACTAAACCGAATGCAAACTGGCTTGATTATGCTAACACCGCAAGAGCAAAAAACAAAATAAAATCGTCTCTAAACGAGGAAAAGAAAAAATTAGCTGAAGAAGGAAAAGAAATTCTAAGAAGAAAACTTAAACAACTTAAAATTAGTCTGAACGATAGTTCAATAAATGAACTTGTTAGGTTTTTTAAATTAAAAACTAGTTTAGATTTATTTTATCGTGTTGGTATTAATACAATAGATAATCCAATGCTAAAGAAATATGCTAGCTCTAGGAGTAATGTATTAATGAGTTTCTTGAAAAATAGGATAAGAAGAAAACCCAAGGAATTTGATTTAAATAAGCAAGAAATTACTCAGAAGTATGATATGCTCGTTTTTGGAAGTGACGAGGAAAAGCTTGAATACAAGCTATCACAATGCTGTAATCCAATTCAAGGTGATGGAGTATTTGGATTTTTAACAATTAATGACGGAATTAAAGTTCACAAATTTAATTGTCCTAATGCATTAAGCTTACAGTCAAATTATGCATACAGAATAATAAATGCAAAATGGATAGACTCTTCACAACAAGATTTTACCGTAATTATTAACATAAGTGGTATAGATACATTTGGACTAGCTAATAATATTACAAAGGTTATTTCAGATAACATGAATGTAAATATGAAAAAGCTTAATTTTCAAACAAATAGCGGTGTTTTTAGTGGAAGTATTACAATGTTAGTTAAGAGTAATAATTATGCTATGAAAGTTATGGAAAAAATAAAAAAACTTAATGGTGTAGAGAAGGTTAAAAGAATATAATTTTTATAAATTAGCAATATGAGTTCAAAGACACATTCAAAGAATCAAGAGATTGTAAAAAACGCATTTACAAATTTTTTAGAGGATAATGGTCATAGAAAAACTCCTGAAAGATATGCTATTTTACAGGAGATATATAACAGTGATATACATTTTGATATAGAGTCGCTATATATTAAAATGAAGAATAAAAAATATAGGGTGTCAAGAGCTACACTTTACAATACCATTGAATTATTACTAGACTCTTCTTTAGTTCGAAGACACCAATTTGGAAACAATCAAGCTCACTATGAAAAATGTTTTTTTGATAAACAACACGATCATTTAATTATAAGTGATACAGGTGAAGTTATCGAATTCTGTGATCCAAGAATTGAGACTATAAAGAAAACAATTGAAGAAGTTTTTGATGTTGAAATTGAAAATCACTCATTGTATTTCTATGGAAAAAAAAATAAAAAAAATAAAAAAATATGAGTGTCGATTTATTACTAGGTTTACAATGGGGAGATGAAGGTAAAGGTAAAATTGTTGATGTTTTAACCTCTAAATATGATATAATAGCAAGATTTCAAGGTGGCCCAAATGCTGGACATACACTTGTTTTCAATGGACGTAAACACGTATTGCATACTATACCTTCTGGTATTTTTCATGAAGATAAAATAAATTTAGTTGGAAATGGAGTTGTAATCGATCCTGTGATATTCAAAAATGAGTTAGATAAACTAAAAGAAGTTGATGTTGATTATAAAAAATCAATGCTTATTTCAAGAAAAGCGCATTTAATATTACCTACTCACAGAATAATTGATGCTGCAAGTGAAAAAGCCAAAGGCAAAAAGAAGATAGGATCAACCTTAAAAGGAATTGGCCCAACATACATGGACAAAACAGGAAGAAATGGGATTAGAGTTGGTGATTTAGAGTCTAAAAATTGGTTAATTAAATATAGAAACTTGGCTAATAAACATCAAAAGATGGTAAATTTTTATGATGTAGATATTGAATACAATCTTGAAGAGCTTGAAAAGGAATTTTTTAGTGCAATTGAAGTNTTAAAAAGTTTAAACTTTACTGATTCTGAAGAATATATATTTAATGCCCAAAGAAATAGTAAATCGATTTTAGCTGAAGGAGCTCAAGGATCTTTACTGGATATTGATTTTGGCACATATCCTTACGTAACTTCGTCTAACACAACTGCTGCTGGTGCCTGCACAGGCTTGGGAGTAGCTCCAAATGCAATAAAAAAAGTTTATGGAATATTTAAAGCATATACAACTAGAGTTGGGTCTGGACCATTCCCTACAGAACTCTTTGACAATGATGGAGAGACAATGGGTAGAGTTGGAAAAGAGTTTGGTGCAACAACAGGTAGATCTAGAAGATGTGGTTGGTTAGATCTTGTAGCTCTTAAATATGCATGTCAGATCAATGGAGTAACAGAGCTAATGATGATGAAAGCTGACGTCCTCTCTGGTTTCAAAACTATCAAGGTTTGTACATCTTACATGTATAAAGGAAATGAAATAGAACATTTCCCCTATGATATACAGAATGAGAATGTAGAGCCAATTTATAAAGAGTTTAGAGGTTGGGATGAAGATCTGACCCAAAAAGAAAGTTTTGAGATTCTACCAAATACATTGAAGGAATATATTAGCTTTATAGAAAAGGAATTAAATATCCCAATATCTATTGTTTCTGTTGGCCCAGACAGAAAACAAACAATTTTTGTATAATAGATACAATATCAATTTTGAAAAAAAAAGTTAACATATACTTATTCAGTTCATTACTTTTAATTTCATTACCAAATATATTTTGTCAAGAAAATACACGTATTCAAATTGATAGCGCTGGTTTTTTTGAAAAGGATGATAAAAAGTTTACAAAAGCTACAGTTTTAACAAGAGATAATAAAAATAAAGTCAAAATATCTCATGATGGTGTTGATATGTGGTGTAACCAAGCTTTCTTCTATGAAAACAGAAATTACATCGAAGCATATGGAGATGTTGTTCTCAAACAAGGTGATACAATTAATTTAAACTCTCAGTATTTAGAATATGATGGGGATACAAAAATCGCATTTGCTAGTGGTAAAGTAAAACTATCAGAACCTAATTCTGTTTTATTTACTGACTCACTCTATTTTGACAGGAATAAACAAGAAGCATTTTACAATAATTATGGAAGGGTTATTAAAGAAAAACAAGATACAATTGACAGTAAAATTGGCAATTACTTATTAGAAAACAAAAAATATGAATTTAAAATCAATGTATTACTTAAAAACCCAAAATATAAAATAAACACACCCAGACTAGATTTTTATACCGAAAATGGTCATGCTTATTTTTATGGTCCAACAGAAATAAAAAGTAAGGAATCTAATATCTTTTGTGAATTAGGTTATTACAATACCAATAATGACACTGGATACTTCATTAAAGAAGCCAAAGTCGATTTTAACAACACTACGATTCTAGCTGACAGTATATATTTTAATAGAAATTTAAATTTTGCATCTGCAACAAATAATATTAAAATTATAGATACTATAAATGAAAATATAACAAAAGGTAATTATGCAGAAATATTCAAGGACAAAGATTCTATGTTTATAACTAAACGTGCTATAATTGCTTCTAAACAAAATAAAGATTCTTTATATATTCATAGCGATACAATTTTAATAACTGGAAATGAAGAAAATAGGGTAATTAGAGCTTTTAAAAATGCTAGAATATTCAAGCAAGATTTAAGTGGTAGAGCAGATTCAATTCACTATGATAAATCTAAAGGATTAGCTCAATTTATAAATATCAATAAAAAACTAGATTTATCGTTCACAAAATCTAAAAAACCAATATTATTTAATTTTAACAATCAAATCACTGGAGATACTATAATTTTGAAGTTTGAAAAAACCACAAATAAAATTGATTCTTTGGTAGTTTTTAATAATGCTTTTATTATCGAAAAAGACACTTTAGGAGCAGGCTTTAATCAAATTTCTGGAAAATTATTGCAAGGGAAATTTTATGACAATGAATTAAAAACAATAGATATTATTAAAAATGCAGAATCTATTTACTATTTAAGAAATGATAAAAAAGAATTAGTCACTATTGATAAATCTAAATCTGCCAAATTAAAAATATTTTTTAAGTTAACCGAAATTGAAAAGATCCAAAAAATTAATCAAATAGATGGAAAAA
>JGI24539J26755_10001491_pt1 | contig 10813 bp, 8 predicted proteins | sample NorSeaMetagenome_2_FD_26755 | JGI IMG/M metagenome (IMG submission 26755)
ACTGCACCACTAATGATGTTGTTACCGTATAATAAAGAACCTGCTACTGGCTCACGGATACCGTCGATATCTACTGGAGGAGCTGCGATGAATGCGATGATGTAACAAGAAGTTGCAGTTAATAATGTTGGGAACATTAAACAACCAAACCAACCGATGTATAAACGGTTTTCAGTACTTGTAATCCAAGCGCAGAAGCGCTCCCATAATGAAACGCCTTCGCGTCTTTCTAAAGTTGCGATCATAATAAGATTTTTATAATTTAATTTCTTCCCAAGTTTTTTACTTGTTAACTATAATTATAAAACAAATTTACTTTGTAAACAAATTTTTTTTTATTATTTATATATCATTAGAAATTCGAGCTCAAAAATAAACGTTAAAAATCGGTAATTTAATCAATTAAATTATAATAAATTTCGAATATTTTAGTAAAAGTACACTTAAAAAAATGTAATAATCTTTGATATTACTACAAAATTTTTTTTGAAAACTTATAAATGTCTTTACTATTATTTCAGTGGGTTTTTCTGTATATATATATATAGCCAACAATTAAAAAAGTGTATAAAAAAATAAATAGTAAAATTACTAAAAACTATTGAAGAAATTGAAAGTACCGATTAATGATACACCAATAAACAAATAAATAAAATTTGTTTTATTTGTTTTATCTAATTTAATCCCATTATACAAAATAGAATTTAATTTGTTTAGAGTTTTTTAGACTACCTTAAATAAATAAATTTAAAATTTAGTATAATTGGGCTTGGTGTAAATCAAATTAATTTGAATTATTTCTTTCTTATCAGTTAAATTTTCTAAATTTATTTAATTAATCGTAAAAATTCTAATTCAAAATCAAAAGTTGCTCTTGTTGTATTGCCCCCAATAAAAAGTTTTTTTTTATCTTGAACAACCCAAAGTTGAGAATAGGTAATATAACTAATTAATGTACTAACCATTAAAAATAAAAATCCTAAATAGATTAGTAAAATTCCTGGATCAGCTTTCACTTGTAAACCAGTTGAACTTAAAATGTCCATTAATGTGATTGAATTATCAATTTTTAAACTTTCATTCAATTCTAAATTACCGATGAAGTTACCAACTTTATTGTAAACTGAACAATACCCTTGTAAATTATCAATTAAAACAGTTAATCCTTCATTTAATTGAGGATTAGTTGAAATCCAAGTTAACCAAAGTTTTTCTTTATTGTCAGGTAAATTAATAAATGGGTATTGAAAAATCGAAAAATCTTTATTTTTAATTCTTAAGCCAATTATATTCCAATCTGTTTGATAATAGTCTATTCCATTATATTTTGCTGGGGAATTTACAAAAATTGTTTTTCGTACAATTTCATTCCCATCAAGATTTAAAATTGAGAGATCAGAGTAAAATTGTGTAATTGTTGTTTGTTTTGTATACGTAATCCAAAAATCATTGATTCGTATTGAGACTTTCGGAATTAATGTAAATTGTCCATTATTTAAAACATTTTGGATATGGAATGTTTCTGTTTTAGGGATTATTTCTTGAGCTTTAAATCCACCTATTGAACCAACAATTGTACCAATTAATATTATAATCATACTAAAATGAACAATAATAGGCGCTATTCGTCCAATCAAACCTTTATAACAATATATAATATTTTTTTGTTGAAATATAGAATAGTTATTTTCTTTTATTTTGAATAATATTTGTTGAAAAGAGAGATGTTGTAAATTTGTTGAAATATTTAACCGACAAAATTGCTGAGTTGTTCGAAAAAATTGACATCTACGAGCAATTTTTAAGGATGGAAATTGTTGTAATAAAGTACAAGTTAATAAACTTAGTCCAAATAATAGAATAAGAGTAATAAACCACCACGTTGTATAAATATGGTCAAACCCAAACCGAAGAATAATATCCCATGATAAAAACCCAAAAACTCGATTCGTTAGAGGATAATTTAATTTATACGTTTCAACTGATTGATCTTGCTCAATAACAGTTCCAATTACACTTAAAGTGGCAATCATTAATAAAATAAAAATAGCAAATCTTAAATCAGCTATTGATTTAAAAAGATTTCGTTTCATAAAAATTTTAATTAATAGAAATAGATTTTGAAGAGGCAAGTCTAATTTGCCCAGATACTGCCCAATTTTTTAACTTTAACGTTTGATTAGTTTCAAACTGTGAAAGAGGAATTAATTGTGTTAACGCTAAGCAAATATCTTCTGTTGTAAATTCTCTTTTTTCATAAAAACCATGGTACATCGCTTCAATAATACTTTGTCGAATTTCTGCACCTGAAAATGCTTCAGAAAGTTGAGCTAATTTTGAATAGTCAAAAGACTCCCAACGGTTAGGTCGAAATTCTTGAATATGAATTTTAAAAATTTGCTCCCGTTCTTGTTTTTGAGGTAAATCTAAGAAAAAAATTTCGTCAAATCGACCTTTTCGAATAATTTCTAATGGTAAAAGATCTACATTATTTGCGGTTGCAACTACAAAAACTGGTTTTGTTTTTTCTGATAACCAACTTATAAATGTAGCTAATACACGATTACTAGTACCACTATCTCCTGTACTACTATTACTACTAAAAGCTTTATCAATTTCATCAATCCATAAAATACAAGGTGAAATTGCTTCTGCTACTTCAATCATTTGTCGAAGACGTGATTCTGATTCCCCAACAATTCCTCCGAAAAGTTTTCCAACATCTAATTTTAATAATGGTAATTGCCACTCAGTAGCAATGGCTTTAGCAGTTAAAGATTTTCCAGTTCCTTGAATACCAACAAGTAATAAACCACGTGGGGTTGGTAATCCATAATTAGAAGCTTGAATACCAAAAGAAGTTTTTCGTTTTTTTAACCAATTTTTTAAGTTATCAACTCCACCAATTTTAGAAATTGTTTCATTTGCTGACCAATACTCTAAAATTTCGGTTTGACGTATAATTTGTTTTTTTTCATTTAATAAAAGTTTTATACTATTTTCATCAATGGTTTTATAAGTTGCGATAATTTTTGATAAAACACGTCTAATACGTTCAAGAGATAACCCTTGGCAGGCCCTTGTTAAACTTTCTAAAACCTGTTGATCGATTTTAATATTTAATGATTCAATTAACCGCTTTAATTCATAATTAATTTCACTTTCAATAGGTAATTGAAATTGTAAAATTGTAATTAAATCAGAGAGTTCTTTTGGGATATTTAATTCTGATCCAATAATAATAATTGTTTTTGGTTGAAGTTTTAGAATTCTACTAATATTTTTTAATTTTCTAGAAATTGAAACATCTGTTAAAAACCTATTAAAATCTTTTAATAAAAATAAAGCAGGTGTTTGGGCTGTTAATCGTTCGACAAGTTCAAGTGCTTGGACCGGATTTCGTTTTGCAAATCCTTCATTATTTGGGTTATTTGTGTAACCATCAATGAAATCCCAGCTATAAATACTTCTATTTAAACTTGTTTTGATATATTTCCGAATAATATACTCTACGCGATCTTCTTCAATTGTATTAATATAAATGATAGGGTACCTAGCTTTTAATAAGAGTGTTAATTCATCAGTAAATTTCATAAAATTATTTGATCAAATTTCTATTTAATAAATTATTATTATATTAATTTTATATAAAAAATTGTTTATTATTAGAGTAAACAAAACTGGTTAACTCTAATAATTTACTTGATTAACGTGGTATTGCTAAATTTTTTCGACCTTTTTTTCTTCGGTTTCTTATTATTTTTTTTCCTTGAGCGGTTGCCATTCGAGCACGAAAACCTGACACTTTTAAAACCGATGAACGGCTTTTATTAGATAGAGTACGTTTTGTCATAAATATATATATATTTTTTTTTAATAAAAATGGGTTGAATTTTTATAAAATAAAGGAATGTAAAAAATCACGGATCAATAAATGTCTTATTGTTACATTTCGATTTTCGAATAAATTATAAGCTTCTTCTGTAAATTCAAATAATGGATTACGCTGTCCATAACTTCTCCATCCAACAGCATCCCGTAATAATGCAATTTTTTGTAAATGTTCTTTCCAAGCAATATCTGTATAGTACAATATTATTGTACGTTCGAAAGATCTAATTAAACCAATTTGACATATTTCAAATTCCAGGATTTTGGCCTCATAAGATAACCAAAATTCTTGAAATAAATAAGTTTTTAATTCAAATGGGTCTATTCTATTTAAATTATTTTCTAAACTTACAAATCGTGTTTTAAATAACTCGTCAATTACAGAATTATTTTTTGTAAACATTGGATCTTTTAATAAATTTATAACATCTTTAATTACTTGTTCACCATATGCTAAAATTGTTTCACGAACAGATTGACTTTCTAAAAGTTTTCGTCGTTCATAATATACGATATTACGTTGTTTATTTAATATATCATCATAATCAAACAAATATTTTCTTCCATCATAATCTCTTTCTTCCACGCGTTTCTGAGCACCATCTAAACTAGTAGTCAGAAACTTTGCTTCTAGTGGAAGATCATCTAAAAATTGATCTTGCATAAAGCTTTGCAGTCGTGAACTTCCAAAATTTTGAAATAAAGAATCTTCTAAACTTAAAAAAAATCTAGAACGACCTGGATCACCTTGACGCCCACACCGACCACGTAATTGATTATCGATTCGGCGTGAATTATTTCGTTCTGTCCCAATAATATAAAGTCCCCCTAAATTTTTAACAATTTTATTGTTAATATTTTGAGTTTTTTTTTCAAATTTTACTAGATCACCTAGTAAAAATTTAATTGAGCATTGATAAGGAATTTTTGGAATTCGAATTTGATCAATTTCATTTAAGAACTTTAAAATCCCAGTTGATGATAATTTCGAAAATTCATAATTGTTAAGTAATGAACTTAAAACACTTAAAAACTTTTGCGAAGTAAAATTAATATCTTTTGTTAAAGGAAAAATATTATTTAATTTTGTTGATATGTTTTGGCTTTTATAAGAAACTAAAATATTATAAAGTTGTTTTCGAACTTTAAATGCAATGTTTCCTCCTAAAATAATATCTGTTCCTCGTCCTGCCATATTTGTTGCTATTGTAATACTCCCCATTTCTCCTGCTTGTGCGACAATCTCTGATTCTCGTTTTACATTTTCTGGTTTCGCATTTAATAAACGATATGATAATTGGTACTCGTTCAATAAATCTGCTAACATTTCAGAATTTTCAACGGTTGTTGTTCCAATTAGAATCGGTTGTTTTGTTTTTGCAACAGATTCACATTCTCGAGCAATTGCGGTCCATTTCGTTAAACTATCTTTGTAAACAAAGTCAGGTAAGTCTTTACGAAGATTTGGTCGCGCTGTTGGTATTTGTTCTACTGGCAAGTTATAAATTTTTTCAAATTCTACCTCAGATGTTTTAGCTGTACCTGTCATACCTGATAATTTAGGGTATAATAAGAAAAAGTTTTGATAAGTAATAGATGCGGCCGTCTCTGTATTTTGTCGAATTGGGACACCTTCTTTTGCCTCAACAGCTTGATGTAATCCTTCATTCCATCTTCTATCTGGCATAATTCGACCAGTAAATTCATCAACAATAATAATTTGATTGTTTTGAACAATATAATGTACATTTTGAAAAAACAAAGACGTTGCTTTAATAGCACTTAAAATATATGGGATCCAAGGATCATTCGGATTATATAAATCTTCGACTTGTAAAATTTTTTCAATTTGAGCTGTACCTTGTTCAGTTAAAATGATATTTCTATTTTTTTCATCTACTTTAAAGTGTACATTAACTTCTAAATACTCACTAACTTCTGCTGCAACAATATATTTATCAATACAAGTTTCTACCGCTTGGGAAATAATTAATGGAACTTGAGCTTCATCAATAAATATTGAATCAACTTCATCTACAATACAATAATTAAAAGGTGGTAAAACAATTTGATTTACATTTGATGCCATATTATCACGTAAATAATCAAAAGCTACTTCATTATTTGTTACATAAGTTATATCTGCTTTATAATTTTGTTGTCGCTCTAAAAAGGCCATATCCTCTTGAATTAAACCTGTGTCTAAACCTAAAAATCGGTAGATTTGTCCCATTGAGATTTGGTCACGACTTGCTAAATAATCATTTACTGTAACAATATGAACCCCCTTATTTGTTAAGGCATTTAAATAAGCAGGTAAAGTTGCGACTAATGTTTTTCCTTCACCAGTTCGCATTTCGCTAATTTTTCCACTATTTAAAACTAAACCGCCAATTAATTGAACATCAAAATGACGAAGACCTAAAGTGCGTAAACTTGTTTCCCTCGTTATTGCAAAAGATTCAGCAATTAGAGAGTCTAAATCCTGTTCTTCTTGATATTGTTTTTTTAATTGAAATGTTTTATCTCTTAATTCTGTGTCGGTTAATAGTTTTAAATTATTTTCAAAAGCATTAATTTGATTAACTAATGGTTGATATTGTTTTATGGCTGAATCTTTACTAAATAGATTTTTTAACATTTTAAAGAATTTATAAAGTTCTACTAAGTAATAATATTCACTCGTTTATGTTGAGCATCTTTATAATCAAATTTTACAGTCCCACTAACTAATGCGAATAAAGTGAAATCTTTTCCATATCCAACATTAAAACCTGGTTTAAATTTCATCCCTCTTTGTCGGATTAAAATGTTTCCAGCTTTTACTTTTTCGCCTCCAAATTTTTTAACGCCTAAGCGTTTGGAATTAGAATCACGTCCATTTTTTGTACTTCCTGCACCTTTTTTATGTGCCATCTTTTTATTCCTTGAGTATTAATTAATGTTTATTTCTTCAATAAGAATTCGAGTTAAATCTTGGCGATGTCCTTGTTTTTTACGGGTTTTTTTCTTAGGTCGCATTTTGTAAACAATAGTTTTGCGACTGCGTAAATGTTCTAAAACTTTACCTTTAACTGTTACACTTTCTAAATAAGGTTTACCTATTAAAAGTTCACCATCATTATTAATTAGTAAAACTCTATTTAATGTAATTTCTTTTCCAAGTTCTGTTGGAATACGATTTAAATCGTAATATTTTCCTGTTTCAATCCAAAATTGTCTTCCACTAATTTCTACAATTGCGTATTTCATAATTTAGAAGATTTTTTCTTTTTATAAAATAATATTACAAAATAAATTTCAGTTACGTCAACTTTAATTATAACTAGATAAATTTATAAATTTTTAAGTAACCATAATTCATTATAGAAAAGGTCAAAAGCCTTAGATCTATGTGAATCTGTATTTGTAATAATTGATAATGTTCGAGTTATTTTAATATTTTCAATTGCTAGAATTTCAACTGTTTTTAATTCTATTTCTTTTTCTATCGCTGAGGATGATACAAACGCAGCCCCTAAACCAAGACTAACTGCGGTTTTTATAGCTTCAATAGAATTCAGTTCCATAATTACATTAAATTGTTTCGTTTGAATATGGTTTCGGATTAAAATATTATCAATAAACTTGTGAATAGTAGAATTTGAATTTAACGTTATAAAATTCAAATGATATAGATCTTCTTTACTAATTTTATTTTTTTTCTTTCTTGCAAATGGATGTGATTTAGGAATTATTAAAATTAATTCATCTTCAACAAAATTTTCAATTTCTAAATTTTTTTTTAAATCAGTAGGAATATCACCTCCTACAATAGCAATATCAACAGTTCGGTCAGCAACTTTTTTTGCAATAAGTCGTGTAGAATCTATATCAATATTTAAAGTAATTTGAGGATAAATTTGAGCGAATAAAGTTAAAACACGGGGCATTAAATATGCCCCAATTGTCTGACTTGCACCAACTTTTAGATTTCCTCGTTCACCGTCTTTTAAATCATTTAAAGCACGACAACTCTCTTCGCATAAAGCAAGTATTCTTTCAGAATATTGAAGAAAAATATTACCTGCTTCAGTTAAAGATATTTTATTTCCATTTCGATTTAGTATTAAAATACCTAAACGATCTTCTAAAATTTTAATTTGTTTACTTACTGATGGTTGAGAAACAAATAAAATATCAGCTGCTTGAGTAAAACTTTTTTCGGAAGCAATAGCTTTAAAAATACGTAATTGTTGTAGAGTAAATGGAAGAACCATATAACAAATATTCACTAAGTTAATTAAATAATTTTTTAAATACGGATGGAGAGACTCGAACTCTCAAAACAAAAGTTACTAGAACCTAAACCTAGCGCGTCTACCAATTTCGCCACATCCGCGAATTTTATTTTATTAATATTTAGATCCCTAAATTTACATTTATTTTTTCTGAAAGCTAAGTAAATTTAAGATTTTCTTAATGTAACTTTATATTAAGAAAATCTTAAATTTACTCATCTACATAAAGACGATATACAAAACTTGTTGTTTTTCCGCGTAAAATTGATTTTGCTAATGATAAAGATTTTTGTGCAGATTTTGCTGCTTTTCTTTTCCAATTAGCTTTACGACTATTTTTTTTTGCCTTTGACGTTCTTTTTTTAGGTACAGCCATGATTTTTTTATTATTAGATCACTTATTTAGGTAAAAATTAAAGTTTTACCAGAGTTTAAATTTTTCATAACTCTGTTTAATGAATCTTATTGCTACAATAAGATAAGTTTATTACTATCTTAGAACTTGGTGAAACAGGTATTCTTATCAATAATATGGTACGATATAAAAAATAATTGAGAATATTAAATAAATTCTAAATACGTACGATAATCTTTTTAATTAATTTAAGAATTTTAATAATGTTAAATTGTAATGTTATAGTAACTATAATTAAAGATCCCAAACAAGGTTAAATAGATTCTTACTTTTTTTAGTAACAGTTCGTATTGTTTTTCTTTGTTTTATTTAATTTAACTATACAAAATAGAATTTAATTTGTCTATAATACCTTAAATAAATTAATTAGAAATTAAATTTCATTAAAATTATTTTAACCCAAACCTCAAAAAATTAAATTAAAAAAATTTATAAGGTTTTTAAAGTAAGAATTACAAGACTATTTTGTTCTTTTTAGTCTTGTAATTATTTTTTAACGTGATAAACGTTGAATTTGTTGAATTGCTAAACGACCAATATTAAATAAAGCCCATGATGCTGCTACTAAAACAGGTGCAGCAATTACTAGTAAACGAGTATCCATAACTAATAGTCCTCTAGAGATGTTAAAAATTTAAATACAGAAAATAATGTTAATGACTAGTATTATACTTAACATTATATATAAAACTTAAAATATTTTTTAAAATTTACAGAACAAAAACAAATAGTAGGCAAATCAATATTATTTATATATTTGAAGAATGGTCTAAATAGTTGATAAAAAGATTTATTATAGTTAATTATATTATAAAATTCATATGAAGTGAGTAAATTTTGAAATAGTAAAAAAACGAGAGGAGGGGCTTAACCTTTTTTAAAATGATGTGTGCTAAGGACTAAACAGAAGAATTCATACTATATTTTGGTAAAATAAATAGGAAATTAATAGTGTTTTCTTTTATACCACGTTTTAGTAAGGTACGTTTTTTTCTTACTTTAATTTAACAAACTAATAATGTTATGTAAAAAAAGAAAACTAAAAATAGTTTATCCTTTTGTTAGAATTTCATTTAATATGTTGCGAGATTAATATTCTTGATAGTATTCAACCAAAGTTTTATAATTTATCCTTGGAAAGTATATTAAAATTTATAGGGTTCTATAATATAGTAGCATTGCCTACTGTTGTCATTGGTGTTTCATAGTTAATCCTATATTATGCCTTTCAACATAAAAAATATAACGTTGAGATGAGGAGCTTAGTTATTACTTACTAACTCAAGTAATGTAAAAATTATATCGGATAAATATAATTTATTTGAAAACCTTCTAGATAAGTAAATATTGAACGTATTTGGGCTTCTAAAAAGATTCTAGAATATCGTAAAGAGGTGAAAAATTAGGTAAATACGTTGCTCTAAAGACTTTTTGAAAACCTATTTGCTAAACACCTATCACCAAACTAAAAGATANTATCTTTTAGTTTGGTGATAGGTGTTTAGCAAATAAAAAACGTTTAATTAAACATTTTTTATTTATTTTACACTTTGTATTATAATATAACAAGAAAATATAAAGGATATTACATGATAAAATCAAACAGAAGAAAAATTATAAAACATGTTTTCAAAACAAGTTTAATTATGTTGTTAACTACAAGTGCTATTGCTGGAATAGTTGAAGATGTTCCAAAAATTGTTGCTGCTACTAGTAATGCTGCGAAGGCTAGAAAAATAATTGTTGCTGTAATTGTAAGTGGTTATAAACAATCAATATCTATGTCTATGGTATAAAATAACTGACTCTATCACACTTATTAGTTAATAGATTAACCACTTGTTTTTTTGTTTCAAAAACAATTGGCTAGCTATATTTAGATCTGAAATTTCAGATCTAAATATAATTAATAAAACTTTGGCATTGAACTATCTTCCCAGGAGGTCCCCCCCCAAGTATTGTCGTCGATTTATAACGTTTCACAACTGAGTTCGAGATGGATCAGAGTGGTTCCGTTTATTACACTAAAAACACCAAAGCAACAAATCTTTAAGATACAATAAATATCTTAAAGATTATTAAAATTCAAGTCCTCGGTCTATTAGTACATCTTAGCACATACATTACTGCACTTACACTTAATGCCTATCAAACGGTTAGTCTTACCGTGACCTTACTCACTTACGTGATGAGAATACTTATCTTGAGGTGGGCTTCCCACTTAGAT